>Ga0310786_10005821_pt1 | contig 16606 bp, 33 predicted proteins | sample AusTroGonzalo_MG_FD_203881 | JGI IMG/M metagenome (GOLD analysis project Ga0310786, IMG submission 203881) | Bovine rumen microbial communities from tropical cattle in Woodstock, Queensland, Australia - Gonzalo_03 (v2) (version 2) | ecosystem: Host-associated > Mammals > Digestive system >... | reverse complement strand
CTCTAAACTTTCATTAACTTTCGCTTGTGTAATATAATCGCCTGTAAAGTTACCGATATTATGAAATGAGTATAAAACTGCTTGTGTGCCTATACTTTTTGTTGTAGATAAAATACGATTTTTAGCCCAATGGTTAAGTAAATTATTCTTTTCTTCCTTTTTGGCGTGGCTTTCAGTATTTGAATTTATAGGTGCTGAAACAGTAGTCCCAGATGGTGCGGTATCAGTTATAACAATATAAATCTTTCCATCGTTTGTCATTTCAAGAAACCTAACCTTATTACAGGAACATTATCAATGGCTGTTCCCATTATTGCCGATACTAATTTTAGTTTTTTATTAGCAAATTGCTTTTGTCCTAAATAGAAAGAAAAGTAAAAGTTTTCGTTACCACCATAACTTAAAGTATCATTTGTATCAGTAGTAGTATTATCACTTTCATCTAATATACTTAATACTTTTGTAATAAGGCTACTTTCAACAACCGGCAATGTAATTGTTATTGCTAACGAGCTAACTGATTTAACCGATTTACTTATATATTCGTTTGTTTCGGTTGTTTGTTGCGTGTTAGGTGTCATTGTATACGCCATATCCCAAGTTAAAGCTGTATAACCTTTGCCATCTATGGTTAAATCGTGCAAATCAACAACATTATACATAATGTATAAGTTAGCACTCATATATAATACTGAACGATAACCATACGATATAGTATTGAAATTACTTAAAACCACTGGGTCGCTGTATTGTTGTTTTACCCACATTGTTTTATAAGTTTCTGGTGTTGTTGATGTATCTACATCATATCTTTTTGATTTAACTACAAAATTATACGTTTTAGCAAAATCACTAAAAAATGATTTACAAATATCTAAACTGTTTTGCTCGCTTAAAATTAATATTTGTATAGGTTGTGTATCAACACCAATGCTATTATCATTTGTTAAAGTTTTCGTTAAAACATAAATTGTATTCGGCTGAAAATCTCTCTTTTTAATGAACGACTGTTCGCTATCTACAATAAACTCGTAATCATCTAATAATTCATATTGATTTTTTAAAGCATATAACTGCTCTCTTAATAATTCATTATAATCCAATTTCATTTATAACTTCCGCTCCTATCTCACTTGCGATAGTATTTACTACTTGCAATATTGCTCTATTTACCCATCCTTCTGATTTGTTATGCTTGCCAAAACCACCATAAAGATTGACATCTAACGCATAATCAGTTTTTCCATCTATAACCTCGTTTGTATGGACTATGATATTTTTTTCTTCCCATAATTTCAAATCGTAAAATGGTGCTTCAATGATAATTTGATTTCCATCTTGCTTTATTTCAGTTAGCATATTTCCAGATAATACCGGACAATTTAAAGCTAAATTACTAAATAATAAAGCACTTGTTTTTTCAATAGTATTTTCCATTATTGTCTTGTGATATAAATTACTGTTTTGTAATCTATATGCTTACTGAACTCACTTTCTTTATTATGCGGAATAAAGTTAGCATTTTCGACTAACCATAACTCATCATTGAAACTTACTAATGAACCTCTACAAATATCTTGAATGTAGTCATCACTTTCTAACGCAATATGGTTGCTATCTAACGCCCATACATTATTCACAATATTAATTTGATTAGTTTTATTTGAAATAATTTTCGCCCAAAAACAACCATTAGATTTGTGATTATAAACCCATTGCTCCGGTGTTCCGCTTATTGAACGTTCATCACGCACCCAATATTCGCATTTATGATAATTGGTTCTCCTACTATGAAATAAATCTATATTACCCATATACCACCTGTATAACCTATGTGTCCAGTCCATAAGCCTGTCATTCGTAAATGATTAATTGTGTTAGGAGCTAGAGTGATTTCCGTTCTTGCGTGCTTACTTACAATGATACCCTTTTCTGGGTCATAACCACTATCAGTTGAAATATCGCCGTTTTTGAAAACATAATAAGCCTGTTCTATTAATGCTAATTTGTAATGTAGTTTTTGCTCGTTTGAAAATTGCGGATATAATTCTGTTATGTTTTTAAAGAAATTTGCATTTAAAAATACTTCCATTCTATCTTCTATACGCTTTAAAAAAGCATTAATTTTATTCGATGGATTGCTTGTATCTCTTAATTCTTCGGCTAAATCAATTCCTGTATATTCTCTAAATTCATCAGCCGTTATATATTTAGTTAATAATTGCATATTTCATCATTCCTTTTTTAAAAATAAAAGGTGGATAGGTTTCCCCCTCCACCCTTTTTTGTCTTTGTTTTAGTTAACTGTTAATGTTGAAGATGTCTTGGCAATTAATGTGCCTGTTGCATCAACTAATCCGAAGTAGTATGCTTGACCGCCTTCTGCTTCTGTAACAATTTGACCTTCTCTTAAAGCGATAACTGTTGAACCATCAATAGTAATTGATGCACCAATGTTTCCTAAAGTTGAAGCACTATAAACTAATGTTCCTCTTAATCCTACTGGATTAGTGAAATAATTAACTAAAGTCCAATTATAACCATCGCCAACGCCTTTAGTTTGAACTCTTAATAAGTTTGATTTAGTAGTTGCTGATGTAGAACTTACACTTACCCATACACCTGGAACTTTATTTTTTGGAACGAAAATTCCGTGATATAATAAGTAGTTAATTAAATAGCCGTGAAAACCAGCTAAACCTGATAATTCTGGTCCATATACTTTTTCATACTCTAACTTTCTTACAGGAACTGTTGCTTTTGTAGATACACACATAAAGTTAATTACATAAGAAGTAGATTGTGCGCGATAACCATTGTTAGTTAATAATACGTTTGTGAAGAAACGGTCAGATGGAACTTGAACGATAGGTCTACCCATATATTTTTCAACGTTGAATGTTAAACCATCTTCTCTTCTGTAATCTTCTTGTGTAACGAATTTAACTAATTCTGTTGTATTTCTAATTAAAGTCATAACGCTTGGATTTACGAATAAGATTTGCTCTTCTTCAGGAACACCATTTTCAAACATCCATTCAAATACATCATTGAATTTAGCAATAATTGTATTTGCTGAAATTGTTGTATTAACTTCCATATTTCCTAATGAAACTGCAGCTTGGTCTGCGATATAACTAAATCTCGCTGCGTCTACTTCGGGAACACATTTTAACCTATGGAATTCTTCGATTGCATTACCAATAACGATACTAGCAGTTTCTTCGTTTGCGATATAGTCAATTCTGAATTGCTTACCACGAACCCATTGTAAACGGAAGATTTCCCATTTAACATCTACACCGCCGATTTGAAAACCATCTCTAGCACCTGAACCTAAATTGCCAGCGTATGCTGCGTAATTTTCTGGGTCGCTAGGTCTAGCTAATGATGGACTTTCATAACCAACTGAATTTTGTTGAGTTTGGTAATAATCACTCAAACCATCTAATAACATTGATGCAATTTTTACATATCCTGTTTCATTAAAATTAACATCAATAAACTTTGTGCCTTTTTCTAATAAAGCTGTTTTACTTTCTTGTTCGAAATACTTATCGACACTTTGTGGTAAATATTTTTGTATTAATTCAAATGTATTCACTTAATTTCTCCCCCTAAAAATTTACTCCAAATAATTTGCTTGCTTGTCTTTTTTCATCATCTTCAGCGAATTTTTCTTCTTCTCTTGCTTTTCCTTCATCTTTTAATTCTTCGCCTAACTCTGAAAGGACACCCTTTAATAACTCCTTAATAGCTTCATCATCTAATCCGCCATCTCGAAGCAATTTTAATAAATCTTCCTTTTTCATATTAAAAATCCTTTCCTAAAATTCTACGCCAAATATTTTACTAGCTAACTCTTTCTCATCTGGTTGTGTAATAGGCGTATATTCTTGTCCTAATGGTTGAATTACACCAGGTTTACACCAAGAAGAATGAGTTTTTAGTTCTTCATCTAGCGTTGTTTCATTGATATCAAGACCTTTGCCTTTAAAATACATTTCTATATCGTTATATAATTCCGGATTTATATTTTTCGACATAAAAGCGTGTTTTTTAGTTAAATCTTGATTTTGTAAGGTGGTTTCATCTAATTTAGCTTGTAATTCATCTTGTTTTGCTTTGAAATTCGTTACTTGGTTTTCTAAATCAGTAAACTTTTCATTCATTTCTTCATAACTCAATGCTTTACTAATTAAATCATCTAAACCCTCACGATTTTCTACACCGTAACGTTTGTAAACCCTATCTAATCGTTCTTTGATTAAATTGTTTACTTGTTCTTGTGTAAAAGTTTTTGTAGCCGAAGTCTCTACATTTTTGCCTTCGTTTTCTTCCATATTTTAACCTCTTCCTTTGAGTAATTTATTTACTTAACAGTTTCTTAACTGCTTCAGCCAATTCTTCTTTTGCCATTTTAGGCGCATTAATAATTAATCGCTTACCTTCTTCGGTTGCTTTTAATGTTGCTAAATTCTTTTTATTTAATAAAAAATCTTCATCATCTAAATCTGTATTATCGTATGGTTCTTCTGTGTTGTCTTTTTTAACATCTTCATCTAAATCATCGATATCTTCTTTAGTGTCTAATAAATCACACATAAAGTTTTCAATTTCATTATCTTCTGCACCATATTGTTTTAATAATTTACGGATTTTTTGTTCCATTATTTATCAGCTCCTTTATAATATTCTTTTAAAATAATTCTATCATAAGCGGTTGAAGTTGGCTCAACATCTGGTATCCAAACACCATTTTTATTTTTTATGTTTCCTTCAACAACAACCTCGTTATTATTTCCTTTAAATGTATGCAAATATTCTGCTGGTATTTTAATTTCCATTATATCTCTATCACCATTACTACTCCATACATCTTGCACCCATTCTTTATTATATCCAAAAAAACTACGTGGTTTTAATTGCTCTATACTGCCGGCATTTATTGGGGCTTCATTTCCTTTAAAACCTTCTTCGTTTATTTTTTTAATATTTTCTGGGAAAGTTGCGTGATATAAAGTCACAAAACCATTTTTATCAACATCAGCACCTAATTTTTTATAAAAATCACTTTTGGCTTCTCTATGTTTTTTCATTTCATCATTTATTGGCTGATATTGTTGTTTTTTAAAATTAGAAAAATATTTTTTTATATCTTTAATATCATTAAAATCTTCTGTTTCAACAACATTTCCATCTTTAGTTTTTATTTGAAAAGATAATTTTCTATTGCCTGTAAAACTTTCTTGCTTTGTGCCGTTAACTCTTTTCATAAAATCATCAACACTATTCACAGGATAATTTAATACTTTATCTCCCATTTTTGCTCTTATAGTTATTGTTTCTACATCGTTTCTATTTGTTTTTAATGGCTTAATTGATTTCGGTTTTTTAAACGCTGTAAAGTGTTTATTACTACCCTCACTATCGCCATATTCACCACTTGCATCGCCATTACCAGCAGGAACATATTCTTGCATATCGCCGTGGCTGTTAGGTTTTTTAGGCATAATAATCACACTCCTTTATCATTTTTATTATAACTATAATTTTCCCATTTTTCAAGCAATAATCTTGTTTTAGTTATTAAAATCTTTAATTTAACCGTAGGAAACTCCCTATACATTGCTGAATAGAACTTTAATCTATCTTTATACTTGTCAATCGCTTCAGTTTTAGGCGTTTGGAAAGACCTATCACCTTCAAGAGAATGTGTTTTAAATTGTTCTGTTAATTGCCTATCGGTTTTACCCCTAACTTTTTCAAGTGGCAATGTTAAAAAGTAGTGCCTACAATTAGGTCTTGTTATAAACCAAGCAGGCTCGCCCATTACCCATTGAATCGTATATAAGCCAAGTGATTTAGCATAGTCCATTTCTTCTTGCGGTGCTTTTTCATCGATATATAATCGACCCTGATAAGCCAAGTGGTCTTTTGCACAATCAGAGTGAGAACTCGCTAAATAATACCATTCATCTTTATCACGGCTTTTTTCAATAAATTCATTAATCTTGATTATTTTTTCTTCTTCCGCTTGTTTTTCAACCGTATGATTAATAATCTTATTCATTGCTTCGTTCGTATTTTCTCTAACTAAATAATCAATTAACGCTATTGCTAATAATGATTTGTTGCTTTCGCTAATCTTTTTCATTCGGTTAGTTAACTTTAAAGCATAAGCAAATAAAACTTTATCTTTAACACCTAAATTAGCTAATTTCTTTTTAATCTTGCGAATAGGCTCGTTATTAATACATCCATCATAGATTATAGCAACATACTTATTCTTCAGCGTTTTCAATTTCTTCTTCTGCTTGAGTTTCTTGTTGTAAATTGTGTCGGTTATTAACTTCATTTCCGCGCTCCATTAAATCGTTTAGATCAAAATCATCTTTTGCTTTATTTTCTTCCAACCATTCAATTTCTTTCTTAATTTCTTCTTCGCTTAATCTATCAGCCCATAACAAGCTAACATATCTATCTGTTGAAATCTCGCCCTGTATCCAAGCTGGTCCGTAAACTTGCAACTTATTTTCAAAACCAGGAGATGCGAATTCATCATACTTAACTGAAATTTGATAATCTTTTTCTTCAAAATTGTTATAATAACACATTAATAGTTGCGTGCATAAATCTACGTTTACATCAGTTTCAACCTTAATCATTGTGTTTCTAGTAAAAATTGATTGCTTTTCTTTTTCTCTTTGCGCTTCAGCATTATCTTTCTTTGCAACATCAAAACCTAAACTTGATGGGCTTAATAAACCGATTAATGTTGAACTTAAAACTTGACTATACAAGCTCATATACTTATCGAAATTTAAGTCTGGTTGCGTTGTTTTAATTTCGTTATTGATATTGCCATCGCCATCTGGAGTAGCTTCAATCTTAACATATTGTCGGTTATATAAACTTGGCAACATAGGAGCGCCGTGTTTTGTTCTTTCTAATAAATCAACAGGGTAATATTCAACCGGTGTTGATACTCTATTTGTTTGTCCTGCTTGTGTCAATATTTCATCTAATAAATCGAATAAATCTAGCTTGCCATCAAATAACGATTTACCACGATTATTATTTAGTGGGTCATAGTAGTATTTAAGCGGTGTTGCTAATAATCTCTTGCATCCTGGAATAAATACATTCGTTAAATTAGCTAACTCTGGAACTGCTTTTAATTCGCACGGAATAATCTCGTTTTCTCTACCAGCTCTAAATAATGCGTATTCGATAGCTAAACCATCTTTTCTTAATGCTCTAATCTCGAATAAAACAAAATCTTTATCTTTTTCGGTCTTATAATAACTCTTGAAAGCAATACCAACTAAAATGTTTGATTTAACAATAGGAAACCAATCTTCAGCCGAATAAAACTCAATTAATGGATACTTGCTTAATAAAGGGTTCATATTGATTTTAAAGCACCCATCTCCCTCAACTGAAGATAAAGGTCTAGCTTGTTGAGTTAAGATAAAATCATAATTATTCTTCTTTAAAATCTCATTTAGCACAGTATCAGGACAAGTAATAACCGGCGAGCCAATAATATTAGATAATGTGTCGATTATTGCTTTAGGAACGCCACTATGAATTCGCTTAACCATTTCCGCAACGCTTCTTCCCCAGAAATATTGGCGTTTGTTACGATTATAAATAGGGTTTTTAGCCCAACCATAAATTTGTTGATTAGTATACCAATTTAACAACTCATCGCCATTGCCTAAATACCACATCTTATTAGCTCTAATTGATGATATTCGTATATTCTCTTGATCGTTAATATATGTCAACCTTTCCGAGTATGGATTTCCGTTTAATTTGATTAAACCTACCTCTTTAAATACTCGTTGAGTTATATAATCGTTTACATTCATTCAACATTCCTCGCTTTCAAGTAATAAATATACTCTAATTTAATCTTTCGGTGGTGTAACATTAACCACGCTTCATTCTTCATCTCTAATAATTGCTGATTTAATTTCTTATCTTTTCTAAATAATAACCTTTGAAACCCTATTGCTAGGGGTATTGTTACTATCTTTTCCGGTGTAAAAGGCATCCATAAAAAAGCCATATACCCAGCTGAAATAACCTTAAACCAACCTTTACCGATTGCTAAACCTAACCACGCCCAGCCATTAGTTATAAACCAAGCTAAACCGAAAGCAACTAAAAACTTCCAATTAGCGAAAGGTTTTAAAAATATCCATAAGCGTTTCATTCTGTTCCGCCCTCTGATTTTAAAGGGTCTTTAAATGCTCTCCACCTAATTAATCTCTTTCTTAAAGGTATCCAAGCATACTCGAATCCATTAATTGCGTGGTCGTCATAATCTTCTCTAGGTCTGCCATCTTTGGTCTTTCTAGCATTTTTAATTTCACGAATTAAGTTTTTGCAGTTCTCACTAACCCTGTAACAACCATAAGCCATCATAATATTCTCAAAATATACACGGCTTAAAATAGGTATTTTGCTACTAGAAATAAAACGCAAGTTATATAAACCCTGTGATTCAGCTTCCCAAATCAAACCATCGATAAAACCACCACTATCAGCGCAATCTACATAACAACACAAAACTCCTGGTATGTTATATTTGATTACCCAATTATTTAAAGTGGCTATCATTTCCTTTTGAATTTGAACAGATGTTTTGCGATGATTTTCATCTCTTCCTTCGTTACTATCGAAATATTCATCTATGCTTACTAACTCATTAAAGTTGTTTGCAATACCGATTAATTGCATCGTATTTGCGCTACCCAATCTTTTAGCATTTTGTTCGCTATACTTAATTCTTCCTTCGCCGTTACTCATACCAAAGTCAATACCTACTGCATAACAATCATATCTCTTTGTAATTGTTTGCCTTATATCTATAATTAAATCTTCTTTAAAATGGTCGTAAGTCTTATCGGCTAATAAACCCCAAACACCTAACGCCTCTACCTTATATATATCAAAAGCGATTTCTTTTAACCGCTCCATTGCTATATCATATGTGTTTTTATCTCTAAACTCATTTATTTTATATGTTGAGATATGTAAATATAAGCCTTTGCCATAATCTCCAATATATTCTTCATCTTTATAATCTTGATAATCGTGTGTCATTAAATACTCGACATCATCATCTAATCTTCCTTTAAAAAACTTTTCATTTAACCAATGGTCGCCATTCCAAGCATTAAATAAGAAAGTGATTTGATGAAAATAACCTTCTGGTAGTTTGCCACGAATAGAACCATCAACTTTTCTAAACTCATCGTAATCATCTAATTCAAATGCTTCTTCTATATATATATCAGTTAAGTAACCGTGAACAACTGTTATTGATTGTATTTTTTGTGGATCATCCATACCCTTAAATATAATCATTTGCCCTGTTGGTATATATGTAATAGTCATTTCACTACGATTGATTTTAAAAAACTTACTTAAACTAATTTCATAATTATCAAATACCGGCTGATTTATCAACCTTTGTAATAAAGCAAAAGTCGATTGTCTATGTGAACTAAATGTGTTTCTAATAACTAAAACATTTCTTAAAGGTTGCACAAATATTTTATGTAAGATTTCATAACCGATAATATCAACCGATTTCTTACTATTCCTTGCACCTTTGTATGCTCTATATCGGCATTGACAATTAGTCCACCATCCATTTGTATAACCTTTACCAATACATTTATAAATGCTAAATTGCATTATTCATCTTCCTTTGGTATATCATTTATAATTTCAACTCGCTCAATAGTTGTTTCTTCTATCTTGTCTGTTTGACCTAGATATTGTTTGCCTAACCATATTGCCATTGTTGGATTTTTTTCGGCTAGTTTAAACTGCGTTCTTCTCAAACTTTGTAAACCAACTTGTCGCTTTATTTTAAATATCTCGTAAAAGTTAACACCATATTCTTCTTTACACCAACTATTTAAAGTTTTATCACAAACATCTAAAACAGCACATATTTCAGTTTCAGAACATTGTATAGCACACAAATTCTCAAATAAAATCTTATCAATTTTATTTTGCTTTTGTTTTATTTGTCCTTTCGCCATATTTCGCACCATCTTTCTTTAACATAAAAGATGTAGTATAACAGTCTCTATGTTTTATTTTACTATCTATTTTACTTTTTGCATTTTTTCTAGGGTTAAATTTGTATGGTTTTATATCTTCTATTTTTAACCATTTTATTCACTTTCTAAAATTTTTATTTCACAACGATTATGCCGTTATCATACACATAATATAGAGTTGTAATACCCCATCTGTCAACAATAATCAATACATAATCTTTATATTCTTCGATGTTAATTAATTCTTTGTAATTCTTGCCGATTTTCATCAATGCTTTTGCTTGTCTAAAATTAATCTTACTATTCATAATTATATTTTAGTAGATTTTTGCTAAATTGTCAAAATAAAAAAAGCCAGCTTTTACACCGACTTTTTCTACCGATTTTTTAATGAGGTTTCGTTTGAGGTTTTTTTATTATGCTTTTATTATATCATTAACTTTTATAAATTACAATATGTTTTAAAGTTTTTTTCTATTTATTCTTGAAACCTAATTCTTCAACATTTTTTAAAATCGACTGAAAGCTTGGATCATCAATAATAAAATTCGTATCTTGCTTAAATCTATTTTAATATCCATAATAATTCTCCCACGCTTCATAAGCTAATAATAAGTTCTCTTTTAAATCTTCGCCCATATTATAGCTTTTGTGCCAAACAACATCATATTCAGTGCTACTCATATAAACATCTGTTTTTCTAATTTCAATATCGCCATCTGGCAATAATACTAAATAATATCTTATATTATAATAATTCATTCTTGCTCCTTTGCAATTTCTTTAAATGACTTTAAATGCTCTTTTAAAAGTTTATCTATTTTCCAATATACTATAACATTAACTATGGTCATTAAAACCACGATTATCGCACAAATTATAACTGCTATCTCCATAATATTTATTTCTCCTTTGCTAATTCGTATAATTTCTTTTTATCGTTTAGATCCATATAAACCATTACTGAAAAGTTTTCTTGCTTATGTAAATAATCTATAAACTCTTCAAAGGTTCTTCTTTTAGCTGCCTCTCTAAACTTTTGGGGATTAGCTCTAAATAAAATATTTGCATCTACCATTTTCTATAACATCTCCTTAAAAATATTCATTAAAACATTTACTACTATGCTATTGCCAGCTTGTTTATATAACTGATTAGCACTATTTACTTTACTTGCTCTATCAAAATCAATATCACTAAAACCCATTAAACGCCAACATTCTCTTGGTGTTAATTTTCTAATTCTTAAATCACTTAAATAGTATGGGTTAAAACTGGTTGCTAGTGATAATGCGATATTATCTTCATAAACTCTATCTTGTTGATACCATTGTGTTCCATTATTAGTTTTCTTTTCCCCTATAAATACCTATTTACATTTTGAGCATTTTCGATTGCTGCTACTAAATCATTTGCCGAAACTGTGTAAAACTTATCATCAATTACCAACACAATTTTATTATCATAATTCCAATGACTTACAACTTGAATACTATTTTTTTGCCAATTAACTTCTTTGTTATCAATTTCGTAAACTTTAACTTCATTTTTAACGCTAATCATTTTTTCTCCTTAAAATTGCGCTGGCGCTACGCAATTCCACATTCGCAAATATATTAGATTTAATATATGATAGTTGCTGTTGTTCTTGCAGTCAGCTCTGCATATTTTGTTATATAAGCGTTGCGCCATTACGTTTATATCGTTTGTTATTCTATAAAATCAAAAATTTTTTTTGTAGCAAAGCAAGGAGCCACGCCGCCCGCGACGTACGCGATGTTGCTGCCCGCATTACCACTACTGTACACGTTGCACACGACGTTCGTGCTACCAGAGTAAGGGCTACGCAACCAATACCACCAACCCTCTTGATCGCCATAATTTTCACTATGCAAAATTGTTTTTATTCTATTACGCCAATTTTTAAAATAATCAAAATGTGTATTACCGAGTTCAGTTTCATTGTTATTACTATACTTCCTTGTTCCAAAAACGTTGTATTCGCTCATTAACCAAACTTTGCCTAGTCCATCACATTCAATAATTTCTTTTTTTACTTCTTCTGGTAGCATATTATATAATTTTTCATTTAACCATTTTTTTATGGAAGAAGTATCATATTTATTATCATTGCCAAAACGTTTCATTTCTTTATAAGATTCTTTAAAGTTCCAAATGTATAATTCATTAGTCTTGTGAACTAACACAACAGGGTATTTAAAACCGCCGACTTCTATTTCTAACTCATAACCAACCGGTAAATCTAAAGTATATTTTTCATCTTCTTTAAACTCGCGTTCAAATTCTTCATCCCATTGTTTTGAAATTGCTAATTGACCGATTAGTTTAGCATTTTCTTGTTCTAATGTTTCTAATCTTTTAACTACATATTCTTCACAAGTTTTAGCCATTTTACGAAACCTCGCTTGTATCAGTTCTATTTTCTGCTAAATATTTACCTGCATCTAAAATTTGTTGCTTATAGTCCTTCATAATTGTTGTAATATTTTCACGCAAGAATTTACTAATTGCCAACATATCATTTTTTTCATTTGTAATATAGATCGTTGAGTTGTATGTGCTAAATTCATTGCGTATTGACTGAACCAAATAATACAAATCATTTAATTGCCATACACTTACTAAATAACCTTTTTTTACACTTTTGAAAATGTATAATCTTTCGGCTTCACTAGAATTTTCTAACTCTTCAAATTTAGCTTGCGCCCAACGAATTTTATCAGCTTCATCTTCCGGAATACATACATCTTTATATAATGGAAATATCCGAATGTGATTTCTACCCTTTTGATTTAATAATATTTTGTTCTTCATAATATTCCTCCAAATCTTTAATTATGCTATCTAGCACCCTTTTTGTTATATCAATCTTAATGCCGGTCTTTGTAAAACTTACTGCTCGACAATTTAAACTAACGCTTTTTAACCCTTTTAAAAACTCAATTTTAGTAGGCTCGAGAACCTCATATTTTGATAAGAATTTATCTTTTGGTCTTTCAGTATAAAAAGCACATTCTTTGTCTTTATCTGAATAACTATTTAATGCTTTACATTTACCGCCTTTAGTTAATAATTTGCAATCTTTATTGTTATATCTACATCTAATTAGTTCCATTTTCCCATTTCTCCCAATACTCGATTTTGGCTAGGTATTTCTTTTCAATAGCATTTACCCTTTGTCTTGAAATGCCTAATTTCATCGCAATTTGTGAAAAGCTCTTGCCCTGACTTCTTAAAAAATATACTTGTTTTTCTTGTTCGGAAAAAATCGAAAGCGGATTGCTACTTGACGTATTTTTCAACATTGTTAAATTGGTTATCATCTACCTCAACCTCCAACCATTCTTTTAAATTAAAATATTGTCTTCCATCTTCATCATAGCCATCAGAAGCCCAATAATGATATAAGCAACAATCACATTCGCCTAAATTCTTTTTTAAGGTTTCTAAATTCCATTGGCTATCGATGAATTCTTTATGCTTACCATTATTTTTAATTGTTAAAAATCTGCATTGTCCTTCATTGTAATCTTTAAGTTTGCTCTCTAAATAATAATCTGAATTGTAATTCATAATCTAACCTCACTTTAAACCTTTTAATTTGCGATAAAGGGCTGACTTGTGATAACTCAAAAATATCACTTTCTCTTTAACGCCTTTTGTAATTAAATAAAATCTTTTCTTTGAAACATCAATCGTAGTGCTTAATTTGTATTCATCATCATTAAAGTTAAATGTTAACATCTCTAAATCTTCGCCATTATCTAACTTTAAATGTTCTTCATTTTTGATTTCTAAACCTAAATTATTTACTAGCTTGCTTAACAACATTGTCTATTCTCCGATTGATAATTGTTCTTGCATAAGCAACGTTTCTTGTTAATATTCTTTCTGCTGATACTAACTTTTTAACTGATCCATTTGTATAATAAATTGTTACTTTATACATTGTTACTTTTCCTCCTTAAATGTAAACAAAGTGGCGCTTTAAGGCTAAGCGCTAACCTTTGCTAGTGTTTTAATTGTATTAGCTATTTTTTCAATATAAGCACCGCATAATAACATTTTATTATTAGCATCAAATAATTTATATTTTGCTTTCATAGAAGTATAGCAGTTTTCAATTTTATAAGTTAGGTTGTTATATTCTACTACCCAGCTAACACCGTATTTGCTTTCCTCTAATACTTTAATGTCTTTTACGTCCTCTAAATATTCTTTTACTGTCATTTTGTTTTACCTTTTTAACCTTTCTATACTTATATTATACCATAATTTGAAAAGATGTCAACAAGTTTTTTTTATTTTTTAAAAATTTCTATAACATTTTCGTTCAAAAAATCAACCCAACCATCGAATTTAAGCTTTTGTAACATCTTGCGACCAATCTTTAATTTGTTTACAGCCGGCATAATGAATTTGTGATATACAAGATTCTTAACCTCTTCTGGCGTTGTTGCTAAATAATAATACATAACGCCTTTTTTAATTTCCCATAATATCAAATACATTTCATCGCTTTTATTAATCTCAACAACATCATTGTATAATCGCAAACTATATCGGCTTAAATTTCTTTTAACCGCATCTTCATCGCTTTCATAACCACATTGTAAAGCTAAATATTCAGCCGTTACTTTTTTATTTTTTTCTAATATTTCAATAATTTTTTTATTCATAAGTCCCTCCTAATCGTTTATATTTTCAAACATTAATATTTCATTTAACGGTTTAGTTGCTATTCCCATTTCTTCGCAATCATTAATAACCGCCTCTAATAATCTTTTCATTTCTTCGCTATTATATGTTGAACTGCCAAAATAACACATTATTCTTGAATAACCATTTAATTTAGCCTCTCCCATATCGACACAATAATTCCCAAGTCCACCACTTTCCCATTTGCGTATGAATTCACTTGCTAATTCACTCTTAATAGGAACTATCTCAAATACCCCATAATCGCGTATATATTGCTTATAGACCGTTTCTTTTGATAAGCCAATACTTTTGCCTATCTGATCTAGCAAAACCCATAAATAGCTATTTTGTGAATGTGTGCGTTTTTTAGAATACGCCTTAATTTCAACAATGTAATCTCTATCAGTTAAAGTTTCTAATTGCTTGATAACTGAACTATCAACTTGAAATGTAACCTCGCCGATGTTATCTATCATATTTAACATTAATTTCGGCTTTCTTGTCTTAAAGTCCATTTAATAATATCTCCTTTTAAATATCTCTAAAAAATCTAAATCTGGGTAAGTTATTTCAAATTGTTTTTGCATCGCAATTTTTAACTTTAAATCAAACTCTTTATTGAAATGCACGCCATTTGTTCCTGTGTGATGTTCCTTACATAAACATATACAACAACCATATTTAATACTCATTTCACGCTTATATGTTCCAAAAAATACCTCGTGAATTTCAGCGTAACCCTTACCACAAATATAACATTTTTTAGTCTCAAAATCTTTTTGCAATATGCTAAATCTTTTTTCGTTTTTCAAGTTTCTTTCGTTCCCTTTCACGCCAATAATGATGATTTAATTTAATTAAATACCTGCATTGCTTCTGTAAACACCCCTTTTGTTTCATTTGATTTAAGGTCAAGTAACATTGGTGGTGCTTACAATATGCAATACAATTCTTAAAATTCGCTTGTTGATTAAATGCTACTCTCAAAATGGCAAGTCGCTATCATTAATTATTGGCTCATTTTTTGGTTGCTCGATTTCTTTGATTAATTCGATATTTCTAACAACAACCTCTGTCTTATATATCTTATTTCCGCTTTGATCTTGATAAGGGTTGTTATTTAAAATACCCTCAATAATTACCATATCGCCTTTATTTAGCTTGATTAAGTTATCAGCCGTTTCATTCCACGCGATTATATCAAACCAAGTCTTTTTATTTCCGCTCGACACCTCAATACGATTTTTAATATATCGATGTTCGCCTGTCTTTTGCATTTGAGATTGGTTCGCAATTAACCCACTTAATAATACTTTATTCATTTACTTGCTCCTTTAATTCTTTTAATAATTCTTTAATTTCTTTAATGCGTTCTTTGTATTCTTCTATTTGAATATCTGTAACTACATTGTCATCTAACTTGTCATAATCTAATAACTTTGAAATACTACAATTAATAAATAAGTATGTATCGAATGTAAATGTAGTATATACTTCGTTGTCTTTCTTGAACCATTGATTATTATTGATATTTGTATAACCTTTTGCTTCAAATAACTCTTTAATCGCATCATTAAATACCAATTTTTCGGTTGTAACTTGTATCTTTTCAAATAGCATATTATTTCTTCTCCTTTTTTAAAATATACTTAAATTGACCGGCAGTTTCCTTTACTTGCTCCTTACTGTATTTTTTATACAGTTCTTCATTTTCCATCTTGAATTCTTCCTCATTAAATACTGTATTAACTTTAACCGAAGGTAACACATACGATATAGTCAATTTATCATTCTTG
>Ga0310786_10005818_pt1 | contig 16609 bp, 21 predicted proteins | sample AusTroGonzalo_MG_FD_203881 | JGI IMG/M metagenome (GOLD analysis project Ga0310786, IMG submission 203881) | Bovine rumen microbial communities from tropical cattle in Woodstock, Queensland, Australia - Gonzalo_03 (v2) (version 2) | ecosystem: Host-associated > Mammals > Digestive system >... | reverse complement strand
ACGAGATGGAGATTCATCTATGTTAAGAACATTAGTTGAAGCAACTAAGAAATTTGCGGAAAAAGAAAAAATTGAACAGATTCCGCAAGATAAGAAGGAAGTACAAAAGGAAGAACAGTCGGTGTCATCTAATGTAACTTCCAAAAAAAAGAAAAAGAAGAAGAAAAAGAAGAAAATTAAAAAACAGATTTCAATGGGTCAGATACCGTTAAATTCTTTTTCAAGCAATAAAGAAATTCAAAAATTCGAAGAAGTTTCTGTTAAATCAGATGAGAAAACGGAAAGATTAAATCCTTTCATCAACACAAGTCGGAGATCCAGTATTTCAAACGGCTTATTACCATATGTCGATTTTAATGATATTGGTTATACTCATAACGGGAGACGGTACAGTATCTCAAATGGTATGTTGTCGTTTGAAAATGATATATTTGATGAATAAATTAATCACGAATAAATAACTTTCTTCAAAACACCGTTTTTAATTAATCGTTGAAAACTAATTTTCTATGTGATACCAACTTATCTGCTTGTATGTTTTTGTGAAAAATCAGAAATTTCCGTGTGTTAGTGTAGTGTAAGTAGTATCTTGGTGAAAGGGAAAATAAATATGAAAAAAGTGGTGTTTTTTGTGGTATGGATCGTCATTTCAGCAAGTGTAAAAGGAATGATAGGGGCTTCTGTACGTGACATCATTAATTATAGGAATAACCTTAGATTGATAACCATGAAAGACGAAAACGGAAACACTCCCTTGATGATTGCAGCTATAAGCGATTGGGAAGGCAGATTGCAGTATTTGCTAAGAATCAAAGCGAAAGTTGATGAAAAAAATAATGATGGAGACACGGCCCTGTCATTAGCTCTGCAATATGGCAGTACAAGTATGGCGAAGATTCTTCTGGAAAATAATGCTGATCCTAATTTAGAAAATAATAAGAAACAAACTCCTTTAATGTTCGCGTCTTATCAAGGATATTATGAAATAGTTGATCATTTAATCAAATCCGGAGCAGATGTTAACGCGGAAGACGAAGATACAACGACTTCATTAATGTTAGCATCAGAAAAAAACAACGAAGAAATAGTAAAGTGCTTAATCCGTCACGGAGCTAACGTTAATGCGAAAGATAAAGGTGATCTGACTTCGCTGATGTTTGCGTCTTATCAAGGAAACGAAGAAATAGTAAAATACTTAATCCGTCATGGAGCTAACGTCAATGCGAAAGATAGAGATAATATGACTTCGCTGATGTTCGCGTCTTATCAAGGGTATGGTTCAATAGTAAAAATTCTGATATCCAACGGAGCAGGTATAAAAATTGAAGATAATCAGGGAAAAACCGCAAAACATTTCGCATTATCGAACGGACATAAAAAAGTAGTGAAAATATTAAGAGAAGAAGAAAGTAAAATAATCGCAGACTATTGGAAAGCTGTACATTTAGGAGATTTACAAACTGTTCAACGATTAGTAAGTAGAAATAAATTTTTGCTGAATGAGTTGGACTCATTCGGTAATAATTCATTGCTGCTGGCTTTATGTTACAAAGAAATAGACATGTCTAAATGGTTATTGGAGAAAAAAGTAAATCTAAACATAAAAAATATTGACGGAGACACTCCGATACTCGCTGCGATACGATATGCATTTGTGGAAATTTTGAAGTTCCCACCGAATATACCGGACGTAGTGTATTGTCCACAAAATAAAGAGGGAACGAAATCTGTTTTAATATGTCGAGGGGTGTTTGAAGCTTTAATTGAAGAAAGATTAGAGGATGTAAGAATTTTGTTAGATACCTTTGAAATTCGAGACTCTTTGAAAAAGTATTTGCCGAGCGTTTACGCTCTGCTGAAGATATATTATCAAGCAATGATCAATGAAAATTTTGTTGAGCCGGCTATACGAGCAACATTGCAGATAGATCCGATTAAAATATCTTATCAAGTAGATAAACTACTTAATCCTGGTTTAACCGTATTAAAAATATAATAATCCGAAGTAATTGAGTAAAATTGCTACTTAGGTTGTTTTTCTGAGTTCTGCAAAAACTGGACAATCCATTGAATATTCCCTAATCTGTTCATTAGATTCGGTTTAAGGAGAAGACATGAAATTAAGGATAATACTTTCGATTGTATCGTTAATATTTGCGAATTCAGTTTCTGCCGTTGAACCGTGTTTCCTGTATGATCTAAGAGCAAGAAGTCAGAGTATAATAACAATTTCACAAAGTTCGATTCCTGTACAAAGAACTTCATTTGTAAACGCAACTTGGAGAGAATTTAAGGGGAACATACAAGAGGGTTTATTCATCATTTGTGATGGCGAGATACAAATAAGTTCCTGCGAACTGATCAATTTGGATATGAACAAAAGTCGGCTTAAATTTCCGAATTTATTTAATTTGACGATAACCGGGTGGGGTAATATCGATGAAAGAACTAATAAAGAACAGGAAAATCGTTTATCGATTCTGTTTGCCGAGGGGAATTTCCAAAATTTAAGCTCATTTAGTTATTTTGGTAACAGGTTAAATCTTCCGGCGGAGGTAGAAAATTTAGAATACTTAACATGTTTAGAACTGTTAGGTGCAGACAGATTGGTTCTTCCGAGAGAGATAGGAAAGTTAGTACATTTAAATCGATTGATTCTGTCTAACAGCAAGATATTATCTATTCCTGCAGAAATAGGGAATTTACAAAATCTGAAAGTATTGGATATCAGAGAAAGTAATCTGAAAGAATTCCCCAACGAAATATGTTTGTTATCAAATTTAAGTGTATTGGATATTTCCGGCAACGAATTCACTGCACTGCCTGAGCAGATAGGAAATTTGAAATATTTGGGAATATTAAATCTTTCTTACAATGAGTTAGTCGATCTTCCGGAAGAGATTTGGAATTTGGTAAACTTAAATACGTTGGATCTTTCCCATAATCAACTAACAAATATTTCTCCCAAAATAGAAAATTTAAAATCTTTAGAAGATTTGGATATCAAAGATAACAAACTGACAGGTCTTCCCATGGAATTAGGATTTCTCGGGAGTTTAAAATCTCTGTCCTTTAGCAACAATGATTTTGATAAAATTCCAAGTAATATTTTTGAACTGCCTTTATTAAAAGAATTGGTAATTAATAAAGAATTCATGCGCTATGTCCGGAGAGATAGAATTTTCAGTATTAGCATGCAGAATAATGAATACACTATAACGTTGGATATATCGGAGCCGAAAACACGGTAATATTTCCGAATTTTTACTGATAATTATCTAAATTTTTTATAAAATTCCAAACAATAGAAGAGGTGAAAAATGTATTTAAGAGCTTTATATGTTGTTTGGATATTAATCCAAACGGGGTGTCTTTTTGTAGAAGGTATGATTTGGAAAGATAGTTCTTTCTATAAAATAAATCGTGAATTACAAATGCTTATGTCCGGAAATGTGAAAAGTGACGACTCAAGTAGTTCGTATCTATCCGATTATGGACGTCCCCGGATACAAGGAGGATTGAGATACCGTCGTATGAATTCAGTAGAATATTATTTTTGGATGAATGCCGTAATTACAAATGATATTTCGACGATTAAAACTTTTATAAATAATGGAATAAATGTTGACGAAACAAGACAGAGGGATCATCCGGCATTGTTGCTGGCTATATCTAAAGGTCACAGATCTGCAGTAGAGTTGCTGTTAGAAGGCGGAGCTAATGTTAATTCCCGTACTGATGACACGAAAAGCACAGCTTTACATCTGGCGACGGAGAGAAATTATATTCGCATAGTGAAACTTTTACTGGAGTACGGTGCTGATAAAAACGCGATAGATGAAGAAGGTAAAACCGCTCTGATTATCGCGGCGCAGAAGGGTTTTTTCGAAGTTACAAAGTTATTGATACCGAATGAAGATCGCACAGGACCTATTTTGGAGCTGCTATACGACAGAAAATATCGACGAAAGAGAAGTAACAAATATATTTTACAAAAATCAAAATCCATCATGTTGAGAAGTGAAGCGGATGTTAATATTCGCGACAGAGACGGAACGACAGCACTGATGTACTCAATAATTCACGGAAATTTTCAGAAAGATGGAAAACAGCTCGACTTAGTTAAATGGCTGCTCGATCATAAAGCAGATCCAAACATTCAAGATGTATATGGTATTACTTCTCTGATTTTTGCAACAGTAGGTCGTGACGAAAAAGTGATAGATTTACTGTTGAATTATGGGGCAGACGTCAATATGAAAAACGTAAGCGGAGACACTGCTCTGTTTTACGCTTTGGGGGATGAAAATATAGAGAAAATCTTAAAAAAAGCCGGAGCAAAATAGTCGCATAAGGAGACTTTGTTCTCCTTCTTTCCCGAAACCATGAAACTGATGATTAAAAATTTTTGATATCAAGCTGAGCTTGAAGCCGAGCAGCGCCTGGAAACAGTATTAAAAGTACTTTGATATAATGGTATGCTCCCTGCATCTAAATCGATTTTTATGATTTTTTCGGTATACGGTTGGATAGTTGTATATTCCCAAATTCCGCTCGTACAGGCACTGTGCCTGCAGTCTAGAAAACATTCCCGGAGGTATGCTTGGGATTGTATCACAAACGGTTAAATTTTCGTTAACATTAACAATTTGTTAACTTTTAATTGGATGAGATCCCACAAGCCCACCCGAAGGAAAAATATCAGAAAAAAGCTAAAATTCTGTTGAATTAACCTTTTATTAACCAGGCAGCACCTGGAGGCAGTATTAAAAGTACTTTGATATAATGGTTTGCTCCCTGCGCCTAAATCGATTTTCGCGATTTTTTCGGCATACCTATGAATATGACAAAAATATCGCCTGCACGGGCTCCGTGCTTAACTTTTAATAAAAGACAGCCCCGCTGCCCCCGCCCTTTGGGAAAATAGCACAAATAGATTAAAAAACTATTAATTTCAATGAGTTAGCGAAAATTTTAATCGCATATCGTTATTGAAATGAATTACTACCTGCAGGGGTTCCCTGCCCAGGCAGCGCCTGGAGCCAAGCTGATCTTGGAGCCAGTATTAAAATACTCTAGTATAATGGTTTGCTCTCCGTATCTGAATTGGGTTTCGCGGGTTTTTCGGCATACGGTTATACAGATGTACTGCCCCAATATTACCCGCACGGGCTCCGTGCTAAAAGACAGCCTCTCCTTGAGGTTCCATCGACATAGGGTTAAACATCTATCGAGTTCGTACATAATTGCACATAAATTTAAAATGTCGATTTCGAGATCGGTTCAGATGCTTGAAATATGAGGAACTTTTCCGAGTATCTCATATTTAAGAGACACCCATCTTATCTCTTATAAGTCGTGGTTATATACGATTCAACGATAATTTTTTGTGATACTTCCAAAAAAGTGAGGGATTTTAACTTTATATAAAAGTTTTTGCGATATTATCGAGATAATAGTTAGTGTGGATATATGATGATGTATGACGAGAATTCAGTGGAAATGACCGGAAAGGTGAAGTGGTTTAACCAATACAAAGGTTATGGTTTCGTTGCAATAAAAGGCATTCCGGAAGATGTTTTTCTCCATTTTTCTGTTGTCGATGAATCAAACGTCAAAGATTTGAGTAAAGATGATATGATTTCGTGTTTAGTGAGCAAATCAGATAAAGGGTATCAAATCACAAAAATTCAAAGGTTTATTTCTCACAGCAAATTTCCCACGAGCAAGAGAACGAAAAAGGTTTCTGCCGTAATGAAATGGTTTAACCCTGCGAAGGGCTTTGGTTTTGCACAGCTTGATTCCGGAGAAGACGTTTTTATTCATGCCAGTCTTTTGAAAAAATTGGACATCCAAGGATTTGAGCCAAATCAGAAAGTAAAATTAGTGGTTCAGCATACCAATATGGGATATGAAGCAACTGATGTGCTAAAAAAATAATAGTGTGATATTTGTGGTTTTTCGTAGTTTAGTTTTTACTTTCAAAGTTGATTGTTGAGCGCGTGTTTATAAAAGTATCGACTAGATTTTTTACCAATAATTAATCAATCCCTGCCAGAATGATTTTTGTAGTAAGGAGTTCGCCATGAAATGGGTTAAAATAATATTTGATAGGAGGAGGAATCAGAAAGGTTCTGACGCCTGTAATTTTAGTAAGAACACCCTAACTACACTATGCCCAGGAAGGTCCTGGATCCGTTTGTTTTTGAAATACTCCTTAACTACAGTATGCCCCAAAAAGTTTTTGGATCCGGTATTCTTGAAGCACTCCTTAATCACAGTATGCCACAAAAAGTTTTTGGATCCAGTATTCTTGAAGCACCCCTTAATCACAGTATGCGGAAAAATCAAAAAAATCGTTTCAGATAAAAAATACCGCTTGCACGGGCTCCGTGCCAAACTGTCGGATTGGAGTACTTTAATATCGCCTGCAGTATCATCCTGCCGTGGAGCAATCCTCATCGAGTTCGCGATCTGCATGCCGATTTTGATTATTGCTCTGTTTTATATCAATGACTTAATGAGAATTAAAAGATATTACGCACAGACTGAATTTGTTGCTCAACAAATGGCGAATATTATTCAGAATATTTCGCAGAAAAGAGAAGGGACAAATAAAAAAATAAATAATACAGATTTAATATATGCCGCTTCTTTGGCTTATTTAAGCATGTATCCTGGGACAACCATGTATAGAGTAGGATCGAAAGCTCGGCGTACTCTTTCTCATACTCCTCGTTTAAACATTTTTTATATAGAAGGACTCTCCGGAGGAAAAGCTTCTTGTTTGTGGGGTAGGCGTTTATTGAGTGACACTGCTGACAAACCAACAAGTTGGGCTACGCGTGAAGCCACTGGCGGTGGTAATGCATCTTTGGTATATAACACTAAGGAAATACCATCCGACATTTATAAAAATCTGAAAATAAGTGAAAATGAAAAGAAGATCATAGTGGAAGCCAATATTTTTAATGCCAATACTATAATGAGGGAAGATGAGTACGTAGAAAGTGACAGACAAGAAGCTTTAGCTAAAAAAGCCTTCAAATGTCGGTTAATTGCACCTAAACCCCTTGCGAAAAACGTAAATGATATTCAAGGTTGGTATTTTACTTCCGTCGTAATCCTCACTCCAAAGCCGGGATTATTTGATGGAACTGCACCTGCAGATTCATAGCAACCACGAAATCACAAAAAATATCGGAGATAAAATTCCGATTGACCAGCCCATATATCCGAGAAAAGACGGAACTTTTATACCGTGATGCTGCGAGATCGACTTGACCATAAGATTCGGTGCGTTTCCGATATAAGTCAGTGCTCCCATAAAAACTGTAGAGATAGAAAAAGAGGTTAAAATCGCGGCTTTAGTCGTCATTAATTCCGCGGCATTTCCCGAAGCAAGATGGAAGAAGATCAAGAAAGTAGGAGCGTTATCTAACACTGAAGAAAGCAATCCGCTTGCCCAAAAACATTTACTCAAAATAAACTCTCCGCCTGGCGCGATCCAATGGAATATCATCGCCAACGATCCGTTTTCTCCCTTAGATAGAATTGACAGAATCGGCGCAACTGTTATGAAAATCGCCACGAAAAATTCCGCAACTTCACGAATCGGTGCGAAATTAAATCCATTTTTTTCACGAATTTCTTTGTGAGTAACTTTGATAGATATAATCGAAATCGATACCAGCATTATATTGCGTAAAATCGACGAATATTTGTAATTCTCGCCTGCGAATTCGAACGACCCCTCGAACTGGCACAAAATCACTGCAAGCAATACCAATATCAGCAAAAATAAATTTCTCGTTCCTTTAATCACAAAAGACGCGTTGTCACGACTTACGGCAAGTTTCCCTGTTTCTTTTTTAAACAGAATCACATCGACGATATAAAATAGTCCGCAAAGAACAAAAACCGTTCCAAACAGAGCAGGAGCTAAATGCTGAATAAACCAAAAAAAGTCTACGCCTTTCAGAAATCCGATAAATAGGGGAGGGTCGCCCAGCGGAGTTGCCGCACCTCCAATATTCGCAACCAAAAAAATGAAAAAAACCATCAAATGAACTTTGTACTGCCTCTCCGCGTTTGCTCTTAAAAACGGACGAATCAATAACATCGCCGCTCCCGTTGTCCCTATCCAACCAGCCAACAGCGATCCGAAAAATAAAAATATCGTATTGAAAATAGGACCTTTTCCGTTGGGAAAATCAACGTAAATTCCTCCTGCCACTATATACAGCGTCGCAATTTGAATAATGAAAGAAATATAATCGTTGAGCAACGGTTCGAATGTCGCAGGAATTACTTCACGAAATCCGAAAATCCAGGCGACACATGCCAAGTAAAGCGCAGTCCAGCAAAACGGGACCATTCCGCCATGCTTTTCAAAAAATCTCGGAGCAAGTAGCGGAACAAAAGACATAGAAAAAATTATTCCCAAAAAAGGAATCGCCCAAAGCAAATTTTCAAAATCCATTATTCATATCCAATGTTTTCGGTCCATTGTAAGTTAAAAGCAGTATTTTTTCTATGCCCAAGGTGATCTTGGAACCAGATCGCATCCGAAAGCGGGGGTTGGAAGTATGTAGAAATAAAGGAAAAGATCTTGCTGTATAAAAATGATATCAAAAACTTCGATACCATTGATTATAACTAGAAATTTGTCGAGAGTCCTTATTTTGAATATTCTTTTGTTTCCAAAAAAGTTAGATCGATTCTTGTAGGGTATATGTAAAAACTATTGCGGTGCAGTTTCAGAAAATCCGCTATATGGAGTGAATATAACAACGGAATTGAAGTAATATCCCATACTTGAAGCTACATATACCGCTCTCGGATTTACTAATCGAAGTTTAAAGGCTTTTTTTGCTCGAGCATTTTGATCATCAGAACCAGCATAGTCGTTCAAACTCATCGTATTAGCATTATTATAAATAAGGCATTCTAGTATAATTTTATCCTTTTCATCGTCTGTTTTTAATATCGGATAAATATTCGATGCATTAGTGTCTGTTTTCCATCTTACAGCACTTCTATTGCTATCTGAGCTTATGCTTCCTCCTTTCCAAGTTTTTGGGGAGGTACTTGTAGTACAGTAACCATTCCATCCCCATTTAACAGAAGCTTTTCCTTCAGATAATGCTTTTACATAATAAATACGAAATTCAGGTCTGTGTGAAAGCTCGTGACTTTGATCTCCTCTTTTTCCGTCTGCGAACATTGTCTTTCCCGGATATATGGTTAAATATGCCAGCGACGCCGCATATCTCAAATCATTAATAGTAATCGCTCTGGTTTTTGCAATATTTTGCAGAATATTCGCCATTTGCTGTCCGACGAACTCGGTTTGCGAAAAGTATCTTTTTATTCTCATTAAGTCATTAATATAAAACAATAAAATGATCAAAATCGGCATGCAGACTGCGAACTCTATAAGGATTGCTCCCTTAGAATTCAATAATTTTTTTCCGTGTCGCGGTGTTATAAAAGTTGCTAATTGATCGGAAAAATATTTTAAATTTTGGAGGATTTTATAAGGATAACCACTTGATTTTTTGCGATTTTTTAGGTCCTTACCCCCCCCCTGTCAAATATCATTTTGGCAAACCATCTCATGGCGAACTCCCTACTACAAAAACTCATACTTCGCTATTCTCGCAGGGATTGGTTAAGAATAAGTTAATGCTTATTTAGCTTCAAACACGTCAATTAGTGAAGGCTCGATTAGCTGATAGAATCGATCAGTCATGCGGTGAAAATCATGAAGATCCGTGACGAAAGGTAACCAACTTTCGTCGAATTCTCGTCTTAACTGTGCGAAAGTTTCTATCGGCATTTCGTTTTGACCTTTAACCAAGAGATCCAGATCTGACGATTTCGAGAAACTTCCTTTCGCTCGCGATCCGTAATAATAAAACGAATATTTATCACGATATTTTTCGAGAATGGATTCGACGATTTTCTGTTCTTTTTCGTTAACGCCTGGGATCATTGATCTAAAGCCTCTGAAAGTTTCGCGTAAAAATATTCGCATTCCTCAATAAATTCACAGATCTTGCTTATCAACTCCAGCGCTTTTTTGGGATCATATTCGTGGCTGGTGTTGTTGCGATATTCGTAATACTTGCGCCAAGCTTCCCACGATCTGATAAATCCGTAACTCTCCATTATCCGAAAAATGTTGTTAACGGTTAAGTCTTTGTCCTCTTTTCCGTGCATTTGTTTCAGATATTTTTTCATAGTTTTCCACGCGATTTCAAGAGTATACTCAAATCGCTGGATATAAGCATCGCCAAGAAACTCTTTCATCTTTGCATCCTCTGCAGAGTTATAAAAAGAGGAGCATTCTTTCAAAGTTTTTAAGCAATCGCTCAAACGAGTAATATTAATCATCTCAATCTCTCACAGAAGCACGGACAGTCTATCACAAATCAAGAGAAATGCATAATTTGGATCATTGCGTCTTCCTCGGATTTTATCTTCCCGAATCGACCGCCGCTGGAGATTCTCCGTATTCGATAACAAACGGCGGCGGGATTTTCCCGCCTGCTGTTCTGCGTGCTGTAGTTAAATTGTATTCTGACAACGCCAGATCCAAGACTTTTTCGGCATGTTATTTCTCTTTTTTCCGAAATTTTGGTTTAAACAATCTGAATTCGAAATCGTAAGCTTCTGTCAGGCATGCTCCGAAAATTCCCGTGATCATGTAAAGAATGCCGATAACTTCTTCCGACATTTCTTTTTTGAAAATCGCGAGAGCTGTCAAGCATAAAATCAGTCCGCAACTTGCGCCGATTATCATCAGTCTTCGTCTTTTTTCGCGTGCTATGTGAATTGCGTAAGTGTTTCGCGGATCTCTTAACGGTCCAAAAACTCTACGCCTTTTCAATTTCACTTCCATTATCTTTCTCCTTTTTTACTTAGAAATTTTTTAAACTATAAAATAAATGATTGCCGAAAATCCGTTTCGGTGTCAGCATTCCGGCCCAAAACGGTTTAATATATTTCGCGTGATAATGATCGCATCCGTCGGTTAAATCTGGCCATTTTTCCTCGATCAAATTTCTTGCGACTTCCAAACACGTTTTAAAAATCGTAGATGATTCGTCGAGATTTTTTATTTTTTTATAATTCAGATCATTGTGATTCCAACATGAAAATTGATACGGTGCAAGACAGACATCAGCGATCGAATTTGCGAATCTTTTTCGAAATCGATTCATCACGACATTGCCTACAGCAATTAGCGGAGCCAATCCGAAATTATTCAATTCGCCTCTGGCTTCGCCGTAAATTGTTTTTGCCAAAATTTTTAAATCGTTATTCATTTTCATTCCTCTATAAATCTTATTGTGATTAAATTTGTATTCATCACGTTGAAAACCGCTGCGCTTTTGAAAGTTACTTCACCGCGATTTTTTACCTTGATTTTTATTTCTCCATTTTTGATTTTTTCATACAATCCGATGTGCGGAGATTCGTTGAATTTAACTTTGTTATTAAATTCGCCTACTTTTGTAACATCGATATTTTTATTTAATAACGATGAATAAGTATAGGATCGAATTTTGAAATCTTTTCTTTCAAATTGGGCGCGACATAAGCATGGCTCAATGTGTTTCGGGTGGCATCCGTAGAAAAAAAATCCGCCGTAAGGATAAAAAACATTTGTAGATTTTTCACCTGATCCGAATGTGATTTTTTGATCTTCGATTTTTTCGCGCAGAAGATTTTTTCCGCAAGTTTGGAAGTCCATTTGAAATAATTCATCGTCGAAATCCAATTTAAAATTTTCGAAATTCTTGTCGGAAAAATCGAATTTTCGACCATTCTTTATATAATACCCTGTGCCTTCGTATTTTATCAAAACGGATTTGCAAAAGTGATTTTTCACTTCTGATTCCGAATGAAAAAATCTCGAATCGTAAATATTTTCTATAACAAAATTTATTCCTGAATCATTGCGAATTAATTTTGTAATCTCGTTCATCGCAATTGGATTCAATGATGCGCGCAGATAAATTTCCGATGGAAAATCTTTCGATAATTCGACTTCGCAATCGTCATTTTCAAAATCTATCGCCGCTCGATTTCTGATTAATTCTTCAGTATCGGCAATTATATTTGCGGCTTTCTCATACAATTTACCGAAATTTCTAATACTTCTTATTATCATTTCATACCTCTAAATTTTTTAATTTTATGTTGCGAATAATTTCGCGTTTTTGGCTGATCGGATGTAAATCAACGTGAATTTTTGTTGGATATTTTTTTAGAAAATTCACTACGTCGGATTCCGATTGAAACCTTCGCGAAGTTAGTAAATTTTCTTGCGATTCAGGATCGTTTTCTATTGAAATATTTTTCACGATGTCTGAAATTTCGACTTTATCTTCATCAGGTTTGATTTCGAAGTCGTAATTTTTCACAAGCTCAAAAATATCCGAAACATTGTCCGGAGAATATCCAACTGAAACATTCATCAACCGTTTTTTACTGTTCAAAATCAATTTCGTTTGGATAACTTTTGCCGTGATCGGATAAGTGTATAAATCAGAAAAAGTAATCGAATCATTTACGGAAATTTTCGAAAATTTATTGGCATCCAAACTGAAATTTATCGTCACATAACGACGTGAAAAATTCATTAGCGCCGCCATTTTGCGCAACGCATATTTAATCGCCGATCTACCACGCTCTGTTGCAAAAAACGAATTCAGTTGATCGTTTTCCAAAGCATCGGGAACTTTTTCAATGCGTCGCCAATTGCTTTCATCAAAACTTTCGTTCGAAAAATGCGGAGTCATGCATTCGAAAATCCAACCGTCATAAATTATTCGATCGGCGCACAAATAATTTTTGAAAGCGTACCATCTCGGATAATTTTTAGACAGCTGAATCGGTCCCAATTTTATAGAAATATCCTTGCGACGCGAATGGTTTTTATCGCAAAGCGAAACGCAAATATTTTCCGTTCGCTTTTGATGATATTCCCAACCTAAAACGAATTTTCCGTCGAAATAAAATCGCCGAAACCTTACGAATTTTTCTTTCGAATCGTTTTTAATTTTTACCGAATTCGAAACTTCCGGAAAGAGATTTAATACTCCGCCACCGTTCGGATTTATCGCTTTCACATTGTTGAAAATCAGAGAGTATCCATTTTGCGAATTAGCGCGGAAACACGGCGCGAGATTCGTGAAAGAATTTAATCGATTGAAAGAAAATCTCTGAGAAATCATCGGCATTAGGTCAATATACCCGAAAATTTTTTGAATCCAACTTGCGGAAAGATTTAGTTGAATTTCTCCGTAAGGTTCACGCGCCAATTTCACATGAGTTGAATTTTTCAGAATATCTTCTTTCGAAATTTCAAAAATTTTTTCACCGTGATTTATGTCCGACAACGACATTTTTCCAGTCGCCATGTTCCAATAAAAAATCTTGTTCGAACCTTCCAAAAAAATCGACGGATTATCTCTCTCCGAAAAAAACAAATCATCAAAAATAATCTGAGGATTTTTTCTTTCGTATTCTTTCCGATTTTTTTGAAGAAAATTCTGCAATTGCTTCTGGTAATCATGTGGCTCAGATAAGATCTCAACGGTCATAATTTTACCTTCGCAACTTAACGGAAACGATATTAGTTTTCCGCGAAAAATCGTTTCGATACATCCATTTTTCTCAATTCCGATTCGAGCAAATTTGTACTTTAATTTTTTCGATTTGATAGAAACTCTCGCCATTGCGAAACTTCCTTCTCTTTGAAAAATATTCAGAGCAAAAATTTCTTCGTCGTTATGCCATTCAGAATTGTCATTAAAACTATTGATCCAATTAAAAAATATTTTCATTGTTCACCATAAATGTTATAAGTAATTTGCTTTTGATTTCGGAGAATTTATGATCTTGAATAAGTATTGGCAGGGGATTATGTTTTTTTTCTGCCAGATGTTTGTCAGCTGCGCCAACGATATTATTTCGAAATTCATGGGGCAAAGACTCAGTGCTTTCGAGGTGACTTTTTTCAGATTTTTTTTCGGTCTTATTACCTTGCTTCCTTTCGTAATCGCTCATGGCAGATCTGCGTTCAAAACAAATCAATTTTTCTTGAATGTCGTCCGTGGAATTTTCGGTGCGGTAAGTTTCTTCCTCTACATTTACGCCGTCATCAAATTGCCATTGGCTGAAGTCGTTACCATTCTTTGGACGATTCCGTTGTTTTCTCTCGTGCTTTCTAAAATTTTTCTCGGTGAAAACGTAACCAAATTTCGATGGATCGCAACATTGATCGGATTCATCGGATTGACAATTGTCACGACTTGGACGTCCAATGATAAATTCCATTTCAACATTCTTTATTGCATTCCGATCGGCGCGGCTTTTCTTTTTGCGCTGCAAGATATTTTGATAAAAAAAATGGTCACCGCGGAAGAAGATCGCATCTCGATGCTGTTTTATTTCGCGCTTATCACCAGCTTGGTTTCTTTCCCGACTGCCTGTAAAGTTTGGCTCACTCCGACTCCTTTTGAGTTGGCGATGCTGTTCCTTTTGGGGGTTGGCGGAAACCTTATTCAATATTTTATTTTCAAAGCTTTCAGCTTGGTGGATGTTTCCGCCGTTGCGCCGTATCGTTATTTGGAATTGTTGGTAAGTGCTTGTTTCGCCTTCATTTTTTTCTTCGAAATTCCCGGAAAAAACGTCTACGCAGGTGCGCTGATTTTGATTCCGAGTACTCTTTATTTGGGATACAGCGAAAACCGCAGAAGAAAAAGAGCGAAAGCAAAAGTCTGAGTTCGTTATCCAGATCATATCTCCGATTTTTCCTACACTGTTTCTTCCAAAAAGAGCCATCCGGTCAGTTTATCTGAGAAAAACGGATAGTTTTTTGAACGACGCTTTGGAAATTTCAAATATTTTTCGTGCAACTTATCGATTTCGGCACAACATTCATACATTTCTTCTATTTGATTTTTGATATTTTGTAATTGATTTATGATATCTTCGTAGATTTTTTTCTTTGTTATTTTCATAATTTTTCTCCTAAATTTCTTCCGACTCTAATTTCCAACCGTTCTCCATTTCCCATTCGTTGGTTTTCATTGAAAAATTCGTAACCAACATCGTCAGCCACGGTTTAAAGCTGACGAAAATTTTTTGATCGCTTGGTTTTTGCAATAGAATTTGATTTCCCGAAACAGAGTACAAAACACTTTGTCCCAAATGATTTATAACTCTGATCGAATTGGCGACGGTGGGACGTATTAAGTCCAACACCGTCTCCCCCGGTCGAATTACCTGACACAAATTTTGAATGCAGCCGATATTGATTTGAGTTCCAATCCAAATTTTATCAATAATCGATGAATTTAAATCGCTACAGGAAATTATACTTCGATATTTTTGGCGATCAGATGTTTCAACGAAAATCAAATTTCCGTTGATTGATTTTTTGAATTCACCGTTTGCGACCGGAAACAATTCTTGTACACAATTTCTCGTTCTTTCTCGTGGCAGACCGGCGATTCCCAAAATAATTTCGTTCATTTCTCTTCTTCTTTCATCAGTTCATCCATTCGGGCATCGTCGTCGGAGTTACCCGAATTAAAAGTTCCAAATAATCAGCCAAACTTTCATCTGAAAAATTTTCATCCAGATCGTCTGATTCATTTTCCGAATTTTTATTCATAGATTTTTTTCCCTCCATTCAAGATAGTTCTGACTTCTCTTAGGAAGTCCAAACAAGCATCCAAAAGTTTTTGAAATTTCTTTCCTAACTTTTGCGGAATATTATTTTTATTTTCTTTGTATATATCTACTGCTCGCGCTAATTTTTTCTCAGCAATCATTAAAGCTTTTTCTGCGTTTTTCTTTAAAATTTCCATATTATTCTCCTTCCATATTTTTTAGTTGTATGATTGAAATAAGTTTTATAATTTGATTATTTTTTGTTGTTAAAATTCGATCGATTTTTATTGCGGCTTTTCCGCATTCTGAATTTTCGAAACGCAACACTAAATCTTCCATCGAAATTTGCTGTAGTTTTTTGCAAATTTCATAACCTCGATTTGATGGTTTTTCCGCATCGATAATATGAATATTTATTTCCGCTAAAATTGTATGATCGAATTGATATTTTGTTTCACCGACTTCCAAAATCAAGTACGGATGACCGATTTCGTTTGGCGGTTCCGACGGATAAATTTCCAAGCCGATTTTTTCTTTTAACGCATTTATTAAACCGAAATCCCAAGAGATCATTTTTCTTCTCCTTCTCTCACTGCATGAAAAATTACCATGTCATTTTTCAGATCAATCGCAGCTGTTTGTGTCGGAATAAAAATCACATTGTTAACGACAACTCGGAACTTTTTCGGAAATTCTCCTCGCCACTTTACTCGAAAAATGTAATTGGTTTTTGTAATCGCAATATTCCCTAATTGAATCGATGCCCAAAGTTCATTCCAGGGAATGAATTCAGTTTTCCATGTGTTGTTTTCGGAGAGTTTTTTCTCTAATTTTTCGATTTTTATTTTTGTATTAAACAGTCGTTTCATCATGCTAAAAACCTCCGTATTGAATGTAATTGGTAAGCATGTTTTGT
>Ga0310786_10005817_pt1 | contig 16611 bp, 13 predicted proteins | sample AusTroGonzalo_MG_FD_203881 | JGI IMG/M metagenome (GOLD analysis project Ga0310786, IMG submission 203881) | Bovine rumen microbial communities from tropical cattle in Woodstock, Queensland, Australia - Gonzalo_03 (v2) (version 2) | ecosystem: Host-associated > Mammals > Digestive system >... | reverse complement strand
GTTCAAGGACGATGGAATAATATCTATTACCGTAACGGAAGATGAAGGCCTATCATCCACTGCTGAGATTAAACTCAATGCAACCAATAACCCGCCACAGATAAACATCATCAAATCCGAAGTGGATGTATCAGCGACCAAGACATTGACCATAAGAGAGAATTCCATCTACATGGATAATGAAGCTGTTGCATCATGGACGGATGACAGGACAGCAACAGACTCTCTAACGGTCAGCGTCAAATACAACGGCAATGAGGTAAAGAGCGGCGACTCATTTAGGAACGAGGGAACAATCTTAATCACCGTAACAGATGATGAAGGGCTTTCATCCATTGCAGAGATAAAACTCAACGTAACCAACAACTCTCCACAGATTCAAGTCCTTAAAACTGAAATCAACGTCCTGTGAGGACTAGAAGTAAACATTTTAAACAACCAGTTACTGATTGGAAATGAAGTGATGGTTTCATGGAGTGATGATAGGACTGATACCTGCACCATTCTGCTTTCCTTAAACGGTGCTGAATTAATAACCGGGAATACGGTTGATGAGAAAGGAACACTCACATTGTCCATAGATGACGGTGAATGAAAGACAGCAAGTACCGAGATTACGCTTACAGATGATGCCATTCATGGGCTAGAGGCAATAACAGCACTATCCATGCAGGTTGACCAGGAATATGATCTGACACAGGGATTAACCTACTCCGAATGAATCAGTCTGGAAAGCGTGCAAATAGACTTTAACTGAAATAAAACTACTCTCAACGCCCCCACACATTTCACAGTGGAACTACCAGGTTCATACACAATAACCTATAACCTCAAAAAGAACGGTAACACTTACCAAGAGAGTATCACCAAAGAGATACAACCTCTGCAATACAGCTCTCCTTCATTCAGTACGACTAATGTCATAGACAACAATTATGGATGGTATAATGGAATGGATAGAAAAAGACAAGAATTCTTATTGCCTCATATATACGTCTCATTCGCAACGGAATTATATCATAAAAAAGATAATTTAGAATACATAATCATGTGAGAAATTCCTCAAAATATTGAATGTGAAAATGTTTGATGAAACGATGAATATACCACATATATGGTTTCTCCACATGCTGATAGCTGATATGAACATATTCATAACATAGCCCCATCTTCAACTATTAAAGTGTGTACATGAACACTTGGAAGATGAAATTGGGAATATCTAGACGATTATATAAAACAAAATCCCAACAAAAATATAATGGTTAGCTGTGCCGCAGAGGCTTGACCGGGTTGAAATGATTATAATTCTCTTATTCAAGATATACAATACAATGTATTAAAAAGCATCTTGAAAAATGATAATATCATAATTAGTATAGCTAGTACCAACCGTTCTAATTACACCGACTCCATTATAAACGAAACTATAAAATACGACTCTTTAGTCCTCTATACTTCTACCTCAGTCAATAGTGAAAAAAACAACAAAATATGCGTAACATGATATGATCCTAGGGAAGATAATATGTTTTGACCAAAATGAAATAGCGAAAGTAAATGCCCCATATGATTTTGACAATGAAACATTGTAATGCCGTTTAGCCATATGATAGAAAACCAGCCAACATGAAGCACATCATCATTCCCAACTGCCGCCCAAAGCGGTTCTCTTGGAAACTTCTTATCAGTTCTACTTGATAACCACCCCGGAACAACCTTAGAGTGAGCAATGACCATAATGATCAACAATTATCTATCGGCCGAAACATATAAGTACAAGCATGACAACGGAGACATCACAGAAGAAGGACAGTGGTACTTCTACAACACCGACAAGTTCATTGAACAGGAAATCCTGTACAAATCAGAGATAGACGCCGTTGCGCTCAACAGCGACGATGTGGAACTCCCGTCACACAGCGGGCTCTGCTACATCGGCCAAGGAATACAGATTAAATACAACGGCACAAGATACAACATTGCAGACCAGAGTTCATATCAGGACATCATCCAGTCCTGGGATGACGTAAAATGGTACTGGAACAAGAAAGCATTCCAGAAATACGGAGGAACCACTACCGTCACCTTCGATGTCCACGTAATGGACAAGAGCGGCAACCTCATACCCGACATCCAACTTACCACAACCAAATCCGCGGAATAATTTGGCGGGAAATAATTATATTCGCAAAATCAAACTATACCAAATATGAGGATTAAACTTTTATTGCTTGCTCTCCTGCTGACATCATGCACAGGAGCACAACTGAACGCACAAAATGATGCGACCGATGGCCGCCGTTACTGCAACCCGTTGCCTATGGTGATAGGTCCGGGCGGCAACGCATCGGGCGATGTATCGGTAATGCGTGATGATGACGGCCGATACTACATGTTCTGCACCGGAGGCGGAGCATGGCACAGCGACAACATGCTGGACTGGGATTTCACGCCCGTACAGCGCGTTCCGGTTGCTCCTGATGTGGTCAAGTACCGCGGCAAATACTACATGTCCGGCAATGACTGCCCCCTCTATGTGGCCGATAACCCGCTGGGCCCCTACTCCGTCCTGGGAGAGTGGGAGAACACCCCCGATGTGGAGGGCGGCTGGAACGACCCGTTTGATATGCACATATTCATAGACGATGACAAGCCCTACCTGTTCTACTCGGGCCGAGGCATAAGCGGCATTTTCGGAGTGCCTCTTGACCCCGACCATCTGAACCGTTTTGCCGACAAGCCAACCCACCTGTTCAGTTTCAACCCCAACCATGAGTGGGAGCGTTACGGTGAGATGAATGAGTATACCGGCGTAGCCTGGATAGAAGGCCCCTGGCTCTTCAAGTACAAAGGCACCTATTACATGCAGTACTCCGCATCGGGTACCCAATGGAAGACCTATGCCGAGGGCTATTACACCGCAAAGCACCCTCTGGGACCTTATACCTATGCCGATAACAACCCGCTGTTGCGTAAGACCGACGGCCTGGTTACAGGCACCGCCCACGGCAGCGTGGTTGAAGGACCTGACGGCGGACTGTGGCAGTTCTACACCATCGTGCTCTCCAACCCGCCCGGCGGCCGCCGCATAGGCATGGACCGCATTGACGTTGACAGGAAGGGACGCTGGTCTGTACAGATTACCGATACCCCCCAGCCTGCCCCGGGCGTAAAGAATGCCAGAGCATCACTGCCCGTGACCATAAACAAGATGAACGCAATGAACGCGCTCTCCAAGTTCTCGTCGCAGCAGCCGGGCCGATACGCATCATACGCTGTAGATAACTCCAGCGGCACCGTTTGGGAACCCGATCCGCAGGACCCCGAGCCTTCTATCACGATAGAACTCTCACCCGCCACCCGCTTTGACGAGGTCCAGCTCTTTGACGTGGACGCAGTACGCATAATGTTCAACGCCGGAGGCCGCCGCGGATTCGGAGGCGGTGGTGGTGCCGGAACAGTATATAAATATAAGGTAGACATATCGCTTGACGGCGAGACATACATCACCGTCCTGGACAAGACCTCCAACATGAAGCAGCGCAACACCATCTTTGAGGAATTTAAGCCGGTAGAGGCCCGTTTTGTACGCCTTACCGTAACAGAGTGGCCCGGTACCCAACTTGGAGTAATAGAGTTCACCGCATTCGGACTGCCTGGACGAACCGAACCTGCCCGCGTGGCAATTCCACCTGTAATTACTTACTAACCTATAACTTATGAAAAAATCAAGTATTGTCCTTTTGTTGGCCGGAGTAGCCTTAGCACCGGCCCTCATTGCCACCGTAGCCGTAGCGGCAGGTGACAACCGCATTCCGCAGCGTCCCGAAGGACCTTGCGACGTTTACGCTCAGGGTGGCGCTCCATGTACGGCAGCACACTCAACCACCCGTGCTCTCTACAAATCCTACAACGGCCCGCTCTATCAGGTAATGCGCCAGAGCGACGGAAAGACACTTGACATAGGCGTAGTACAACCATCGGCCGGCGATCCCGGAGGTTATGCCGATGCCGCCGCACAGGATAAATTCTGCAAGGACACATATTGCTGGATAACAGTAATATATGACCAGTCAGGTAAAGAGAACCATCTGCAGCAAGCCCCGCGCGGAGGATTCAGCGGACAGGCGATGGGTGGATTCAATAATGTGCCTATTGCCGATTGGGCTCCTGTAACCCTGATGGGCCACAAGGTCTATGGCGTGTTCATTACCGCAGGTATGGGACTGCGCTGGAACGACACCCACGGTACCGCTGTCGATGACCAGGCCGAAGGCCAGTACTGGGTCATTAACGGACAGCACTACAACACCGGCTGTTGCTTTGACTACGGTAATGCCGAGACCGACAGCCGTGATGACGGTGATGGAACAATGGAGACCACATACTACGGCAACCAGCCCTCATGGTATCGCGGACAGGCACCGGGACCATGGATAATGACTGATCAGGAGAATAATCTGGTGGGTTGCGTAAATCCTGATCCAAATGACAAGTACTGCGCAGACATACCAAGCATAAGCTGGCGTTTTGTTACCGCCACTGCCGACGGTGAGCCTCACCACTGGCGTTCCATGGGAGGCAATGCCCAGGGCGGTGACCTTCAGATAATGTATGACGGCGTACGCATCCAGAACCCTCGCAGCAGCTATGATCCCATGCGCAAGCAGGGTGCCATCCTGCTGGGTAACGGCGGTGACAACTCAAACGGATCATCCGGTACATTCTATGAGGGTGCCATGACTGCTGCCGGCACATTCCCTTCAATAGAGACCAACCAGAAGGTTCAAGCCAATATCGTAGCTGCCGGATATGATGTCCCGATGCTTCAGATTAGCGCATCAAACAAGGTTGACAAGCCCAACCTGCTGCAGACATTCGCACCCAAGACCACCCAGAATGTAACCGTAACATACACGAACACTACCGGACGTCCCATCCAGGATCTTGAGATACGTCTCATCACACCCAGCCGTTGGAAGAGTGTTGTTACCGGAGGCAAGGGCAAGACCCGTAAAATAGGCTTTACCGTAGAACCCGGACAGACAGTGGCCGTCCAGTTCACGGTGACATCGGCCAAAAAGATCATGAACGGCGACCTTACCGCATGGGCACGCTGGGATAGCAGAGCAAGCCAGTGGCTTACCTCTCAGAAGGTACGCAACGTGGAGCCGGTAAAGATAAACGAGTTCCGCATTTCCGACGGCCTCGGCAACCAGTCCAACTCATTCATTGAACTTTACAATTCCGGCGAAAAGGAGGTCAATCTTTCAGGTTGGACACTCACACACCATGCTGTGAATCTGCCATACTTCTCATCAATCAATATTCCCAAAGGCACCAAACTTGCGCCCAAGTCATTCTATCTGATGGGAATAAGCAACTCAGGCCTATCAGTCGATGCAGCCAAGGGTGACAACGTGATTTATGTACGCAGCGTTGCCGGAATCGAGGCCGGCCACGAGATTACCATCGGCACAGGCAGTGAGGCCGAGGTGCGTACCGTAAAGAACATAATCCAGCCTCAGGCACAGCAGCCGCAGCAGGGTATGTTCCGCGGCGCAGCTCCCGCAGGCAATCCCACCACCGTATGGCAGCCTCTGCCCGAGGGTCCGGTAATTACCATCCCCGCAGGCTCCACCAACATCCCCGTAACCAGCACAGCCGGATTCCAGGCTGGCCAGAAGATGGCCATCGGCTACGGCTCAACCTACCCCGCAGTCTCCAACTCACTTGAGAAGTATGAGGTTGTAACCGTTACAGAAGTTGGCAAGCCCGGCACACAGGCATGGCTGGCAGTAGATGCCAAGAAGGGTGATACCAATATCAAGGTTACCAGCACCCAGAACATTACCGCAGGCGATAAGATCCGTCTTGACATTGACTCTGAGGGTCATGGTATTGAATGGGTAACAGTAAAGTCTGTAGGCACGCAGTCATCACGCGGCAGCAACGGCGGTCCGCTTGGTCCCAATGACAATCCGGGCACCGGTCTTGAACTAGAGGCTCCGCTTAAGTATGACCACTCTGCAAATATGCCGTTCGCAGTAAACGGAACCGGTATCACATTTGAGCCGGCCACCAGGTTTGACCATTCCAGCAACGAGCCGGTGCTCCCGCTGGTTTATGCGATTGAGCTTGATAAACCTCTGTCCAAGTCACATGCCATCAATGATGTGGTACTTGATCCTCAGGTCATGAACGCCGGTTATCACGGCAGTATTGAAGCCAATCTGCTGTTTGGCGGTCCTGTTCTGGACGGTTCTCGCGGCAACATGACACTTCGCACCAGTAAAGGTCTGATAGCCGATGCCCTGAATTACGGCGGTCTGGTTGACCCGTGGCTCAGCGAAGGCTATCACGCTGATGCCGGAGCCGGTGCCGAAGGTGCATACGCTCCCGTTCCGCAGTCAGGCCGCGGACGTGGCGGATTCGGGGCCGCTCCCGCAGCAACACCCGCAGCAGGTCCCGACCTGAGCACAGGCCGTTATCCCGATGGTTATGACACCGATGACAACAAGCTGGATTTCCGTACCGGGCAGGCAATGACCATTGCCGCTCCCGTACAGGCCGGTGCTGACAATATAAAGGTAACCTCTACACAGGGGCTTTCTATAGGTCAAGTTATGTATCTGGGATCAGGAAGCTCATCGGAAAAGGTAAGGATTGCTGTGATAGGAACGGCAGGAGCCACCACGGTATCGGCTGAAGCAGCCCAGGGAGAGACCAAAGTCTCCGTAGCCAGTGCACAGGGATTCCAGCAGGGCCAGACCATCTATATCGGTCCTGATGCTTATGTAATCAGCGCCGTGCAGGTAACCCCGCGCCGTGGCGGTTGGGGTCGTCCACAGCAGCCCGCCCAGCCCGATGTCATTACACTTGCCACCGGACTAAACCAGAATGTATCGGCAGGCACCTACCTGACCGGCAGCGGAATTACCTTGGGTGCACCCGTGACCAAGAGTCATGGTGCAGGCGATGCATTCACCGCATCGACAGCCACTCCGGGTATGCCTAACATTCAATAAATCCTATAATGGGCAAGGATAACACTGCATTAAGAAAGACAATGGTGGTACTGACCGCCATTGTCCTTCTTTTGTCTGTCATCCTGTGCATCCATTCCATCTCCGGACACGGCCTTATAGGTTGCAATCAGGGAACACACTGTAATATCGTACTTGGCAGCCGTTGGTCATTCCTGTTTGGAATCATACCTGTGAGCGCTCTGGCAGCAGGCGCATATCTCACGCTTCTGGTCTGTATTATACTTACAGGCAGCCGGCAGACTGGTATACAGGAACAGCAATTCCTATTGCATGCCGTTCTGATTATATGCGGTGCCATTACAGGGTGTGCCGTTTGGTTCATCTGGCTGCAGAGCCATATGATCCGCGCCTTCTGCCCTTACTGCATGACGGCTCACATAATGGGTATAGCAATCTCTATCCTGTCAGTCATCTGGTGTATCAGGAAAGGGACCGGACATATCATACTGAACATATCGGCAGGTATATTCATTGCGGCCGTACTGGCTTTCGTCCAGTTCACCACCACCCCACGCTCACTTGCCGAACGCGGTTTTACAAACGAACCCCTACGCTATCCTAACCCCAAGGAGATGCCTGTAATAGGCAATCCCGATGCCAGGTACAAGGTTACCTTACTCTTTGACTGGCAATGTTCACACTGCCGGCGCACACATATTATGCTACCCGACGCAGTAAGCCAATTGGGTGACAGCATAGCCGTAGTATGCTGCCCAGTCTCCATGAGCCGTGAGTGCAATCCGCACATATCACCGGGCATAGACCGGTTTGCAGGCTCATGCACGTTCATGCGCATCGGACTTGCAATATGGCGCAATGACCCGGATGCATATAAGGAGTATGAAAACTGGTTCTTTGGAACAGACCTTAACCAAGGCTGGAATCCACCCACAGTTGATGAGGCCACAGAAATGGCCGAGCGGCTCATCGGGAAAGACAGACTTGACGACGCTATGCGGAGCCGCTGGATGGAAAACTACACCTGGACCGTCAACGAACTATTTGGCCGCACATCAAGGGGAACGACATCAGCCATTCCCCGTCTCATCTACAACGGGCACATCCTCATCCCCGATGCAGACACCTTTGCTGATTTAGCAGAACTTATCCGCCAATGTATTTCAGGATGATATCGACAGCCTCCTCCTCGGTCCTGTCCTTCATTGAAATGACAAGGTCATAGTTGCGGGGGTCATAACGGCTCACACCGGTATGGCGCTTTGCATAGTCATCACACAACTCATCAACCTCCTTTATGAATTTTTCGGCTTCCTGCTTAGAGGCTATACCCTTCTTTTTCATGACTCTCTCCACACGGCACTCCATAGGAGACTGTATCCATATGTTAAGATGATTGGGATGGTCCTTGAATGTAACAAAGCTGCAACGGCCCACTACCACACATGACTCGGCATCGGCGATACCTTGAAGTATTTCCTGCTCGGTCTTGAACTTCTGGTCTGTGTCATTTTTCTCCCTGACTGGATAATTGGGCAGGTTATCATAAATGGAGACAGCAAAACCTCCGTCCAGTTCAACCATCTTCTTGAGATCCGGCCACCACCTGCGCTTTTTTTCTTTTAGACTCTCTATTTTTTCTTCATCCAAGCCTTCTTTATCTTCAAGTGACTGCAGATGAGCCCTATCATAAAAAGGCACGCCAAGCTTTTGAGCCAGTAACTTTGCCACACTCCTTCCGCCTGTACCTATCTCTCGATTGATTGTGATGACATACTTGCTTGATAAATCCATAAAATTCCTCTTTTGGTATAGTGTAATCACAAATGTAAAGGAAAATTTCACATTTGTCAACACTTCGGCACAAAAAAATGCTATACCTTTGCCCACGAATGAAAGGGGGTGCCCTGATTTGGGCTGAGATTATACCCTATGAACCTGATCCGGACAGTGCCGGCGGAGGGATTGGATTTCAAAATACTGGTGTACCCTTTTTCATTTGGATTATTAATTAAATCTATATGAAGAAGGTATTTTTTTTGTCCTTAACCCTAATGACAGGCCTCACAGCAAAGGCCGGTAATGAAACGTTTGACGCCGATTCAGTGCGTCTCAAACAGCTAAATGAAGTAGTAATTGACGGTGTACGCGCCCATGAAAACGAACCGTTTGCCACCACCGAGATTGGCCGTCAGGAACTTGACGACTATTCCAAGAGCGGACGCGAACTCCCCTTCCTGTTCTCACGCACTCCCGGTGTGACTGCATGGAGTGAGAACGGAACAGGCATCGGCACCACATACATGCGTATACGCGGTGCGGCCGATTCACGCATCAACGTAACCCTGGACGGCGTAGCCCTGAACTCACCCGAGGACCAGTGTGTATTCTGGGTCAACATGAACAGTTACGCATCCCTGCTGGGAAGCGCACAGATACAGCGCGGCCTGGGCACATCGACCGTTGGTGACGGCGCATTCGGAGGCTCCGTTGCACTTACCAGCAAGCTGCCCAACCCTGAAAAGAGCGCTGAACTGACAGCATCATACGGATCATTCAACACCCTGCGTCTGGGAGGTGCATTTTCAAGCGGAACAATCCTTAACAGCCTCATCATAGACGGTGCATTCAACATGACGCAGACCGACGGATTCATGCACGGAACCAAAGGAAAGGCCGGAAGTTACTACGGAGGCCTGCTCTGGACACCATCGGACAACATCATGATCCGCTACCGCAACATAGGCAACTTTGAGGTCACCGGTCAGGCCTGGAACGGCGCCACAGCCGGAAACGATGACTCCAGCCTGATGGACGGCATGTACTTGGGCGACACCGGAATAAAGGAGTACAAGGATATGTACAACGCCGGACTGGGCCAGTACAACAGCTTGTACGAGTATCTGGATTACGATGACGCCAACTGGTGCTTTGTCCAGGATGCCGACGGCAAGTACGTAACCCACCGCTATCAGATGAAAGACGGTTCATTCTGGGACCGCACCACCGACAACTTCTGGCAGGACCACAACATACTCTCACTGGCCTGGAACGTAAGCGATGCATTCTCAACCTCTCTCACAGCCCACTACACCTACGGTTACGGCTACTATGAGGAGTTTCGATACAAGAACAAGGTAAGCAAGTACGGTCTGTCCAACGGTCTGAATGCCGACGGCGATCCCGTATGGTCCGATGGCACCAACGGCGTAAAGAAGACCGATTTTGTCCGCAAGAAAGGTCTGGAGCAGCACACCTATGGCGTTATCTGGAATAATGTTTACACTATGGACCGTCTTGACCTGCGCAGCGGTGTATCTCTCCAGCAGTTCAAGGGCAACCACTTCGGTTACCTGCCCTATATAAAGGACGATGCTCTGAACGAGTACGTTACAGCCAACGGCCTGAACAAATACTATGATTCCGATGCCGTCAAGAACGACCTGAGCGCCTACATCAAGGCCGGATTCGATATCACAGAGAGCCTGCACGCATTTGCCGATGCCCAGTACCGTCACGTAGGATACACAACTGACGGCTACAACGACCGTTATTATGTAAATGCCGACGGCACCACCACCAAGCACAACCTTGACATTGATAAAAAATACAACTTCATCAATGCCAAAGCCGGTCTCACCTGGATCAAAGGCGGCCACAAAATCCACGCACTCGCAGCCACCGCAGGCCGTGAGCCAGAGCGCAACAACTTTACCGACAACGGCACCTACCCCGCCCCCAACCCCGAGTACATGATTGACTACGAGGCAGGTTACAGCTATTCAGGCAGCATCTGGAACGCCGGATTCAACCTCTACTACATGGACTACAAGGACCAGTTCGTACAGACCGGCATGAAGAGTGACATAGGCGAGAACCTGACCACCAACATTAAGAGTTCATACCGCACAGGCATAGAGCTGACCGCCGCCGTTTCACCCCTGCCCTGGTTGGAACTGGAAGGAAATGCCGCCCTTAGCAATAATAAGATCAATGATTTTGATGAGGTGGTCGAGGACTGGGACAACGGAGAAAAGACCATACATTATGACAACTCCACCCTGGCCTACTCTCCGAGTGCCATTCTGAACGGATTCATCAACTTGAAGTACAATAATCTCAAGGCTACATGGCATACCGGCTACGTGAGCCGCCAGTATCTGGACAACTCTGAAAACCAGGACCGTTCACTGCCCGCCTACTCTCTCTCGGATCTCTCGTTCTCATATACTATACCAATGAAAAAAGTGCTCAGAAGCATCGTGATAGGTGCCGATATGAACAACATACTCAATGCCCGCTGCGCCACTTCAGGCTGGGTATATTCGGCCATATGTGAAAGTGACGGATTCACCAATGACAACCGCTACTATCAGATAGGTTTCATTCCCGCCGCACCCTTCTCGGCATTGGCACACATAACCCTAAAATTCTAAAAGACAATGTTTTCCCAAATCTGGCAATATATAGTCGGGCAGTTTACCGGCATGGATTTCTGGAGCACCATCCAGACAGTGGGACTCATCCTGAGTTTCCTTTACCTTTGGCTTGAGTTCCATCAGAAACCCCTGATGTGGATTATCAGCGCCATGTGCTCCATGATCTACGCCAGCGTATACTTCCACAGCAAAATATATGCCGATATGGGATTCAGCTGTTTCAATATCTGCATGTGCGCTTACGGTTTTATAAAATGGCTCCATGGTGACCGTAAGCTGACACAGCACAAATCAAACGGCACGGAAAGGAAAGCCGGTATCACCTACCGGCATTTCCGTGCTGTCGAGTTTGTGGCGGTATTGGGAGTATCGGCCCTGATTTGGGGAGCAATATACAGCATATTGAAATTCCTGACCGATTCGCCCGTACCGGCGCTTGACGCCCTGACCACCATGCTTAACATAGTTGGCACCTGGGTTCTGGCGCAGAAGATCATTGAGGTCTGGGGCATCTGGTTCCTGGTCAACCTGATATCAATCTACATTTACAGCAAGCGCGGCCTGCACCTTACCACCATCCTGCTCTACAGCTTCTATCTGGGCGCATCGGTTTACGGTTACATCAAGTGGCGCGTAAAAGGCAAATTGTTGAAAACTTTCTGACGGCCGGTAGCACTCAACCCGCTCTATCTGAGTACCTTTGGTTTCCAGAATTTAAGCAAGCATCGTTATGCAGCCTTATCTGGAAAATACTTACCTGCACCCCGCAGGACACCACAAAGGGACCGACATCTACAGTCTGGAAGGTGGTAATTTCAGCAACAGATACTTTATTATCAGCAATGAAGGCACCCGCCATCTGCTGGCTGCCCCTGAGGTCATAGGCTATGATTCCTACCTGGCCATGTGCGGCGCCACCGGCGATATGCTTAGTTGGCTCAAAGAGCAAAAGGCCATCGGTGACGAGGCCGATATCATGACCATCCTGCGCGGCGGCCTGAACTATCCTCTGGAGGAGTGCTGCTACCGTAACGGCATACGCATCAACAACATGGACTTTGTATCATGCGAGCGCGTTATCCGCAACAACCAGATAACCGGCCTTGACATCCGATACACAAAACTGCGCGCCCCGCAGGACATCACCCTGATGATAGGCGATATCATTGCATCGGGCGAGACCCTGGCCCGCTGCATCCGCTACATCATAGCCGAATTCAAGCGCTTGGGCGGCAGTATCCGCCGCATGGTGTTCTTTACCATAGGAGGCACCCGCGCAATAGAGCTTTTTGAGGAACTCACCCCCGAGTTCCGTTTCCACTGGCCCGAGTTCGAGGGCATCACCTGCATATTCTACGAAGGCATTTTCTCGGCATACAAGGACAAAGGTGTGACCGGCATCAGCTGGCCGGCAATTGACTTCTTCTGGAAAGACGGCGTAATATCACCCGAGTTCCGCCGCTATGTACTGTCCGATGACGACGCACTGTTTGAGAAGTGCATAATCTACGACGGAGGTGCCCGCCGATATGAGATTCCTGACCATTTCCATGAGGTGACCGAATATTGGGAAAGCATCAAGGAGGTGGCCGACAATTTCCGCTTCAAGGATTTTCTGGACGAGAAACTGGGTTACCCCACCCCCGTAAGTTTTGACGATTGGCTCAGGCTCAACCACTATCAGAAACTGGACCGCAAGCAGATGAATGAACTCTACATATTTGAGAGGGAGTTTGCCAGCCGTTCTGAGGACCTCTCCATCCGCCAGATTGCCGACCGCCGTCTGAGCGAGTTCAAATCAGCACTGAAATCTTACTCAAAATAAAACATATGGCTAACATCAACAACGACGCGGATTTTACATCCGGAAGAGTAACAAAGGAGGGTCGCAAGAGCAACCTGAGTATGTTTATGGTAATGCTGGGATTCACATTCTTCTCAGCAAGCATGTGGGCCGGCCAGAACCTGGCTAAAGGCCTTGACTTTGCAGGATTCATAGGAGCTATCATCCTGGGTGGCATCATCCTGGGCGCTTACACGGGAACACTCGGTTACATAGGAGCCGAGACAGGTCTCACACTGGATATGCTGGCACACCGCAGTTTCGGCCGCAAAGGAAGTTGGCTGCCCAGCGCCATGATCAGTTTCACCCAGATGGGCTGGTTCGGCGTAGGTCTGGCCATGTTCGCCATCCCCGTAGCACAGGAACTGTTCGGACTCGAGGTTACTCCAGACCATATGCCCCCGCTGGGTTATATCCTGGTAGTGATTGCCGGTATCCTTATGACCGCCAGCGCATACTTTGGAATCAAGAGCCTTACCATAATCAGTTACATCGCCGTTCCTCTGGTAGGTATCCTGGGAACAATCGCAATGATCATGGCTGTTCACCGCGGCGACGCCACACTCATCGAGCAGTTTGCACGCACCAATGACGGTTCGCTCACAATCATTGCCGGCGCCGGTCTGGTTATAGGCAGCTTTGTATCGGGCGGTACCGCAACACCCAACTTCGCCCGTTTCAGCAAGAACGGAAAGATTGGTTTCTGGGTAACCGTTGTGGCTTTCTTCCTGGGCAACTCACTGATGTTCTTCTTCGGCGCCGTATCAAGCATCTATGTAGGCGGTAACGATATCTTTGAGGTCATGCTCAACCTCAATCTGTTCTGGTTCGCAGTGATTGTACTTGGTTTCAACATCTGGACAACCAATGACAACGCCCTCTACTCATCCGGTCTGGGCCTGTCAAACATTTTCGGATTCTCCAAGAAGACCATGGTACTCGTGGCCGGTATCATCGGCACAGTATCGGCTGTATGGCTCTACTGGAACTTCTGCGGCTGGCTCAACATTCTGAACTGCACCCTGCCTCCCATCGGCGCAATCCTGATTATCAGCTACTTCATGAACCGCAATGATTACAAGTCCGATAACGTAAAGATCGATACCGTTAACTGGGCTGCAGTAATCGGCGTTGTACTGGGTGCTGTCGTTGCCAACCTGCTGCACTGGGGTATCGCCTCAATCAACGGCATGGTTGTAGCAATCATCTGCTACCTGGTTGGAAGGGCTCTTAATAAGAAGGCGTGATATCACATTCTGGATTTTTGTTTATCTTCGCGTCAAATTAATCCTAAACAAAGACAGAATATGAAGAAAACATTATTCTTTCTCGCAGCTTTGCTGCCTCTGAACCTCTCTGCTCAAGAGGAGTCTGCATGGACACATGAAGGCCTTACCGGTCTCAACTTCTCACAGACATCTTTCACCAACTGGAGTGAAGGTGGTGAGAACTCAATGGCAGGCAATGTCTACTTTAACGGTTCTCTCAACTACAAGGAGGGCAAGAACGCATGGGACAACAGCCTTAGCGCAAACTATGGTCTGAACTATACCGATGCCACCCAGTGGCGCAAGAACATTGATAATCTGAACTTCTCATCCAAGTTCGGTCGTCAGATCACCGAGCACCTCTACTATGCTGCTCTGTTTGACTTCAAGACTCAGATGGGTTACGGATATCAGTACAATGACTCTTCACGTGAGGTTATCTCCAAGTTCCTGACCCCGGGTTACCTGAACCTCTCAGTCGGTATTGACTACAAGCCCAATGATCATATCAGCTTGTACTACTCACCCGTAGCAGGTAAGATGACACTTACCAATGACACCCTGTTCTCAACACGTTACGGCGTGGATGCAGGTCAGAAGACCCGCTTTGAGTTAGGTTCCAGTTTCAAGGGTACAGTCAATTACAGTCTCTTGGAGGATAAACTTACACTCAAGTCCACACTTGACCTCTTTACCGCTTACAATGAGTCATTCGGTAATGTCGATGTCAACTGGGACGTCCTGGTAGGCCTGAACGTAACAAGCCTGCTCACCGTCACCTTCCAGTCAACCCTGAAGTATGACGATGACATCAAGTACATTGATGCCGATGGCGGTATACACGGTGCCCGCACTCAGTTCAAGGAGATTCTTGGTGTAGGTTTGAGTTACAAGTTCTGACGTTTTCTGAAGGCAGGCAGTCATGTGGTTGGCATTCGCGCTTGTATCGGCCCTGTTCCTGGGACTGTATGACGTAGCCAAGAAACAATCACTCAAGGAGAACGCGGTCATTCCGGTTCTTTGGTTCAACACCCTGTTCTGCTCACTTCTTATGCTGCCGTTCACGCTCCTGTCGGCCACGACGGGACTGCTGGACGGCAGTATTTTTTATGTCCCCACAGCCGGCTGGGAGCTGCACCGCCTGCTCATGCTCAAGGCGTTCATCGTGCTGGGCTCCTGGATTTTCGGCTACTTTGGCATGAAGCACCTGCCCATCACCCTGTTCGGCCCCATCAACGCCACCCGCCCCATAATCGTACTGCTGGGCGGCCTGCTTCTGTTTGGCGAGCGGCTCAATCTGTACCAGTGGATAGGTGTAATCATTGCAGTCATCTCCTTCTACATGCTCAGCGTGAGCGGTAAGAAGGAGGGCATCAGTTTTGCCCACAACAAATGGGTGTTCTGCGTAATCATGGCAACCCTGCTGGGAGCCGTCAGCGCCCTGTTTGACAAGTACCTGCTGGGCCGATTCAACAACATGTTCGTGCAGGCCTGGAGCAATTTCTACCAGCTGGCACTGATGACGGTGATCCTCTTCACCCTCTGGTGGCCCACACGCAAACACACCACTCCTTTCCAATGGAAATGGCCCATCATCTTCATCGCCGTCTTCCTCACGCTCGCTGATTACGCCTACTTCGTATCTCTGGCCTCCAGCGCCTCCATGGTATCAATAGTCTCCATGATCCGCCGCTCAAGCGTAATCGTAAGCTTCCTCTGCGGTGCCCTCCTCTTCCACGAAAAGAACCTTAAGAGCAAGGTCATCGACCTGCTGCTTGTTTTGCTCGGACTATTCTTCCTGCTTATTGGTTCTCTGAAGTAGTCTGAGAGCAGGTTCAATGTTGCAACGCAGCACTGTAGGCCTCCGGGATCGACGTTCCGTGGCTACTCGGAACGTCGTCTCTCATTAACCCTTAGTCCCGCGCAAGCAACTCACCTTAGGGAAGAAAATGGCCCTACGTGCGTTCTGACTCCCTAAGGTCAGGGGGCAACGCAGGTACGAGCGTATTTCCTACTCACCTTAGGGAGGAGAATGGCCCTACATACGTTCT
>Ga0310786_10005815_pt1 | contig 16616 bp, 11 predicted proteins | sample AusTroGonzalo_MG_FD_203881 | JGI IMG/M metagenome (GOLD analysis project Ga0310786, IMG submission 203881) | Bovine rumen microbial communities from tropical cattle in Woodstock, Queensland, Australia - Gonzalo_03 (v2) (version 2) | ecosystem: Host-associated > Mammals > Digestive system >... | reverse complement strand
ACACCTTTGGCTATGATGGGTGCCAACACAAAGAAATCAGTAAGTCAGGTAACTGAAACGGTAACCGTAACAGATGATTGGGACTATACCATTACAGGGACTACTCCCTTTACAGAAGAGGGTATGGTAAACCTTGTGAATACTGATCATGCTGTACTTGTTATGACAAAGATTAAACCTTCGGTAGCCATTAGTAAATGGTTAAAGTATGTTCAGATTGAAGGTAATCAGGCTAAGAATGGCACCAACTGTCAGGTGAAAATCTATAAGAACGGTTGTGTTGTTCTTCCTTATGGCAATAGTTTTAAACCCTTGACGACCTTTACAGAACGAAACTTTGAGGGAGAGTCGTGCAATAACTATGGCTTAGGTAATACCGGAGGTTATATGAATACACTGACTACGGCTCTCTTGAACAATCGTATTCGTTCGTTCAAACTTAAGAGGGGCTATATGGTGACCTTCTCGACACTGGGTAGTGGAAAGGGATACAGTCGTTGTTTCATCGCAGCTGATGCCGATCTTGAAGTGAGTGAGTTACCCGCCGTGCTCGATAGTAAGATCTCGTCTTATCGCGTATTCAAATGGTACGATGTTAGTAAGAAGCAGTTGGCTAGTGCTGCTGGTGATGCTGCTGCTCTTTCGGCTCTGCGTGTACAGAGTAGCTATGACTGGGGACAGGGTAACAGTTCTCTTCTGCCTGACTATGAATGGGTACCCAACCATATTTATGAAGATTGGCCAACATCGTCTGCTATAGGCAGTACTTCACAGTCGCCTCACACCAAAAACAATAACGAACCTCGTAACTCGTCTGATGATCATCCTCAGGACCTTGAGACCATTCTCAACAACTGGGAGAATATGATGCGTACTGGTATGCGTTTATGTTCACCTGCCTCATGGGATGGCAGTGACTATTGGAACGCTACAGGTTTTCTGGCAGATTTTATGGATTCTATTGATGCTCGTGGATGGCGATGTGACATAATTGACCTACATTGCTATTGGCCTGAGAGTAACTTTGGAAATATTGCTAACTGGGCTAACAAATATAAACGTCCCATCTGGATTTCTGAGTGGTGCTGGGGAGCTTCATGGAACAACAATGGTGCCTTTGCCGCAGGTGTCACACAGGCTCAGGTTAAAACTGCCTTGCAAAATATCTGTTCAAAGCTGAATGGATATGATTATGTGGAGCGTTATTATTATTGGAATAGCGAGCGCGATATCTCAAAAGTGTATAAAGGCGGTTCGTTGACACCTGCAGGTGAATACTATGCAGCAATGGATGCACCGATGGCGTATAATGGCAAATATAATTTTGTGCCCACCACGCCACGCCAGTATGGTCCGTCGAAGTTCAAGGCTGCCCTGACAAACGGTAAGATGCGCCTCACGTGGCACGACTCTAACGGTGAGTACAACCAATTGATGGAGATTCAGATGAAGGATACCTCGGGGCGATGGGTGGTACTTGACACCATTGCACAGAAGGAGTCGGCTGCTAACTATACTTATGATGTGGCTAATGCCGACGAGACAGTTAACTATCGTCTTCATCTGATTGATCTTAATGGTAAAGAGTACTTTACTTCTGATGAACTGAATGTGGGTGATGTGGTTGAGATAGAAGGACAAGTATTCTATGCCGGTGGCAATGTTTTGGTGAATGGCGAGTTTGATTTGGGTTTCACAGATTGGACCAACGGACAGGGCAGTGCCCTGACAGAGCCTCAGTTCCAGGTGGTGGGAGCTGGCGGATATGATGGTGGCGCCTATTTGCAGGCTCATCTTAACGGTACTATGAATACGGTTTCTGCCGTGAAAAAAGTTGTTGATCTAACGCCAAATCAGAACTATATCTTCCGTATAGCAACTATCAATAGTGGGAACTTTGTAAAAATGGCTCTTTCGCCTGATGGATCTACGTTGACAAAAGAGGTTGCTAAGGCTACAAACGCTACATCGTGGAATTTGGAACGTTTCGTGTTTAATAGCGATACATATTCTAAGGGCATCTTGGCTTTCTATTCTTTGGGTGCTAAGGCTCAGATTGACGCCATTGAACTGCGTCCGCTTTTTGCTACACGCGACGAGGCAATAGCTCATGGTGCCACGACGGAACAGTTGAGATTAGATGCCGAAAAGGCTTACAAAGCCCAATCAACAACCCTTACAGACAATATACAACGTATAGCCACCACGCTTGATGTTATTAAAGATAAACCTTGTCCAGGTTACGATCGGATGAAAGAGTTATTGGGCCAGGCTCAAAACACGCAAGACAGACAGGAGGCAGAAGCTGCCGTAGAAGAAATTCAAATGATGTTGGATGCTCATCTGGCATTTGCTCGTTCATCAAAGCAGCCTAAGTACGGTTCTTTTGCTGGCGAGAAGAGTGATGGTTGGGAGACGAAAGTAGGTACCTATAAGGATGGCGACCAGAAGGCAACCACAAAGTTTGGTAAGACATGTTGGAATGCTTGGTGGAGTACAACCTCGAAGACTGCCACGATGGAGATTCGCCAAACGGTGACGGGACTGCCCGAAGGCTATTATCAACTGGAGTGTAAAGCTACTACAGAGCATTTCTGTATTTCAGACCAGCATGGCTATCTGAAGAGTGGTAACGACGAAGCTTTAACTCCTGTTATGACGAAAGACTATTTTGACCTGCCTGTTCCTGATGTTTGGGAAACATTGAAGTCAACACCTGTCTATGTGGCACCTAATGGCTCGTTGACGCTAGGCTTCAAGAGTTCTAAGACCAATGCCCATACTAGTTGGTGGCACAGTTTTGGCAATGCGTCTGGCAGCAAAGATAATCGTGAGGGATGGTGGTGCGCCACGGGTTTTGTGCTCTATTATCACGCCATAGATGACCTAACTGGCATCTCGACTCCTGTTTCAGTCAGTCTGACCAATGGCTTCTATACCCTTGATGGCCGACAGATGAAGGAGACAGAACATCTGAAGAGCGGTTTGTATATCAAGGTGGAGAACGGACAGACCAGAAAGGTCATCATCAAATAAATACGTATGTTTATGGACAGAAAATATCTGATGGGTTTAGCGCTGGCTCTTTTTGTGGCTGTTGGCGCCCAGGCCCAAGAACGCTCTTCGTCGAGCATATATCTGCAGGGATTAAAGAAGGCCGATGTCAACGTCCCGTTCTATCTCTCAGCAGAGGGTAAACGCTTCGAACCTACATGGGGCGTCGACTTGGCATGGATTAGTGAGCAGAACATTATGAAGGGTGTTAATCACATGGGCAAGGAGAACGTTGGTATCGGACGTATTGCCTTTCGATTTGCTGATCCATTGGTTAATGATTCGGCACTCTCTGCTAATACAATTGATGTGCTGAAGCAACGTTGTACGTTGTTCAATAAGATTAGTACTACGTTGCCTCTTACTTTTACGGCCGATCAGGAGGCTGGTACAAATGAGTATTACGTGGTGAACAAAGTAGCCAAAAACGACCGCTGGGCCGCCATGATTAATAGTCATGTGCATTGGGTTCAACAAAATACTAAGCATCCTGTTGTGGGTATATCGCCTTTCAACGAGGGTGACTACTGGAGTGTGGAGGAGGGAGGTTCGCCTGCCAAGCAATGGCAGGTTGCAAAACTCTTGAAGGAGAACTATCCTCGCTGTGCCGACATTGCTATGGTTGGTGGTAACACACTCAACGACGACAAAGCGTTGGATTGGTACACCCCCGGCAAGCAGTATTATGACTGGGGCAACACCCACCAGTTGGCAGGTTCATTTGACAACTTCGCCAAGTTCTTCCAACAGTTGCAGAAGGATGGTAAGGTGGGCTATGCTGACGAGATGCATAATGTAGCCGAAGCGATGGTGGGATTGGAGTATGGTATGACGGTAGGCATCTGGTGGGGCTTTGACAGCCGTGCTCGGGGCGAGTTTTGCGATATTTCGCGCAACGGTGATCGACTGGCCTATGCCGAACACCGTAACAACTGGACTGCGGCCTCAGTTTATCGCCATGACGACGGACGCATCAAGGCCTTTGTTGGCAGTAGCGAACGCCAGGCTAAGACCACTAATTTTCAGTTCGTTTCTGCTGAACGCCCCGTCTATTATGATGGCTTTGGTCCCGTGCATGAGTATGTGTCAAACATGCCTGGAGGTACAGGCTATCAGTCGGGTCAGACTAATGCTGAGCGTGTCATTAATGTGACGTGGGGCGAGAGTGTGCCTCCGTCCACCATAGACGGCACCTATAAGATCATCTGTAAGGCTGCAGGTAATAAGGAGAATGTGGTGGCTTTTACGTCGAACGGCAGTAACATCGTGCAGCAGGCCTATAAAGGCACAACCAAGCAGCAGTGGACGGTGAAACCCGTCACCAATCGTACTGGTGGTGATCTAAGTTTCTATGACATCGAGTCGGTGAGCAACGAGAAGGTTCATCTCAATGTCAAGAATTACTCGCTGTCACAGGCCGATGTCATTGGCTATACCCAGGACAAGCCCACTAGCAATGAGCAGTGGTATTTGGAGTATGTGGACAATGGCTACTATTTTATTCGCAATCGTGAGAGTTCCCTCTATCTGGCCAAGCATTCTTCTGAGTCCAGATTCATCCAGACTAAGAAACTCACTGGTACTGCTCAGGACCGTATGCTGTTCCGCTTCATTCCCATTGATGTAACCTACGACACCACGGCCCCTGCTGCTCCCAGTCAAATTTTGGCCGAGTCATCCACAGCATCAGTACGTGTGTCGTGGCAGGGTGTTGAGGATGTTGATCTGAAGGACTATATGGTAGTACGTGCCCCCAAAGGAACGGAAGAGTGGGATGTGATTGCCCACGGACTCACTGCTACCTATTTCGTGGACAATACATGTCGTCCTGGCATCTCTTATATATATAAGGTGAAAGCAGTCGACCTTTCTCAGAATATCTCCGATGCCTCAGAGATTGTTGAAGCTACTCCAAGTGGCGAGCCCGCGTTGATAGCCCGCTGGACCTTTGAGGATAATCTTTACGATGTGACCCCCAATATGATGGATGCGGCCTATGCTAGTGGCGCCACTGCCAAGTATCAGGCTGACCACAAGCAAGGTGACAAGTCTTTGAACCTCAACAGCCAGTTCATTCAACTGCCATATAGTATTGCTTCCAGTGACGAGTTGACCATAACTATGTGGGTCAACTGGCGGTCGTCAACCACCCAGTGGCAGCGCTTGTTTGACTTTGGAAAAGATACAGAGCATTATATGTTTTTAACTCCCAATAACAGCTATACCAACGTGATGCGCTTTGCCATCAAGAACGGTGGCGATGAGCAGGTGCTCGATGCTCCCACCAAACTGACCTCAGTGCAGTGGATGCATGTTGCCGTGGTGCTGGGTAAGGAGAAGACGTCACTCTATGTTGATGGCGAGGAGGTGGCCTCTACCACAGGCATCACCATCCGTCCCAGTGATATCTGTCCTGTGATGAACTACCTCGGTCGCAGTCAGTTCCTTTCAGACCCCAACCTCTCGGCTTGGCTCGACGATGTACGTGTTTACAACTATGCCTTGAGTGGTGAAGAGATCAGAGCGGTGATTACTGAGGATCCTTCGGGTATCGCCGATGTGAAGACGGGTCAACAGTGTGATGTCTACTTTGGTCTTGATGGCATTCGTAGAGATGCGCCTCAGCGAGGCATCAGTATTATGAATAATAAAAAGGTAGTCCGTTGAGACTACCTTTTTTCTTGTGTTTCATATCACTTATTTCAAACTTTCCTGATACCATTCGAAGAGTTTTCTGACACCATTCTCAATCTCCACCTTGTGGGTCCAGCCCAGTGAGTGTAATTTCGATACGTCAATGAGTTTGCGCATAGTGCCGTCGGGCTTCGAGGCATCAAACATTACCTCGCCTTTAAAATCAACCGCCTTAACAATCAACTCTGAGAGTTCGCGGATGGTGAGTTCCTTGCCTGTACCTACGTTGATGTGACAGTTGCGAATCTCGCCCAACGAGGGGATGGCTCCGCCTCGTCCAGTGCTGTGGTTGCGATCCACGGCACCATCGGTGCTGACACCATAGTGCACGCTGGAGTATTTCTCGATGCCAATGATGTCCTTGAAATCCACGTTCAGTAGTATATGTACGCTGGCATCCGCCATATCCTCCGACCATAAGAATTCTCGCAAAGGAGTGCCTGTACCCCAGAGGGTTACTTTGTTGTTTTCAATACCATATTTGTTCAACACCTTGAGAATCTCTTCCTGAGAATCTTTTCCTGTTATACCTTCAACTGGTCGCTTATTCAAGTCGATAGCAATCTTATCCCACGAGTTGTCGTGAATCAGTTTTGCCAAATACACCTTTCTCATCATGGCCGGCATCACGTGACTATTCTCTAGGTGGAAGTTGTCGTTGGGGCCATAGAGGTTCGTGGGCATTACGGCGATGTAGTTCGTACCATACTGCAGGTTATAGCTTTCGCACATCTTTAGTCCCGCAATCTTGGCAATGGCATACTCCTCGTTGGTGTATTCTAGTGGCGAGGTCAGCAGGCAGTCTTCCTTCATGGGCTGTGGAGCGTTCTTAGGATAGATGCATGTACTTCCCAGGAACAGCAGTTTTCTTACGCCATGGGCATACGCTTCGCTGATGACGTTGCATTGAATCTTCATGTTCATCATGATGAAATCGGCACGATAGAGTGAGTTCGCCATGATGCCACCTACAAAAGCGGCAGCAAGTACTACTGCATCGGGCTTCTCTTGATCGAAAAAAGCCTTTACTGCTACTTGATCGGTTAGGTCGAGTTCCTTGTGAGTTCGACCAACAAGATTTGTATAACCTCGTTGAAGTAAGTTATTCCAAATAGCGGAGCCCACTAGCCCGTGATGCCCCGCTACATATATTTTTGCTTTTTTATCTAACATAAAAATCCTTATTCAGTAGGTGTTGTTCACAGTCATATTACTTGACGATGCCCTTCTCCAGATACTCCTCAAGGTTGGTACGTACCTTTGCGGCAGCTCCATCAGCTGCCACTTTTGCCATATCGCTGTCAACCATGATTCTGACCAGGTCCTCGAACGAGGTCTTGTTAGGATTCCAACCTAACTTTGTCTTAGCTTTTGTTGGGTCTCCCCAAAGATTGACTACATCGGTGGGGCGATAGAAGTCGGGCGAAACCTCAATGAGTACACGTCCTGTAGCTTTGTCGATGCCTTTTTCATCAGCTCCTTCTCCAACAAACTCGAGTTCGATACCGACATGTTTGAATGCATAGTAGCAGAACTCGCGAACAGAGTGCTGTACACCGGTGGCAATAACAAAGTCTTCTGGCTTTTCCTGCTGGAGGATAAGCCACATACACTCCACATAGTCCTTAGCATAACCCCAGTCGCGCAAACTGCTTAGGTTGCCCAAATAGAGTTTGTCTTGCTTACCTTGTTTGATGCGTGCTGCTGCGAGAGTAATCTTTCTGGTTACGAAGGTCTCGCCGCGACGCTCGCTCTCGTGGTTGAATAGAATACCCGAACAGCAATACATATTGTAAGCTTCACGATACTCTTTCACAATCCAGAATCCATATTGTTTGGCAACCGCATAGGGCGAGTAGGGGTGGAAAGGCGTCTCCTCGTTTTGGGGTACTTCCTCAACCTTGCCATATAGTTCTGACGTAGAGGCCTGATAGATACGACATTGATCTTTGAGTCCTAACTGACGTACGGCCTCGAGGATACGTAGTACACCCACGGCATCAACGTCGGCCGTAAACTCAGGTGAGTCGAAGCTAACCTGCACGTGGCTCTGTGCTGCTAAGTTATAGATCTCAGTGGGGCGTACTTTGCCGATGACACCTAGGATCGACATTGAGTCGCCCAGGTCAGCATAGTGTAGATGGAAGTTTGGCTTGCCTTCTAGGTGCGCAATGCGTTCGCGATAGTCGACCGATGACCGACGAATGGTGCCGTGCACCTCGTAGCCTTTGTTCAAGAGAAACTCAGCCAAATATGAGCCGTCTTGTCCTGTGATACCGGTAATAAGAGCAATATTCTTATTCATATTAATATTGTTTGTCAAGAGCGGTTGTTATTAGTTCTCGCCAGAGAACTGTTTAATACGTTGCTCTTCAGACAGTTTACAGATTAATAATGTGTCATCATTCTCAGCAACGATATAGCCATCGAGTCCTTGAATGACAACTTTCTTCTCTTGCGTGGTGTGAACCATGCAATTATAGCTTTCAATCATCTGGATGTTGTCGCCAATGCAAGCATTGCCATAGATGTCACGTTTGCTTTGCGTTTGAAGTGAGCCCCATGTGCCAAGGTCGCTCCATCCAAAATCAGCTGGGCATACGAATATCTCCTCTGCTTTTTCCATGATGGCATAGTCCACAGAAATATTTTCGCATTGAGGGAACTTTTCATTGATGATTTCCTGCTCCTGTGGCGTACCATAAACAGGTAGCATTTGTTCGAAGATCTTGTTCATCTTTGGCTGATAAATTCGGAAGGCATTGACAATAGTAGATACATTCCAAATAAAAATGCCGGCATTCCAGAAGTAATAGTTCTTTTTAATATATTGCTGTGCAGTTTCCAAATCAGGCTTTTCTCGGAAAGAATCAACGCGGAAGATGCCTTTGTTACGCAGAGAAGAAGCTGAAAGATCTGCCTGAATATAGCCGTAACCCGTTTCTGGACGATTAGGTTTCATGCCTAGAGTGACGATTGCATCGCTGTCGGCTGTGAAGTCCATACATTCGGAGATGACACGCTGAAATTCCTGCACATTCATTACAATGTGGTCACTAGGCGTTACAACAATGTTGGCTTTGGGGTCTTGTGCTTTGATGCGCCATGAAACGTAGGCAATACAAGGAGCGGTGTTACGACGACAGGGCTCACAAAGAATATGATTGCGAGGCATGTCTGGCAACTGCTCTGCCACGATGCTGGCATATTTCTCGTTGGTAACAACCCACACGTTTTCTGGGTCTACCAGATTGCCGAAACGTTCAACGGTAAGCTGTAAGAGAGTTTTTCCTGTGCCCAGGACATCGATAAACTGTTTGGGCTTTTCAGGCGTACTCATAGGCCAAAAGCGGCTGCCCACGCCACCTGCCATAATCACGAGATGATTCTTTGATTTCATAGCTCTTTCTTTTTGATGATTGTTTTCAAGACAAAATAACCAACGACCAGAGCGACTATAATGAGGATACCCCCAACGATATAGTGGTTGTAGTGTTGGATGGTAGTCTCAAGTTGATTCTCTGGTACTACAGCATGCAGATACCATCCCATCGTAGCAAGGATGGCATGCCATACGCCTGCTCCGATTGTGGTGTAAAGCAAAAACTTCCAATAATTCATGCGTGCCAGTCCGGCAGGGATGCTTATGAGGTGTCGGATTCCTGGCACTAGTCGTCCTGTGAGAGTTGCCATAATCCCGTGGTTGTCAAAATAGCGTTCGCTCTTTTCTACCTTCTCTTGGTTTAATAGGCACATTTTTCCCCACTTGCTGTTGGCAAACTTATAGATGACCGGACGACCTACATATAATGCTGCAAAGTAGTTGATGGATGCGCCCAAGTCGGCTCCAATGGTCGCAAAAAGTACTACGAGTACCACATTGAGTTGTCCACTTGCAGCATGATATGCAGCAGGTGCTACAACGAGTTCAGAGGGCACTGGTATGACGGTGCTTTCCAGCAGCATTAGTAGCAGGATGGTGCCGTAGTTCAGGTTTCCAAGAAGTGTCGATATCCAGTTCATTGTTGTTGCTTGATTTTGTTGATGGTATAGTGATAGTATTCTTCAGGGGCTAAGTCTTGTGGAAAGAGATGCCCCAGTATTTGTTTGCATTCTTGTGGGTTTCGGCTGCAGGCTTGCTTGAGATACAGCAGATATTCATCGTAGTGCTTCAGGGTATGACAGCAAAGGGCCATGTAGGCATAGCCATCTTTGAAGTCTTCATCAATTTCTTCAAAGAACTCCTTAAAAAGATTATAGGCTGACTCCACATATTTGTTCTCGTAGATAGAGACGATGATACGAAGCATGGTGCGCATTCTGTCTTGAGAACTTGCTAAAGCTTCGGCGAAATAATTCTGGGCCTCTTTCTGTCTTTTGGCTGTCAGCATGATGTGACCTTTTATGACTAGCATCTCTACGTGATCACAGTCATAAGCGTCTGTCTTATTGAGTTGTTCCAACGCTTCATCAGTGCGTCCAAGTTCTGCAAGTATGAATGCCTCTTCCTGATATATTGCACAACGTTCGGATGCATCTTGAGACAATAATTCTTCAGCTTGTTTCAGTGTGACAAGTGCCTCGTCAAGCTGATTAAGACTTGTCAAGCAATAGCTTTTCTGTATCAGGGCTAGCTCGTCATCGGGTATTTGTTCTATATATTTATTATAGAATTTCAAGGCCTCCTCGAAGTTATCAAGTTTTATTAGTCCGTTAGCTTTCGTAAGTATAGCGGCTGGGTCGTTAGGATCAATGGCAATAGCATATTCGCTACTTTGTACGGAATCACTATAGTCCTCGCTCATATATTGCGCTGAGGCTAATGCTGTCCAATAGCGATTGGAGAAAGGGTTGGCATCAACTAATTCGCTAAAGATGCTTTGACTCTCTTTGAACTTACCCATCTCGAAGAGTGTCCTACCCAAGAGTTCTTTATAAGCTGGCGTTTCTTCACTATTTCCTTTGGTTATCCAATCCATCGCCTTGCTTGGCTGTCCCCATTCAGAAAAGATATTGACTACGTCCATAATGAAGTCTTGGCGCTCGTCAGCGGAAATAAACTCTAACTGTTCAGTCAGAAATTGATTTGCTTCATCTATTTTTCCCTCACTAATCAGTATTTCTGCCTTGTCGTAGATGTAATCAGGCTCACTTGTCTCAATAATCTGATCAAGTAGTAGCCTTGCTTTTTGATTATCACCATTGAAGATGGCTTCATGTATGCGGTAGGTGAGGGGAGCAATAGCGCCTGGTGACAGACTGAGTGCCAGAGAGATTGCTTTCTCTGCTTCGTCGGTGCGTCCTGTATACTGATAATAGTCGGCGATGTCAGTCAGCTCGTCGGCATCCATAAACACAGGTTCCCCTGCGTTTACGGATGTTTCGTAAGCGTTCAGCAGTTTACTGAATTCTGCGCTGTCAAAATAATCATCGCCTACTTTCATGCTGCTTTACTTATTTCTTCCAAGTGTCTTTTAATCCAACGGTCTTGTTGAATACGGGCTTTTCTGGTGTTGAATCAGGGTCAACGTTGAAATAACCGATGCGCTGGAACTGCAGATAACTCAATGCTGGCAGTTTTGCTGCAAAAGGCTCAATGTAGCAGTTGGTGAGGATGTGCAGGTTGTCGGGGTTCATCATCTGTCGCAATGCGTCAGCGCCCTTGATTCCTTCCTCTTCCTCCAATCGCTTCAACTCGTCGCGTGGGTTCTCCATCTTCCACAGACGTTCGTAGAGGCGTACTTCGGCCTTCACAGCGTTATGGCAACTCACCCAGTGCAGCGTCTTTCCCTTAATCTTACGGTTAGCACCGGGCAGACCGCTGCGTGTCTCGGGATCATAAGTGCAGTAGATGGTGGTAACCTTTCCGTCTGCATCCTTATCACAAGGGTGTTCCTCGTTGCATTTGATGATATAAGCATTCTTCAAGCGTACCTCTTTTCCAGGAGCCAAGCGCATGAACTTCTTTTCGGCTACTTCCATAAAGTCATCGCGCTCAATCCATAGTTCACGACTGAACTCTACCTCATGGGTTCCATCGGCCTCGTTCTCAGGGTTGTTGATGGCTGTGAGCATTTCCTGCTGACCTTCGGGATAGTTAGTGATAACCACCTTCACAGGGTCGAGCACGGCACTTACACGCAGGGCGCGGGTGTTCAAATCGTCGCGTAGAGCGCTCTCGAAAAGGGCCATGTCGTTCAGTGCGTCAATCTTTGTATAGCCAATCTTCTCCATGAAGTTCTTGATGCCTTCGGGAGAATAACCGCGACGACGGAAGCCACAGATGGTTGGCATGCGGGGATCATCCCATCCGTTCACCAATCCTTCGCTTACCAAAGTACGCAGGTTGCGCTTTGACAACAAGATGTAGTTAAGATTAAGCTTGTTGAATTCTGTCTGACGGGGGCCGTCGAAGTCTGTATACTTATCGCCCATGTTTTCCAGATAGCCAAGTTTCTGGGGATTCTCCAGTGTTCCCAGCCACTCTTTCATCCAACCTACAAAGAGATCGTACAAGGGACGGTGCTCAACGAACTCAAGTGTACACCATGAATGGGTGACACCCTCGAGGAAATCGCACTGTCCGTGGGTGAAATCATACATGGGATAGGCGTTCCATTTTGAACCTGTCTTTACGTGGGGGATGTTCAATACGCGATAAATCAGCGGATCACGGAACAACATGTTGGGATGAGCCATGTCTATTTTGGCGCGTAGCACCATCTTACCGGGCTCGCAGTTGCCACTGTTCATATACTCAAACAACTGCAGATTCTCTTCTATAGGACGATCGCGGTAAGGTGAGTTCGTACCGGGGCTGGTTGTCGTACCCTTTTGCTGAGCAATCAGTTCGGCACTCTGCTCGTCTACGTAAGCGCGGCCCTGTTTGATGAGCCATACTGCAAAGTCCCACAACTCCTGGAAGTAGTCACTGGCATAGTAGACGTGCGCCCATTCGTAGCCGAGCCATTTGATGTCCTGCTCAATGTTCTCGATAAACTCTGTATCCTCTTTTACGGGGTTCGTGTCGTCAAAACGCAGGTTGCATTCTCCGCCATATTTCTTTGCCAATCCGAAGTCGATGGCAATGGCTTTGGCGTGTCCAATATGTAGATAGCCATTGGGTTCGGGTGGAAAGCGGGTCTGCATTCTTCCGCCGTTCTTGCCCTCTGCCAGGTCGTCTTTCACCATCTGCTCCACAAAACTGAGGCTCTTCTTTTCCTCTCCCTCATTCTGTATAATTTCTGCCATATTCTTATTTGTATTTAATTTGGCTGCAAAATTACGAAAAAACAAGCGCAAAACAAAGGGAAAAGGCTACTTTTTTATGCTCTTCGACGTCTGTATAATACAAAGTATGCCACTTACGCATTGTAAATGGCATACTTAGGTATGTTAAATGATATGTTTAGCATGCGTAAATGATATGCTTTGGCATGCTAAATAACATAATTGTTATTTGATGCCTCGCTGATTTAATGCTTCGGAATAGCGGGCGGCATTCTTGAGGTGTTCCTGATATGTGACTGCAAAATTGTGGGTGCCCGAGAAGTCTTCCTTGGCGCACATATACAGGTAATGATGCTGTGCGCGATTTAGTACTGCGTCGATACCCTTGATAGATGCCACTTTGATGGGGCCAGGAGGCAATCCGATGTTCTTATAGGTGTTGTATGGACTGTTTACAGATAGGTGGTTGTGATATATGCGCTTCAGTGAGAAGTCTTGAAGTGCAAACTTTACGGTGGGGTCTGCCTGTAGTGGCATTCCAGCTTTTAGTCGGTTGAGGTACATACCTGCTATCATGGGTTTTTCTGCATTGTTGGCCGTCTCCTCGTCAATGATGCTGGCCAGTGTGCAAACCTTCTCAGGTGTCAGACCTAATCTTAATGCTTTTTGACGACGTTCCTCTGTCCAGAAATTGTCGTGTTCTTTCACCATGCGTTGCATGAACTTGTCAAGGTCGGTGTTCCAATAGACTTCATATGTGTTGGGTACGAACAGGCTGGCAATAGTGGCGGTGTCGTAACCCAATTGTCGGCAATATTCGTTGCTGGTGATGGCACTTGCAATGCTTGCGCTGTCAAGCATTAGCTTGGCCGATAGGCGGGCAGCCAACTGAGGCATTGTTCGGGCCTCGGGAATGGTGAGCATCAAAGGCTCCTGTCGTCCGTTTCGAATGATGCGGTAAACATCGATCGTACTGGTATTTGCGTCAATGGCATAACGTCCGGAGTGAATATTGTCATTAAGACTGAAGTGACGGGCCAATGTGCGGAATCCTGTTAGCGCATGAGCTGTTGCTATTGGTTCCAGTTTGGCGTAGATGGAATCTGTTGTGTCGTCGTCGTCAATGTAGACGTACTGTTTGTCTACGTGCTTTGAGAATGCGGTGAAAAAATGGTAATAGCCAATGGCTATAATGCCAGCCAAGCAGAGTAGGGCTGGAATAAGATAAAGTGTTGCTTTGCTGCGTTTCATGTTCTTTTATTCCTAAGAGTGGCTGCAAAGGTATAAAAAAAACAGTAACTCCGTGCAGATTTAGCAGGAAAATTACTACTTTTGCAGCCAAAATGACAGAATACAATACTTATATCTTTGATTTAGACGGAACGCTGCTTGATACTCTTGATGATTTGATGGCGTCTGTGAATTATGCTCTACGACAGTATGGAATGCCCGAACACTCACGTGAGGATATATGTCGTTTTGTTGGTAATGGGGTAAGGTTGCTGATGGTTCGTGCTGTTCCTGATGGTGAGAAAAATCCTCAATTTGAGGCTTGTTTCAATACTTTCCGCGAACACTATATGTTACACTCGTTGGACACAACGCGTCCTTATAAGGGAATTCCCGAATTACTAACTGAGTTGAAACGCAGGGGTAAGCGAATGGCCGTGGTAAGTAATAAGTTCTATGCTGCCACGCAAGAGCTGTGTCGTCATTTCTTTCCTGATACCATTGAGGTGGCTATAGGTGAGCATGAATCTGAGGGTATTCGTAAAAAACCTGCACCTGATACGGTGAACGAAGCTTTGCGTCAGTTGGGCGTTAACAAGAGTGGTTCTGTATATGTGGGCGATAGTGATGTTGACCTGCAAACGGCTCGCAATTCTGAACTACCTTGTATCAGTGTTTTGTGGGGCTTTCGCGATAAAGAGTTTTTAACGAAAAATGGAGCAACCACTTTTGTGGATGCTCCAAGAGATATACTTGCGTATTAATTGTAATTTATTGAATACCAGTATTATTGATGCTGTTCGCGCAATAAATCATTTACTATCTTTACAGGGTTGAAAGTGCCCAGGGGGACTTCTACGAAAATGGTCGACCAATTACTCATGGCACCGTTCCAAAGTCCGGGCAACTCAAGTGCTTTAAGTTCCTTGCCTCCTTTTGATTTGCTTGAGATGAATCCCGTAGTCTTGTCTACGAAATCTGGCAGATTGAAGGCTTGTCCCTTGTAGTCTTTCACAGCACATACCAAATCAACGGGATTGAAGTGTGTACCTTGCGTAAACATCTTCATGTAATCGGCATTGTTAGTGTCAATCTGGCTGCTTTCCAAGATTTGCAGGCTTACGGTGCCATCCTGGTTGTAGGTAAGGAATGGACCGCCGCCAGGTTCGCCTACGTTCTTAACAACACCACAAACACGCATGGGGCGGTTCAACTTGTTGCGCAGATATTCGGCGTCCACTTTGTTTGCCTTAGGATTAGTGCAGAGGTTCTTTTCTACGAATGTGGCAATTTCCTGTAGCTCGGCATCGCTGACACCTGCGTCTAACTTGCGAAGATATTCAAAAGCTTTCTTCTGTAGGCTTACAAGTACGCCTGCAATGACTTGTTTCCACTCTACAGTTTCTGGCTTCAGACGATCGGGCACGACGTTGTCGATATTCTTAATGAAAATGACATCGGCCTCAATTTCGTTCAGGTTTTCAATGAGTGCACCATGACCACCGGGACGGAACAGTAATGATCCGTCAGACTCGCGGAAAGGTGTGTTGTCGGGATTTGCGGCAACAGTATCGGTGCTTGGCTTCTGTTCTGAGAAGGTTATATCATATTTTATACCGTATTTCTTTGCAAACATGTCGGCTTTCTCAGCTACCTTGGCTTTGAAGAAGGCCAGATGATCGTGGCTCACGGTGAAGTGAACATGGGCCTCACCATTAGATGCAGCATAGAGAGCTCCTTCAACCAGATGTTCCTCCATAGGCGTGCGTGCGCCCTCTGCATATTTGTGGAATAGCAACATTCCCTTGGGCAACTGTCCGTAGTTTAAACCTTCTGTTTTTAGCATGTTGGCCGCTACAGCTTTGTATTTGCCTTCAGCCATCAGGGCTTTAATATCCTTACCTTCGTTCTTCACACATACATCATTAAGAGCATCGTAGAAGGCAAATTTTTCAATCTCATCGAAATATTTCTTTTCGAAATCTGTGGTGGGTACGTCGTAACTGGCATCGACAAAGGCGAACATATTCTTGAACATGCGACTGGTACAAACTTAACCACTCGATGTCCTTCAGCTTTGTATGCTTCCCATGCTTCAACATACTGCTTGCGCTCACTCTCGTTAGGAGCTACGATGCCGTTACCAACGGAGGCGGCTGCCTCTAATTTTAGAAAAGGAAAGCCGGTCTCAAACTCTTTTAACTGTGTTTCTAGTTGCTCTTTGCTGATGCCGCGTTGGGCAATCTGCTTTAGATCTTTTTCTGTTAACATTTTCTATTAGATATTTTGTTTGATAAGTTCTTGAATCTCTTCGTCAGTGGCCAAGTTGAAATCGCCTGGAATGGTGTTCTTCAGTGTTGAGGCGGCCAGAGCGTAGTTTAACTGATACTCATTGTTATCAGGAAATG
>Ga0310786_10005814_pt1 | contig 16616 bp, 14 predicted proteins | sample AusTroGonzalo_MG_FD_203881 | JGI IMG/M metagenome (GOLD analysis project Ga0310786, IMG submission 203881) | Bovine rumen microbial communities from tropical cattle in Woodstock, Queensland, Australia - Gonzalo_03 (v2) (version 2) | ecosystem: Host-associated > Mammals > Digestive system >... | reverse complement strand
ATTTAGACGTGCCTCAACTGATGAAATACAGGAAAACGCGTATGTCAATAATACGTTCAGTTTACCTCTTACAGAAAAGGTACTTAAAAGTGCTGTAGAGAATTCTTTTAATTATCTCCAAAGACTTCAGAAGTCTTATATAGATATTTCAAGATTTACCTACACCACTGATGATTTATATGTCGATTCTGATTATAAAGTATGCCTTACTATAAACAAGGGTTTTATAGATGCTGTCAATAGATATGCATATAGAACCAGTGATCTTTATGGTAAATGGTTAACACTGGATGAACTCAATGCGAATTCCCATCTGTTTTCATATATTCCGATTATCACTATAGATAATCAATCTATATTCTCATACAAAGTAAAGTGTGAACTTGATGGAAAAACCCATATCATGTTCACTCACGTAGACAATTATCAGACGTTCATAGGTGATAAAGAAGTTGAAGATCTTCCATCATACGTTGAACACCATATCGAGGTTACAGTATTAAGATCAACTAAATTTGAGCATATAGTAGCATCCGATGTATTACTTGAGGATGGTACTATAGATTATTCTAACTTCGAGTATGTTACTGATAATAAAACTTCTGTATTGGTATACTTCCAATATGAAGATGAAGATTATGGTACTCAAGTTTTCGTTCCAACTTTCAATGAAGATGGTATCCAACTTGATATTTATAACCCTACAATACAAACTATATTCAATGGTGAAAATAAAGTAACCATGTATGTATATAAACCAGATAGCTTAGTTTCTGCAGGTAGTGCTAAAACGGTACTTACCAGAGTAGATAACAATAAGAAATCTTGTATTGCAATTGCTCAACCAGAGGAACTTGAAACATACACAATGTCTATTCCAGTAGAGAATATTATGGTAATAGTATGTGATAATGTTACTGGTGAAGAACATCTTGAACTTACCCGTAAGGTTACACTTCATTATCCTAATATCTATGAAATAGACTGTAGTGATCTTACTCCGGTTAAACATACAGTGAAAGTACTTTACTTCTATAAAGAATTAGAAGATAAGCTTCACTATACAAATAGATTCAATTACATCCATAAGTACTATACAAGAAAGCTTGATGATAATCTTGAAACTACTATATGTAAGTTATTATACACTACAGATGTAGATAGTGATTTACAGACATTCTTCTTATCATTATTTGATTACGAAGATGCTGATTATATCTATGATTTAGGAGATTTCTTCGATACTCTTAAACCATATGACTTTGACTACAAGATTACTAAGATGAAAGATTTCATCAAGAATGATACAGACTTACTTGTAGATTATGCAAAGAAAGTATCTGTAATCACTCAGGTATATAATCTGGATGTAAGAAATATCGACTTAAATAAGAGAATTAGAAATAATACATATAACGAAACCGATGACCCTGCACAGATGATAGAATTCGACGAACCTGCATATGTATTCGCTTTCAGAAATGAAACTGGAAATACATTGGATTTAAGAATCTTCGTGGATGGTCTTCTTTATACTACATTAGTGCATGTGGTAACAGACTATATGGATTATATATATATTCCTCAGAGTAAAGTAAATCCAAATACATTTATTGAAATTGAAAAATTCAATAGCTATAAATACCAGAAGGAAGTAGTATTACAGAACGAATTCGATGCTGTATATTTAGACTTCCCACAATCTCCAGTATCTACTCCTACATTATTTGACTTATATGTAACGGATGCTCATGGCAACCCATATCCAAGACGTAAGTTCAAAATCTATGCAGTAGTAGACCCAAGAGAATATAATATTTCTGATGACACTAATGAACGTGAGCATGCAGAAATATTTACTGTCGGTGATTTACCTACTACAGATAATGATGACCCTACTATCCCGGGATATGACCCTACAGTAGATATTCTTATTGACTTATCAGATGCTACTGTAGATGACGAAGGAGTAGATCCTCCTATTGACTATAACATCACAGTAGGACAGTCAATTGCATATACACCTGACCCATCTATCAGATTACCTGTTGACTACTATAAGATCAAGCGTCTTAAGATTATGACAAGTTATGCTGATTGTCAGGGTGTTAAGTTTATCTGGCATATCGATAAGGTTCCATATCTCTGTAATACAGTAATGAAGTCTAACGGTTCTCCAATCGGTAGATTACCATCTACTGCATTCAGATGGAAAGAAGATGCTTCTTATGTAAGATACTTCCATAACGGAAGATTTATTCCTACAGACTTTATCTATGTCGATAATGACCCGACTCAACCAAATTACTTCATTACAAATAAATTTGCAAGAACTGGAGATGTCGTTGTATTTGATATCTCTCCATACTCATACGTACGTGAATTTACTGTAGAAGAAGTTCCAGAGAATTTCGTTATCAATATTGACAGCGCATTATCTAAGCCATTTGATACTGCATATTATGATGTGTATTTAAATGGTAGAAAGTTATCTGATAATAACTTCCAGATGATTGGTTCTTACCAGTTAAGACTTATCAATGTACAGTCAAGAAAACATCTCTACTTCTACAGAAAAGACAGAGACTATGAGTATTACAACATGTCTGGTAACACTCTCGTACCATTAGACAGGTTACTTGCTTCTGATTTAATCTCGGATGAAGATAAAGCTGAGATCATAGATGGTATCATCAGAGATGCTCATTCTGATTATACTCCAGGTCAGGATGTTGAGCCAGATGCTGAAAATGAAGATGCTCAGGGCTCTGCTATTGAACGTGCTATCATGGGACTTTACTACGATGTAATTATCCCGCTTGGTGTAGTACAACCAGAATCTGATAGAATCAATAAAGAACAAGCAGAGTTCTTATATGGAGATGCTGTTGAAAGATACTCCAGTGAAACTGGTAGACTTGTAATCAGACCTAATATTAACTATAGTGCTGAGCAAGTATTATTAGTCGGAAGAAACTCCGATATAAATTCATAATGAAAGGAATGACAAACTATGCCTAATGAATCAGATAACCTCCGTCTTGGTATATCTGCTCTTGATTTAACTCATTACAGCTATGCTGAGAATGATGAATTAATGACAAGAGGAATGGACGGAAAGATGTTCTATAAGCGTCCTGATGGAAATATAGTAGCTTATGATTCTACTGAATACAATAAGGATGAAATCGTATCTGCTATCAAGAACGCTACTAATACATCAAGTGCATGGTCATCTCCTAGTGATGATTATATTGCTTACTATACTTATAGTATGGCTGGCAAGAATATCACTACTAGTACAACTATTGCATTATCGGTGCCTGAAATAAAAGCGGCTGCTAATTCTAATGGTATCTTCATTAGATTAAAGCCAAATAATACAGCAAGTGCTGTACTTGCATTTATTGATACATACAGAAGAAGCACTAGTGAAACTTTAACAGATTTCGCTACTGTAACTTACAGTGTAACAGTAAATGGTACTACCATAGAGAAAACTGCTCCAGTGGGAATTGATAAGGTAGCTTTTATACCATTTGGTAATACAGAAGAAGCTGCTAATACTATTACTATCAGAATCACAGCAATCAACTTTGCTAACTTAAAGATAGCAGTAGATGCAATCCCATATGAAACCCTTGAAGATGCTAAGATGTCTAACTTCTCTAATGCTAAATTAGAGATTGACAGAATGGATATCATTACATACGTAGAAGATTCTTCAGAGATTAAACTTGGCACATTACCATCATCTGGATTTGAATTTAAGTATTCATTCCCTGTAAGTATAATCAATGATGAATACAGCGTATCAGATGGTATAGTAATTTCTGAGGATAAGCCAACCTATAAGTGTATCTGGGGTAAGGTAATCTCTCACGTGGTGTAACCTAACAATGTAATAAAATATTCTATGTAATATTTTAAAATATTATATAAACCAATAACGAAAGGAATGAATATATATGCCAAACGTTAAAAACGTTATTCTTAAGAAGAAGATTAGCGATACAATTTACGAGCTCCGTTGTAAAACAATCGCTGCTATGGTATATGTTGATGACAATACAACACTTGCCTCACAGCTTACAACAATGCTCTCAGACATTTCTGATACAGCTACAAAGATGGCTGCTCTCCTTGATGGTGCACAGGCATCTTCTATCGCAACTCAGATTTCAACAGCTATCACAACAGCTGTAAATGCTATTGAAGACGACACAGATCCTACTTCAATCGCAGGTAAGCTCGCTGCTGCTCAGACAGCTATCAATGCTATCAACGATGCTTCTACAGGTATCCTTGCAACAGCTGAAGCGTATGCAGATACATTAGCAGGTATTTCTGGTACAGGCTATGCAACAGTTAAGGCTTACGTTGATCACGAAGTTTCATCAGTTGCTTCTGACCTTGCAGGTGCATTCCACTTCAAGGGTACAGTTAACTACGTAGACCTCCTTCCAGATCCATCAGATCCACAGAGTACTGTTGAAGAAGGCGATGTATACCAGGTTGTATACAGAGGTACATCAACAGACGCTGGTACTGATCCACTCAATGCAGAATATGCTTATAACGGCTCTGCATTCGTAGAACTCGGTACAATCGTTGACCTCTCAGCTTACAGCACAACATCTGAAATGACATCTGCTATTAGCGCCGCACAGACTGCCGCTGAATCTGCAGCTGCTGCTGACGCTACATCTAAGGCTAACGCTGCTCAGGCTGCTGCCGAAGCAACTGCCGCTGCAGATGCTACTTCAAAGGCTAATGCCGCACAGGCTGCCGCTGAAGCTACAGCTGCTGCTGACGCAACAAGCAAGGCTAATGCCGCACAGGCTGCTGCAGAACAGACAGCTGCATCTGCATTATCAAGTGCAGTTAACACAATCAATAATTCTATTGCTACTAAGGCTAGAATCATTCTCTCAACAACTCAGCCTGTTGATCTTACAGAATCAGACATCTGGGCTCAGGTTATTGAAGATGCTCCACAGCAGGAAGAAGAAGATCCTGAAGAACAGGAACCATGATGACGGCTATCTAAACTATAGTCTATCAATATAATATTGACGAGTTGCATTTTCTACAATGCAACTCGTCTTTATATTTTGAAAACTATTAGTTAATAAATGATAACAACGAAAGGTGGTAAACTAAGTATGACAAGTACTGATTTTACAGGAATTCACCTCCAGTTAACGAACGTTGATAAAAACCTTAATACTGAGGATATTTTCCCAGTTAATACAGGTAACGACGTGATTATAGATAGTCACAATAATCCGCTTAGCGTCTACTTACCAACAGTAGACGATGCTGTTTCATCACCAACAGAATCATCCCCAATGTATGCCGTAGACTATGGCAACGGAGAAGTAAATGATACGGTGATGACTGCACTAACTTCGTGATGGGAGGTAATGTTTTATGGGAGATAAAAGCGTCCTTGAAAAAGCCGTAATTCTCAGTAGAGTAACACCGACTTCTGAAACATTAATCTACCCAGCCACAAGAAGTGACTGTGTAATAGACTTCGATGACAGGGTTCCTGCAGTAGTAGATTCTATAGCAGCTCCTACATCAAGAAGTCCAGTGGATATTCTTGATCTGAGTACTGGTACGGTTAATGACACTGTTTATACTGCATTATTAACATAAAAAAAGACGACTGCTCAAAATAACGAGCAGTCGTCTTTTTTATTTCTTCCGTATCCACTTCATAATGAAGTCATACGGGATAGCAAGTAACATAATAGGAAGATATGGTACAAGTACTATGACAAGTAGTGCCTTTTCTTCAGGCGTAGATTCTCGCCATATGTAACTCAGTTTACCATTTTCATTTGCCTTCTCAGAGAGACCCAGAATGATGCTGATAATATAACTGTGAATACATAAGAAGACAGAATATAGTAGTATATACATTATTGCGACTATCATTATTCATGCACCTTTTTTCTGTAGTATTAAATTATCTGTCCTAAACTTAGCAACTCCATCATGGCCGCCGCCATTATACTGCATTGCTATTTTATATGCAGAGATATTGTCCCTGTTAGGGTAGATGGTGTATGACCACTGATCGCCATCGTAATGAAATGTAATCAACATCTCGTATTTATCCTTAGCGATAAGATCGTCGAATACATCCGAACCAGTCATAGTGACGTTTAAAGCGTAACATCTATACCCATGGAACATACACGGGAACCCTCTGCTATTACAGAGTCTAGCATTTATAGACTCCTTGTATTTTAGCATTGGCACACCGTCTTTAGCAACCATAGCTTTTACTAGGTTGCTATCCTGCAGGTCATACATAAGTTGATCTCCGGGTCCTGATACATTTGTAGCAGCAAATGCCACAGTAAATAAATCAGTTAGATCTCCAGGCTCGAAGTCCCAAGTATCCCTATTTGCAACCAGGCGGGTACTTAGCGGGGCCTCCGATATTTTAGAGAGATCTAACTGATTTATATTAGTGTAGTCACCTGCATTAATTAGCATGGTATTGAAATACAACCATGATAACATGCTAGCGGCTACACCGGAATAACGAATCCCAGCAATCTGGGATTCGAAATCTCCGTATTCGTCGATATCCGATTGGTGATGATCTATCCAGACCACTTTATCAGTAACCTGTAATAGTTCCTTCATCTTATCTACTGGGAAACTGAAATCTACTATAAATACAGTTTCACCCTTAATAAGCTCAGATATTCTTCTTGTTAAGTTTGACGTATGATCCACTTTCATGAAGTCATACGGATTATACGTGTATGTCGGATGCGTCTGTTGCCAGTGGCTTAAAACATGAAATGCCGAGAATAAGCCATCTGCATCCGAATGATAGAAACATTTCATAATATCATTCCTTTCTACTTAATATTATTTCGTGGTGTTGATGTTGCAGGCGAGTATCACTTGTATCCACAGAACGATGACGTCTATACTCATCCGGTTCTATCGCTTCCATGCTATTTAAATCATATTCAATAACACTGTATTGAGGAACTCCCATTCTTAAAAGATGAAGTCCTCTATCAGGATATGAATCTTGTCTAAATATATCAGGGTATGACTCAGATATAAATTCATCAGTCACGTATAACCCAGGTAATTCTGAGTAATCTGTGTGATGTGGATAGACAGGTAGTGAACGTAAATGTGAGTAAAAGCTAAGACCATCTTCAATGACATGTGGATATGGGCTATAGTATCTTAACTTGTAGCGATTGAATTTTTCCAGCCCGTTATATCTGCTTAAGGTCTTATCAAATTCTAGTTTATATTCACCATATCTGTCTAGATTAACTGACGGTATTGATACTTTAATTGGTCGAATCAACTTCCTAAGTATCTCACACCATCTATATATCTTTTTAATATATGATGACCCTTTCCCTATAATAAGTGCATTCTCATCTTTATAGCACTTATCAATATCCGAATATGATAAGTCTTTAATGCACGCTGGCTCCAATTCAATATCATAGTCATTCATCTCATCAAATACAGTTGACGTTGATGTAAATATCCAATCATCATTAATATTAGTATTGATATAATTAAAGTGAGTCTTAATTCCCAATAGACGACCTCTCATATATGATGGTGTAAATAACTCTCTCATTTCTCTAATTGATTCGGTTAAAATATCCGAGTTATTCCCACTCTCTATATATGCTTCAGCACTGACTCTAAATAGACTGATGACATCAGAGATATCAAATTCAACGTTAGTTTCAGTACTACCGATATTAATCAGTTGATCAGTTCCTGAATTGAAAACAAAACTATTAGGGTTTGTCATCATGTTATTATACGTGATGTTGATGGTGGTGATGGGTTGAAAAGTCATAAAATTGCTATTATTGGTATAATACTCAGCCATTGAGTTGACTCTGGTACTGGTATTATACGTTCTAGTCAAATTATATCTATATCCCCTCCCAAAATATGCGTTATAATCATCTTCATAATTTCTAGGAGGAGCTAGTCTTCTTTCAACCTCATCAATCCCATCAGGGATCTTAGATAATTCAACCAGTTCTGGTTGAAACTCGTTATTACTCCTACCGAAGACATTTCTTTCAGTAAGATCAATGTCTGTCGGTAGGAGTTCAAATTTTTCAGCCATTACTTTTCGACTGCTTTCATAGCAGCCTTGAGAGAATCAATATCAGGATATTCCTTGATGATATCATTAACGATTTCACCATCATTGAGGTCCCTGTATTCTGACACAAGTTTATCAAGGGTAAGATCACATTTATCATCTTCCCAAGAATCAATGTAATACAGTCTGTTGTTAAGGTAGTTATCGATGATAAGAGCTCCCAGTAATATAGGATCTTTATCTCTCTTTTCAGCAGCGATCTTCTTTGTTTCTTTGCCAGTGTAGTCAGTAAAGAGAATGAAGTATTCATCGAAAACATTGTTGTTCTGAAGTTCCATTATCTTATCAACTACGTCGTCAGGAATTTCACGCTCATAGTTTTTCATTTCTATGAGTTTTACTTCCCTGTGCTCTACATTTTTTATGTAGTTCGTTATTTTCTCTCTAGTAAGATACTTATCTATACCATGATTAAGAACTTTAAGTTCTTTGGCACACATCTGAGCGAAGTTATAAACTTTCTCAGCACCCTTAGTCTGACCGGTGATCATATACTTCTTAACCATTGCAGAAGCATTTTCATAAAGCTTCTTAAGGTTCTCTTCTGATGCAGTTTCTACACTCTCTTTGAGCATATTAAAATACTCACTAGGAGTTGTAGTAACCTCAACATCAATTATTTCTTTTTCTTTCTTTGCCATATAAATCTTCCTTTCTGGATTTTATAGAATGTATTTTCACCAATATAATGTATCACTAAAATATAATTCAAAAAATAGAGGGGTGAATACAAGATTCGCCCCATATATAAACTTATTAATCTACAGTAAGGAAATAATAGAGGTCTATTAAATGCCCCTTACTGAGAGAGAAGTATTCATTAAGCAATCCGTTATCACGTGAAATAATCATTCGTGATACTGGATCAAATTTTCTAAATGCATATTTCATTTCTTCCGAAACTATGCCTATTATGTTTAGTATATCTCCATCGAAATCCGCGTTTAACCCAGGTAACACGCTTAAAGGAACTGACAGCGTGTAGTCCGTAATTGATTTCTTTACTCTTCTAATTTTCATTAGAAGCATTGAATAATAATTCCAATTGACTGTTAATCTATATGTCACCATATAGTTCGGACTATATCTTCATCTTATATTCTGTTACCGAATATAGGATGCTCCCCATTTCGGAATTTCTTCCTACTCTACTCGCTTCTTCACTATTGTGTTTCTCCATAGTTATGCTTTCGATAGTCTCTGAACCTTACTCATACGAGTCTTGGCTGCTGATTGTCTTATAAAGAGTTTCCAGCAATTAAAGGAGTTTAACGACACCAAACTATTATTAGCGTCGGGTTTCTGTTCATGAGTATCATAGCCTGTTCTTTCTGTACTATGAAGTTCATGATTTCATATATCTTCGGGTCAAATTTATATGCAGCTCTCCACTGGGCATCCGCCTTACTGAGAGAGATATCTTCGAGTTTCATCAGATAGTGAAGTATCTTAAACTTAAATAATCCAAGGAATGTATGATATGATAAATCAACCTGATCATCTCTTAATGTAGGATCAGGACAAATGACATTTCTTGAAGTATAGTTTAACGCTCCACCCAGAATCTGTCCTCTTATGATTCCTTCTTTGCCATGGAGTAATTCAAAGTTCTGTTCCCACAGATCATTTACTCTCTTCTGAATTCTATTCAGAATGTACGCTCTATCTATATCTTCAGAACCCTTGATCTTATCACTAAGTGAAATCAGAGGGTTGATATTTCTATCTATAGAGTTATAATAGAACGTGTCACTGGTTGATGACTGTGGTCTTAATAACGTACTGTAAATAGGTATGTGTGATGTAAACACACTGTTTACCTCTTTCAATACATTATTTAACTCATTTTCCTTCTTTTTCTTTTTCTTCTTAAACCAGTCTACGATTTCTTCAAAGCGGAATCTAAAATCTACCAATCCGATACCATAGAATGGATGATTCGGTGGGTTTTCCAAATCATCTGCCGTGACAGGTCTTCTGTTACCATCCACATCCACTATAGTCTTCTGGTCTACTATTTCGGCCAAGGTATTCTTACCGAAGCAGTCCCCCAGTCTGGTGTAGTAGTATGGATTAATTATGCAGTGCTCACCCAAAGATATCCAGCCAGTATACTTGATATTATTATCCTTGGCTTCTACCTTGGTGTGACAGAGAGGGCATACTTCACCCTCAAACATTCTTCCTTTGAACTCGCCGCATGCACAACGGTGTCTTTCAAGGAAGGCATTTTCATCATCGTAGGTCGTTCCATATAATATGGATCTCGGACCATACAAAGACTTTTTCTTTACATCATCCACCATAAATTCTGCTGGCTCTGTAATAACGAAACCGTTATTGGTGAAGATGTCTTTATAGAATTCAATGTCCCAGTTTAACCGGTGCATCTCTACTCTACGTTTGCTACCCATTTTAATAATTTACCTCCTATCATATTTGGATTATCAAGATGTCAAATGAAAAATAATTTTCCATTATAGACAAGATGATTTTTCATTGGGTAAAATCTGACCAAATCTATAATATATAAATAAGTGCCAAAAACAATTTAGTAACCAGATTATCTTAAATAGAAAGGTAGGTTAGAAAATACTATGGCATTACTATTGGATGAACACAAACTAGTAGAAGATAATATCTTTGAATATGAGAATAGAATAGCAAATAGTGAGATAGTAAGATTCATAGAATCTACACCGGTATTCACTACTTACTTCCATATAAATAATAACGAAAGTACAGTTGACGATGGGTATAAAGACATAGAGTCCATAATCGGAATAAAATCCCCGTTAAGATATCAAAAAATAACAGAGTTTCCTATCTATAATATAGAAGGGATTACTTTAGCATTAGAAGAATCCGAGTATGGTTTAGATAGTTCATATAGTGGAGAAGGAACTATTCTTCCTAATACTATAAAACCATTACCGAATGATTTCTTCATGATAAACCATCTGGATAAACAGTACTTATTCAGGATTACAGATATCGGATATGATAACATAAGACCAGATGGATATTACAAGATTGGTTTTAAGCTAGAGTATCTCGATGATGTAAGAGTAGAGTCGTTATTAAAACAAGTAAATGAATCTTTCTCTTGTATATTAGAGAATATTGGTACAGAAGCGAAGTGTATCATATCAGATGAATACTTAGAAACTATCAGTAAGATAGATGCTATGTATAACGATATGATACAAACCTACATCACAATATTCTATAATAAAGTATATAACTCATTCTTAGGAGACCATGATGGAAATATGAAAGTATATGACCCATTCATGGCAGTGTTTATAAATAAGCACAAGTTATTAAACAGAAAGAATGACTATAGTACGATATTCTTATCTGATACTTTTAACGATAACAAAAGACAAATAAAATATGAGAAGACTATATATAGAGCATTCGAGAGAAGAGATGTTAAACTTGTAAATCCATTCCCATATCATTTAATCGGAGGAATTACTAAACATGATTCTCCATTTGCTAGATGGAATGATAAATCTGTTTTAATAGTAGATATCCCCCTTCTTGGAGAAGAATGCGAAGAATCTTACATAACTCAAGAGTTATCAAATTCATTCAAATTCAATGCTCCGACAGAATCTATCTATGTAGAATTAATGCAGAAATTTATCAGAAATGAAGAGATGTCAATCTATGATATCCCACTTAACTTAAACGAGGTATTGTTATCGTTAAACGCTAGTGAGGAAGTATATTTCTTCACTCCAATCTTATTATACATAATAAAAGAAATCACCACACAATTCCTCCAAAATAGATAAGAAAATAACCCGAATCCAAACTATATGGATTCGGGTTATTTTATCGTGATTATTTAAATGCTTCCATGATACGATCAATCTCTTCTGGGGAATGACCAATAAGATGCTTTGCATTATGGAGTGCTTCGTATGTGAGAGTACGAAGTAAATCTCCGTCTACTACTGTCATCTTGGACAAGATTTCTTTCTCAATATCTTTCATTCTTTCAATAAGAAGGAACTCCCAATCTGTACAGAAGTAAGTGGTTTCACCAAGAGCATGAGCCTTGATGGAAGAATCATCAATTTCTACAAGTTCATCGTCTTCATCTATAAAGCTAAGTTCAAGAGAAAGTGATTTAAGAATAACTGAGAATATCTCCGCTACTCTATTGGTGTACTTAGCAGAAATCTTAAATTCTGTATCATCATCTACAGATGTAGTAAGAATTCTTTCTCCTAACTCTCTACGTGCTTTCGCACAGGTTCTATGTAACATGTTGAAGAGCTGAATATCTTCAGGTATCATAGCGATAGTGAAGTTAAGGCTTTCAAACTCGCCAAATCTAATTGGAGTAGATGAAGTTCTTTCAGTGAAGACCTTATTCTTATAAGATCTTTCTGGAAGACCCTTACTGTTAATAGAACCTGTACCTCTAACAGAGAATCCTTTCTTGGAGGTTTGCTTGAGTTTCATAACATACATCTCACCGACTGGACACTTATTGAGTGTCTTGATAGTGCGGCCCCACTTATTGATATAGATGTCGTATGGTTCCAAGAAGTCATACTTCTCATAGATATCTAACAATCTCTGGAAGATAGGTTTTGTTTCCCACATCGGTTTCTGATGAATGAAGATTCTATCCTCAATACACTCGTTGATGTAATCTTCCTTCTCTTCCTTAGTTAAACCAGAGTATACTTTGTACATTTCTCTAGCTTGTTCTTCGTTGAAGTCATTAATGATGTCAAATAGAAGTTTCTCTTTCTGTTTAAGAGTCTTTAAATTAGCCATCCTAGCCCTAACCTTATTGCAGATGAAGTTGATTGATAATTCAAAGAGCGGGAAACCTGTTGTTCTGTTAATAACACCTAATAAGTTGAAACAGAGATGTACTGTGTGTTTAACGCCATTCTCATCGAAATAGAAAGGCATTTCTTCTACTGGTACAACTTTAGATATTACCGATTTATTACCAGATCTACCTGTAAGCTTCTGTCCAACATCAAGACCATCAAGTTTCTTTACAGTGATTTCTAAGAATAAGTTAGAGAATACAGAGTCATTATTCTTCCATCTCTTATCTTCATCCAAGAATTCACATGCTCTTTTATATAGGTAATCCACATTGTGTGTGAATTTGTATCCGGAGTCAAATATCTCTTCGCATACTTCCTTAATTTTCTCGTAATATTCTGTCTGGGATCTTAAGTACTTAAGAATATTTGCATTAAACGGAGTTTCCTCAATTTCCGGGTCATTGCAATATACCGTGATATCGATTACCTTACCGGATTTATAATACACAGTATCAGAATCAAGAACCTGATTAAGTGCAGAATTCTTGAAATCTATTAAGAGCTGATCAGATGTAAGTGTACGTTTTACTGCTACTACACCGTCAGCATACTCCCCTAACTCTGGGAATGGACGATAGTTATTCTCATCTCCATAGAGATTTAATAATACGTCATTATGGTTTACACCAATTGGCACTGTATTCATATCTACGGATTGCATCTGCTCACATAACCAATCCGAACACAGACAAGCATCTTCTGCTGTGTATGGATCATTTACATACATGAACGGGATGTTCAATCCATAGGAATAGTTCATACTTTCATCATATGATTTAGACTTATAGAGTACAGTACCTTTTTCTATAAAGTCTCCTTCTTTAAGTGAGTCTATCACTTCATTATTATAAGAGAACCCGAATATCTCTACCAGATTTTCCGCATCTTTTCTCTCATATACGTCAAACCTTTGTTTCTTTTCATCAAAGACAAAGAGCTTGTATACAGTTGGGTTCTCACAAATGTCTTCATATTTGACGACCTTTCTAAATACTGTAAGGTCGTTAGGGGCTGCTTTATATCCATTAGAATGTCGTCCTACGACATTTTCTGCATTCGTAAATACCCCTGGGCTTTCTCCATGTTCCAAGCACATAAACTGATTAAGATGAGATGTAAACATTTCAGATCTCATGGAGTTATTGTACTTGAACACCGTTAAGGATGTCTTTCCTGCAAGCGCATTTGAACCCATAAGTTCAGCATCAGCTTTTAACAGGTCATCCTTCAAATTATATTTCTCCAATTTAGTAACCACCTTTCACGTGTGAATTATATAAAAGTCTGACGAATGAAAATTCATCAAATCTATAATATATAACTATAATGAATAGTTGGGGAGATTGTGAAAAAACACAAGAAAAAATCACAACCAGTTTATCTGTTGGGTTCAGGCATGGTGCGCCACCCAGTTGAACTCGCTGGTTGTGATTTCCCTTCACTCAACGTGAAGGACTATCTGGGCTCATCATTGTGATGAGCACGCTTCACCAGATGTGTTGGAGTGTATCTGATGAAGATTATCATAAGGTCTAAAGCTCCCCAGACCTTAACTAAAGTCTGAACGCTTTTCCAGATCCCTTCAACGATCTCCACAATACATTCCTCATATCTGTTGTTTGTGGTCATACAGCTTCACCTCCCATCCATCAACACTGTATGATGTTTTCATACCAAGATAATATATCCATAGTAGAAATCAATATACTCGCTCATTTTCTATGTTCCGTGAAAGGGTTGATATATTATTATTTCGTTACTTACAATTATGTATATATGAAAGGAGTTTAATAATGGAAGTGACTAAAACTGAGATAGAATTGCACATAATGGAGTTTGCAGCGAGAGTGCAACTAATGTCTAAGTCATTAGATATCCATACTAGAATTGCTATGGATTATCTGGATATACCGAACCCTAATATCATGATGGTTCTGACTATGGATGCAATGCTACACCGTGAGCGTGATGAACTCATCTTAATGATGAAGGGTCTTAAATTGATGAATATGAGTGCAGATTCTATTACAGCATAATTAATAACCCATACTAGTTTTCTAGTATGGGTTATTTTTTACCCAGTATGCTCTAGAGGGTCATCTATACATTATCCTGATGTAAACAACAAGAACAACATCCGGTACGATGTAAAACTGCTATCTATAGGAGGTGCATAAATTGGCCAATATAGATATCTCTGAGAGAAGATTGTCTTCTTTCGGAGAAAAGAAAACGTTACAAAATCTATGGACCCTGAAGATGGGATTTGCCGCAGGTTTATGTGACGGACGAAAAGAAGTTGCCTATGCATATGGGATAATTTACAATCATGCCATAGAGCTAGGTAGGCGAAGGGAAAAGCAGTTTATCAGAAAAGAGAAATCCGATCTGGAAAAACTGCTTCCAAAACAAGGAAGTATGATAGACGTCTGTTCAATGTATATATTGAGCAGAGACCGTATAGAATATTTCCTAGCGTCGGAAATGGTCATAGGGAAGTACTATGGTATCTATAACTTTCCGAAGGTACAAAAATTATTAGAAGAAACCGATTATCAAATTCACCTTGCGGCTATGAAGGCTGAAAGGAGAAAGGAGATCTAATCATGAAAAAGGAAAGAACTATCACTGGAGCAGTATTTACATACGCTCACAGAAAGGTAAATGACCTTCGTAAGAAGATCAATACACCTACAGCACCGAAGAAAGGTAAGAAGAAGTAATACTTCTATCTTACCTCGGTAAGAAAAACAACCGACGCTCCATTGGGGTGTCGGTTGTTTTTTATTAGTAATCGAATTCTTCGTCTACTGTTACAAATTCTTCTGGTTTTACTACAGAGAGTGATTTCTCCATTATTGGGAGAATGTGTTCATACATAATCTTGTAAAGCTCTTTGTCATTATTGAAGTCATCTCTGATTGTAGAAAGTTTGAATTTTTTATCCTTTCTATCACCAAAGTAATATCCTGCTCGGTTTCCTCCAATTAAGCCCATATCCTTTGCAAATAAGAATGAAGACTTGAGAGAATCATAGCCATGTACTTTATCATACATAAGATGTGCTACAGTACCATCAATATTTGAACGGTTCTTAATAAACTGAGCATTTACGCCAAATCCATCGAAACCATCTGTTTCCATCTCATACTTCTCTGCACCAATTGCTGTAAGTCTGATGAGAGTATTTGTATAGTACTGGATAGCCTTACCACATGGAAGAGTTTCATCCTGCTTTAAGTATCTTAACTCCGGAGCTTGAGGAACTCCCATTCCCGGACGAGTCTTAATGTGGTTGATAATTATCATAATGATATTAGCTCTCTTTAGCATTGGCATAGATTCTTTAAAGAATCTACCAATTTCTGCTGTAAGACGCATTACTTCTGTCTGAGAACTAATCTCTTCCAACTTCTTAATACCATCCTTAGTATTTTCATTTACTATAGTAGTCATAGATGCTACTGAGTCTATTACTAATACCGTAGGAGCAAATGCAGTAAGTGGTTTACCATAACTGTCAAGTTCTCCAGTATCGTACATATAGAGAGAAGGATTACCAA
>Ga0310786_10005813_pt1 | contig 16618 bp, 16 predicted proteins | sample AusTroGonzalo_MG_FD_203881 | JGI IMG/M metagenome (GOLD analysis project Ga0310786, IMG submission 203881) | Bovine rumen microbial communities from tropical cattle in Woodstock, Queensland, Australia - Gonzalo_03 (v2) (version 2) | ecosystem: Host-associated > Mammals > Digestive system >... | reverse complement strand
ATTAAGAACCTATAGATGTAAATGTGGATATGAAGTGCAAACTGAACCCACAGGGCATTATGGACTATTCGCCGGTGAATTTTACAATTTCCGCTGTGCTAAGTGTAAAGAAATAATTTCAATTTCGGCAGACGACCTTGCAACTCAGAGGTATCTCCCTACATGTCCAAACTGTGGGGCAGAGAATGAGAAAATCCACAACTGGAATCCGATCGAAGGACATTGCCCCAAATGTGGTAAGAAAATGCAAGCAGTTCCTGGAATAATAATGGCAGATTAAAATTTCACATATATGAAAAAAGCTGTTTTCTTTCTTTTGCTGATTTCTGCAATCGGCGTAAACGCACAAACTACAAAGGCAACCTCTAATGTCAGTTCTATGAAGCATGAGCAGAAGGTGGATTCCCTTCTATCAAAAATTGACACGCTTCTTATGATTAACAATCAGCTGTTGGAACACTTGGAGATAAACTCGTCACTTAAGGAACGCTACAAATTGTACCAAACTGATAACATCTACACATTTCTACAGCTGGACACAAAAACAGGCATGATAGAACAAGTCCAGTGGTCTTTGGATTCTGATAATGAAGGAAGCGTTACCATTAACTCAGATGATTTGACCTTTGGATATGGTTATGGATCTGGGTCGTTTGAGTTATACCCAACAAAAAATATGTATCAGTTCATACTCATTGACAAAACGAGTGGCAAGAAATGGCATGTGCAATGGGGTATGAAAAGCAGTGAACGTTGGATAAGAAGAATTTACTAATCAATGAAAACCTATCTTGAAATAAAAGTTCCTATATTCTACAGTGCTCCTTGGTTTTCCGAACTAAGAAAGGCATTGAATAATATGCCAGTGTTATGGCAAAAGGGTTATTACCACATTACCTTAGCCTTCATTGATGACACACAGCACCTTCCAGATATAGAAGCCATCATGCATAAGTATCTGGATTATGCCCATCCTGTCAATATCACCTTTGACAAGTTGGACGTTTTTAAAGCCGGCAGCGGAATGATGATTGTACATCTTGGTACAAACAACATTCCAGAAGGATTTCAAACTTTAGTTGATGACATCAGACGTGACATTAGTTGCACAAGCTCCAACATACAGTCTGATTTCAAGCTACATGTAACATTAGGTCGCATCACCGAACCAGAGGCAGACATTGATGATGTTGGATTCCTCATTGACGAAATAGACTTCACGCCTTTTACTCTCACACTCAACGAGGTCGAATACAGAGTATTTAGAGGAAAAAGCATATATAAGAATTTGCTCAACTAATAATTCCCCCATATAAGCTATGAGTATGAATAGAACAGAACAACCCAATATCGCATCTGGTAAAATTGACGTACTTGAAAAAGACGAAATCTTTGTCTTTGGTAGCAATCTGGCAGGCCATCACAAAGGAGGGGCGGCAAGAGCTGCACACTTGAAATTCGGAGCTGAATGGGGAGTTGGTGTAGGACTGACAGGCCAGGCTTACGCAATTCCTACCATGCAGGGAGGTGTTGAAACTATAAAACCATATGTTGATAAGTTCATAGAGTTTGCGAAAGCTCACACAAATCTTAAATTCCTGGTAACACGAATTGGTTGCGGTATAGCAGGGTTTAAAGACGAGGAAATTGCGCCTCTATTCAAAAGGGCAATGTCAGTTAATAACATATACCTGCCGAAGGAGTTTTACGACATCATCGTTGCACCATACTTGGCTCATTGCTTTTATTACGGCAAAAATGTGCCAGAGGATTGTGGCGCACATGTTGGACATATGTATGAAGAATGCTGGGTCAGATTCCACTTCGATGATTCAGACTATCTATTGAATGAAACACTTTACTATATCAAGGAGGGACTCGGGGACTTCCGTGCAGACGATGGAGTGCCTATTTCCATGAAGGCAATCCTTTATAACCGCTTTTGTCATTGGGGATGGGCTGAGACACCTGACACATTCAGAAACTGGTATGACAGTATAGATTACACCAATGTGGGGGACAATAAAAGAGATAATAACAGGATATCTAAGGTAAAATATAATCCCATACTGATTGGGGCTATAATTGGTGACATTGTAGGAAGTATCTATGAGTTCAATCCACATAAATCGAAAGACATAAGTCTTCAGAATAAGGATATGGAATATACGGATGATACTATCATGACCATTGCTGTTGCAGATTGGATCTTGAACGACAAGAAAATGACAAAGAAAGGTCTGGTTGCTCGTATGCAACAATGGGGACGTAAATATCCGAACCCTATGGGAGCCTATGGTGGTATGTTCTCACAATGGTTGTCCTCTGATAATCCAAAGCCATATAATTCATGGGGCAATGGAGCTGCCATGCGAGTAGCTGCCGTAGGATTTGCCTTTAACTCATTAGAAGAGACATTGAAGGTCGCAAAAACGAGCGCAGAAGTGACACATAATCATCCTGAAGGTATTAAGGGAGCACAAGCTACGGCTGCTGCAATTTTTATGGCAAGGACTGGCAGCACCAAAGAGGAGATTCGTAGCTATATAAGTGAGAACTTCGGGTATGATATGAACAGGACTTGCGATGATATCCGTCCGATTTATGGCTTTGACGGCAGTTGTCAGGGTACAGTTCCAGAGTCAATCATTGCTTTCCTTGATAGCACTGATTATGAAGATGCAATAAGACTATGCATCTCCCTCGGTGGTGATGCTGACACCATGGGAGCCATTACTGGAGCAATAGCAGGTGCATATTACCATCAGATGCCTTATATCCTTTATGAATTTGGGATAGGCAAATTGCCTGATGACATAAAGAACATTATAAAAATGTTCGATTCAGAACATGCCCGAAACGTGACATACAGATGGAGAAATCCTAATTACAAAGCAGAAGAAATAATCAGGAAAGTAAAATCCGGAGATCTTTTTATCTAAAATCTATAGAAGCAGAATAAGAAGGACAATAAATAATCAACATTAGCCAATGAAAACAGCAGTTCTCATAGGACTCAGCAGACATCGCATAGGCGTGGACGGCACAGGAGTAACAACTCTTGTGGCTTTCCATGGTTGTCCTCTCAACTGCAAATATTGCCTTAATCCACAAGCATTGTCGCCTAAAGGTGTTTGGAAACGTTTCACTCCAGAGGAATTGTTTAGAGCCGTGAGTAAAGACGATATCTATTTCAGGGCAACTGGTGGTGGAGTGACATTTGGTGGTGGGGAACCTCTTATATCATGCAAAGAAATTCTTTTATTTCGTAAACTCTGCATGAACCACGGTAAGAAATGGAAAATCAACATAGAGACCTCACTAAACGTACCAAACGTACTCGTCGAAGTGATGGAGAATGCTGTTGACCATTGGATTGTGGACATCAAAGATATGAATCCAATAATCTACAAAGCTTATACAGGGAAAGGCAACGAAGATGTTATCAGGAATCTACAATACCTGATAGATAAAAGATCCAAGGTAACTGTAAGGGTTCCTCAAATACCAGGATTCAATACAGAGTATGATGTGGAGAAAAGCATATTGTCTCTTCAACAATTGGGCATTACAGATATAGAACGGTTTACATACAAAGTAAAACATCATTAGATATGGAAAAAGGAAAAAGAATATGTCAGGCACTAAAAGAACTGCGCAAGCGCATTGCTGATGCCAACAACATTCCATTCGAAATGGAAGAATGTACCCACGAAGGGGATTGCCCCGGTACATGCCCGAAATGTGAATCAGAGTTGCATTATCTCATGGATTCCATTGGAAAGCGTGAACAGGAAGGAAAACCAGTCGTGATAGATGGAATCATGAGTGAGGAGGAGCTGCGTAAAGCATTCTCCATCAACCCTTCAGAACAAGAATTACCTGAAAATCCCGAAGATATGGAGACAATGGGGCAGCCTGAGCCACCTGAACTTATTCTGATGGGAGAACCCGAACCTCTCCCTGCAGGAGTACCCGCACCATTCTCTACCTATGGCTTTGCTACTATTATCGCGAAAGAATTGATGTCAAAGAAAAATGGCAACTTTATTTTCTCGCCAGCAGGTCTTTGTTCTATTCTTGAAATCCTTCAACTGGGAATGGATGCATACAGCAAAATCTATGATCAAATCGACGAACTTATATCGGGTTTTAATAGTGAAGTTAAATCCATTGATGACGAACAATTTAAGCTAGCACACGCTATTGGTATTTGGTACGACAAGGCATTAGGAGCGATAAAAGAGAATTATCTCGATTATATCAAGGATGTGTATGAAGCAGAAGCAAAGAAGGCTGACTTTGCTCAAAAGAAAAAGACAAAACTTTTGATTGATAAGTGGGTATCTGACAAAACACGCCAAAAGATTAGAAGCCTTGAAACCGAAATAAGCGATGATGCATTGATGATTGTGCTTGATGCTATCTATTTGAACGGCAAATGGGAAAATCCTTTTGAATCAGACCTTACCGAAACCGATATATTCTATAATGCTGATGGTTCAGAGTCAGAAGTTGACATGATGTATCAGGACTTTGATACTGTAGAGTATTCCGAGACTGATGAGTATCAGGTTATAGCCCTGCCATATAGACGTTATGACAACTACATGATTTTGGTTCTGCCAAAAGAAGGTTTTGACATTGACAGCATTATGAGCAAGTCCGATTGGCTCGAAGATGCTATGGAAGAACATGAGGTAGAATTGTACATGCCACGCTTTAAGTTTGATAATACATTATCATTCAAAGACATTCTTGTAGAATTGGGACTTGGGGACATGTTCGACGTAGAAGACTCTTTCCCTTGTATTTCAGATTGGCCTGTTCATATTAGTGAAATCAAGCAACAGTGCGTCATAACTGTTGAAGAAGAAGGTACAGAAGCTGCAGCTATTACAATGGCTGAGTGTGTTGCAGGTTGTCTGCCTCCAGATGATATTCCCCAAAAGATTACAATGAAGATAGACAGACCATTCGGATTTGCAATAAGAGGTGAATACAATCAACTCTTATTTATGGGCGTTGTAAAAAATATGGGGTAATGTCCATTTGTCGTTTCTCTGTGTAACCTTATATGTTCCTTGTGGACTAGTTAAGGTGTAACTCACTGCATAAGACAGAACTACACCACCGCCAGAGTTTTAACAGGAGCTTTGGCGGTGGTTCCTGTATCTACAACATTGTCCCAAAGGTAAGGTTCTTACCCTAATGGAAACATCAGGACTTCCATTCATTACAGAATGTATAAAAGAGCCAGCTCTGCATAACGGCGGCGTTCAATGGAAGGAACCTTCTTTCCTTTCCAGTGGCAGAACATAACATAATCACCTTTGAAATCTCGATTCCCTGACTCTATTTTTTTCAAGAGTGTGCTTTTGGGATATTTGGTTCTGTTACCGAGAATCCTATAAGGCCCTACATTGTATGCCAGTGTCGCAAGTAGGAGCGAGTCTTTTCCATATTGCTTAAACATAGAGCATAGTTCCTTCAGATCTTTGCGTAAGAGTGCATCGGCCTCTCTCAAAGACATATAGGAAGAGTAATGCTCTCCAGTTCTGAGTTTGTGGCCATAGCCGACATAGGGATAATCCTTCTTGCGATGGATCCCCTCGTAGTATTTGATACAGCAGATGGCTCGCTCAAATGGTTGTAGTTCAAAAATTGATGCTTGTTTGGACTCATGTCCCTGAGCATTCATCCCCAGACACAGAGTAAGAAATAACGATGTGAGTAATGTCTTAATTATCATTTGGTTTTGAATTTGTTTATTTCATCTATCATGTTCTTCACGTCGAGATTAACCTGGCAGAAGTTCTGATACAAGATGCGCTCTTTGGCATCTTTTGAAGGAAATACATAGAATTTGGGGAGTTTGAAGTTCTCGTAGTCAGCTTCTTCTGCCTGAATCTCCTTCATGTCGAAGTCTGTCTTGCAGTAGAATTTTGAGGTCTGGAACTCTGCCGATTCCTGAATATTCATAGAACCGTTACGTCCTGTCTTCGTCTTGATGAAATCACGAGCTGTCTGACCGGCTATCCAACCAGTAGGCATATCCGAGATCTTGGATGCAGGAACAAGGCTATCCATATTCTCATTGAGGTTGATGGATGTCTTATCTCTGTCGATGGTCACTCCTTTCTTCAGCTGAACAACCTTACCAAAGATGTCATTGGAAAGCCATTCGAGTGTTTCCTTGGCACGGGCAGAGCCAGACACTACATTACCGACGGTCGTGATAACCTTCTGCATACCGACTTTTCCATAATCGGATTCCAGTTGTGGTAGTTCCTGAAAGCCGAGTGCGACACTCACCTTATTGCTTCGTGCTGTGCCGATAAGGCGGTCAATCTTATGAAAATAGAGCGTAGGCAGCTCATCGACGATGATGCTGACTGGAATATTCTTGCCTTGTCCAGTATTGACACGTGTTACCAATCTATTCAGGATAAGGGCGTTCAATGCGCCAATGATGCTCTCCATTTCAGGATCATTGGCAATGAGAAGGTAACTTGGGTTCGCAGGATCGCTGACTTTCAAATCGAAATCGTCACCATCCTTATGGAATATCCAATAAGACTCCTTAGTGGCCAGGCGAGAAGTATAGACACGCAGCGTACCAATCATACCTTCCAACTGTTCCATAGCGTTGTTCTTCATTGCCGTTTGAAATGGGCCAAGCAGGGGAGCAACCTCTGGGTCTGTCTCTAACACCTCAAATATTATTTTGTAATCCTGATTGAGGAATGACAGGATATGAGGCATATCACTATATTTGCCAAGCCAGTAAGCTGGCTCAACCTCTTTGCCGGAATGGTCAAACACACGTCCTGTTGGTTTGGGTCTATGCGTTTTAGGTTCTTCTGTCATTTCTGCAATCAAAGGATTCCCGTCCTTGTCATAAGGCACTTTCTTGTAAGATACGAAGAAATATATGCAAGCAGCCAAGAAGTTGACGGCTGATGTCTGGAAGAACTGGTCACTACCGCCACCACCTTCCTTCTTTCCCTTCTGTAGAGATTCAAGCAATGTCTCAGCTGTTTCACTGGCAGCTGCAAGATTCCCAATATATTTCTGTTGGATTGGGTTTACACGACGTGAATACTCCACATCCACGAAATTGATAATGTTGAATTTGAAATCTCTGCCAGCCTTCTTATTGGCAACAAGGTTCTTGCGATAATGATAATATAGCTTTTGGGCAAGTGTAGGAAACTTATAGTCGTACACTACCATAGCAAAGCCTTTGGCACTATGTTGACGGATGAACGGCTCGATGATGCTGAAAGTCTTACCAGAACCAGGTGTGCCTACAACCCATGTACCACGGAACGGATTCACGATGTTCACCCATCCTTTACGGAACTTCGACTTGTAATAATAGCGCATAGGAATATTCACACTATACTTATTCTCAATGAGTTCCTGGCATTGCTCAAATGATTCATTCTCGAAGTTGAATCTGTCTTTCAAAAGACCTTCCTTCAGGAACTTCGAGATATTATCAAGAGCAACATGAATCAGAATAGTGCCAAGGATGGTAGCTGCCATGTAGAGCCAGATGTTTAGCGGTATCATATAGAACCGCATGTCCATACGATAGCCGAACAGCCAAACGGACAGGATTGTAATACCTACGCCGCTAACGAGAGGGTAGAGTACCTGCCGTCTTGCATCAAACTCCAAATGCTTTTTGTTTCGGGTTCCAATACAGGTGATACATATAATCACGAAAGTTGCAATCTTACTCCAAATAAGATTTCCGTCCAGATAGATGAACCACCGTTTGATTCGGTCATGTACATCGCAAACGATGCCACCCCAGTAATCGAGCAGTTCAGGGTTAATGGCATACTCAAAAAACTCTAATAGCAGCGAGAAATAGATGACCGCACGGAATATCTTATAAGCAGTTTGAAGCTCCTTGGTCTCTTCCATTGTTTACCTAATTCGATATAACCTTTAATTGTATAAAGTGATGATTGGACGAATTTTATGTGATTGTTCTTTAGGTGTTTCTTGAAGTGCTCCAGAAGCAAGTGAGAACAACCATGCCTTAGCCGATTCCATGTCTTTCACTTCTGTAGAAGTCCAATACCAGCAATCGTCTGGATTATCTGAAATGACATCGCCCCCACACTTCTTGATAAAATCGTTGACACTATTCTTTGATCCATAAAGCAGACGTATTTCGGCAACTGAAGGTATGTAGGCACTCTGTCCGTATTGCCACATATCAAAGACTGCTGTTGCAGCTGGTGATACCCCAGAGGAATACATGGCATGAGTGTTCATGTTTCCATCGAAAGATGTTACACTGGCAGATGTTGACTGCTTTACGCCAATACTGTCACTGTATGCTTCGGGTGCTATGTCCCAAAGATAAACGGCATATCCAGTTCCCTGGGCCTCGTTGTTTTGGTTGATGTGGAATACTACGGCAATAGGTTTCTTTCCCTGATTCTTCATGTCTTCATAGCGCACAACCTTTCCGTCTGTACATAGTATGTCACAGGTCTTCATTGCCGTATCAGGAAACTCACGGTGCTCATCGCAACTTGTTATGGCCACCATCATCAGGGCAGCACTGATAATATATAATAGCTTCATTGTGATTACTGTATTAATTGATTATCTCGTCGGTATTTTAAAACCAAGTGTAACACCTGTTCGGAACAAGTCCTTCCTATCAGGCAGCATCAGATCACACTTCGCTTGCCAATAAAGTACCCATCCGTGTCTAAGCGCATAATTGTGTTCGTAGCCAACATGGATACCTCCCAAGAATTTGTCTGTATTACTGCCAGCACTGGCTCCGATGCGCATATTCCCATAGTTGTTACGTCCTCGCCATACACAAGGTTTATAGGCAATTCCTACTCCCCATGTGCGATAGTTCTTCCAGAAGGATTCTGGGCATACATGGCCACAGCTTTCGCACTCATCCCATTTGAGATAGCCATTTACAAAGTATTCCCACGCATTGTGGTACTTCGTTTCATGTTCCCATGCAAGTGTGGCATCAAGGCCACGCTCATAGAGAAGTCCTACGCCAAAAGTAATCCTGTCACTATGCGACTGAGCAAAGGATGAAAGGGAAAAAGAACCCAACGAATCGGCAAAGAGAACATCCTCATAGTCAATATTGAGCATGATGGAACGACCGCTTATCTGTTTCTCGGAAATCTCGATAGACAGCACCTTGTCATTGGGGAAGGTCATCTTCTTCAAAACCACGACATTTCGATAGCCGTACTTGAACGTCTTGCTTTGGTCGAGGACAAAAGCTGGAGTAAGTTCGATAATCTGGGAATTGGTAGCCTTGGACTGCTTCTTGTCTGCCAACTTGAAACGCATTTCGTCAATATCAAAGCGAATGTTCGTCTTGTTTTCCACAGAAAAGTCCAGGAAGAAGTATTCACCTACGGAATAAATGTTGTTCAGCCGAATGAGCATACGATGCTGCTTGGTACTGACATTGCGTATTCGAGCCGTAGAGTTCCAGATGGAACGTGCATATTTTGCCATATCCTCGGTACTCATAGATACGGATGGATTGTTATATGCAATTCTCTCTTCCGACTGGATTTGTTTGTCAGTGACAGCCTCCTGAAGTCTCGTTGTATAGAGCAGGGCATACTGGGTTCGGTACCGCTCTGTGACGATGGTGACAATGGCAAGCACTTCACCATCGGCATGTGCACCTTCCTTGGGCTTCAGTCGAATAGTGTTATTGATGGGCTGGTCGCCGACAACCTTGTCAGTACTGATGTCAACGAAACGGATAGGCTCAGAAGCCGTGATGACAGTAGTCACCTGTTCATTGACTGTAAGTTGTTCCATCTCTTCATACGTCTGCTGAGCCATCAGAGGCATTGCAAACAAAGCACAGATTAGTGATGTGCCGATTTTCTTGAAAGTCTTCATTTGCATAATATTTGATAATTGTTTTAATCGTTTTTCTTCTCTTTACCGTTGACAAGATAGACAAACGTACCATATTTCAACTTGGCTGAGTTCTTCTTGATGGACTTGCCGATGGCATTACTCGTTTTCTCTACGGCATTTGTAATGGCTTGGTTGCCCCATTGAATAAGGGAATTACCTGCCGTGCCGGAACTTGACGTAAGTGTAGATGAGTTGTTCATGGCTCCACTTGCAACATCCTTGGTCGTCTCTCGGAAATTACTGCTTGGAACATATAACCCTTCCAGTCCGTCTGTGTCGTAAATTGAAAGATTTACTTTGATGATGTTGTCATTGATAAGAATGCTCTTGATATTCCCCTTAACACGCTGACTGCCGAAACCGCTCATAAGTGCATAAATGTATGTTCCCTTTGGAACAACAATCTCATTGATTTCAATGTCATCAAGCAGACGCAACCTTACACGGGAGCCATCTACAGCCTTAACATTCTCGTCAATGATAGCCTTGATAAGGTTCGGCTCTGGGTCATTTTCGGTCAAGGTGTTGAAATAGTCAGATGTGACTTTGACCTTTTTCACTACTTCCTGCGCTTCGTCATCGTCAGAGACTCCTTTGACCGCTCGTTCATTTACACTGATTTTGCCTTCAACTTTGTCGGATGGCTGACTATTGTCAGGAGCATTGCCGGATTCACTCGCTGCTGGCATCATAGCTTGCTGCCCCTGCAGACGTGCCTGAGCAAGTACACAGTTGAGTTCTTCCATTGCCTCCTGTTCACGCTGCTGACTACGTGCAAGTCTGTCGGCTTCACTCATGCCGTTGCCATTAGCGATTTCTTGACCTTTCTGCGCACTCGCTTGTAGTTGTCTCTCAATCTCAGTGAGCTTCGCGGCTTCCTTGGATTCGAGCAACTGACGCTCCTCGTCTGTGTACTTGGAGTCGTAAGATTCTTTTTCTTCTTCATTGTTCCTGTCTATGTTTTCCATTGCAGTAAAGTCGTCGATCTTTCCGTATGACTTTACCATACTCTCATACTTATTACCTATACCATCGCCCTTCATCTTTGCTTCTGGCAAAACAGGATTCAGGTATTCGGTGGTAGTAAGGCTGTTGTCGGGAATCTCTGCCTTTTCCGTATGAAAGAGGTCTATGACGAAATAACCGACAAAAAGCAAAGGAAAATAGATAATGAGGGGCAGCATGTATTTGGGCTGCTTCCAGTTAATCTTCTTCATTATGTCCATTGTCTTTATTGTTTTTAGTTTGTGATTCCTTAAACTCCTTATTAACACTGACGGGCATGGTATGGACAGAACTGACAACATGCTTAACACGGTTATGACGGTTCCTGACCAATTCTTCCTGCACTTCAGTGGCTGACTTCTGTGACTGATGGGCGTTATATACTTTGCCCATCCGTATAAGATTACCAGCGAAACTCAAAATGATGAAGCCAAAGACAATGGCTAAGAATAGCTTTTTGTGGTCATTGGCAAATTGCTGGACTTTGGCAGCCGCTTTGTCAATCTTTGTCACTCTCGCAAACTTGCGCCCGGCATCGACCTCTCGCTCATAGCGGTCTCGATACTTCGGGTCATCCTTGTCGGGCATCTTCTCGCCCATAATCATTTTCTTCCAACTCATTATTTGTTTTGGTTTGATGATTCATTAAAATCCATAAAAACATAGTCTTCAGAATCGCGGTAGGGTTTAATCTCCGAAATTAAAAAAACAGTTGTCAAACGCATGAGTTTGCCACCATAATTCCGTTTACAAACAGCGGCTTCTGAAGGCATTCTTTGGAGTATTTTGATAAGTTCAGATACATTGATTGGTCTATCCATGATTCATGTTTTAATAATTCATCTTAGTCTTCTGCTCAATATCCTTATTCAACAGGGTACGCCAGTTGGTGATAAGCAAGCCATGAGGATTGTTGTCTGTACGAGGAACACGCTTTATCTGACCAGCTGTTACCAGTTCTCGTGTCAGGATGCTGGAGCGACGTTCTATCCTCTGACGGCCATAATATGTAAACTCCATCTTATCCTTGTCAAACTTGATACTGTCACAGAAGATGCTGAAGACGGCACTCGTACCCATGATGTTGGAGTAGAAGCCTTTCTCCTTCAGGGTGTTGTACTGTGCCAGACCTGTCTCATCAATAAGATACATGGCTTTTTCCATCGTATATTTGATGTACTTGTCATCAGGGGCAAGCGTGAAGAAGAAATGATGGAACATTTCGATATGGCTTTTGGCTTCCACATCGAGTGTTTCTTCCATCGTACTTCTTTGAACAAGGATTGGTACATTGCCATCCAATACATACACTTTCTGCTGTGCGTCTGTTACCATTACACGAGCTGTCCAAATACTGGAAATGCTAATGATAATGCATCCCACCAAAAAGAGGGAGCATATTATCATCACCAGCTTGATTTTGTTTTCGAGATTCTTAATGACCATAATTTACTATTTCGATAATTTATAATACTCTGCTAATCATGCCTTGTGTAGATACCTTTGCTTGCTGTGCCACACCTTCACCAAAGTTTCGGGTCGAGAATGCAGTATCACCTTCTGGAATCATCCATGCTGCAAGGTCTGGAACAAGGTTCAGACATTTGAGCGCAACAATACTTGCTGCCATCAGATAACCTGCTGAGAAGAATGAGTTCTGAAGGTATGCAGCCATCGTCTGCTCACTCTGCGTGATTGCTTCAAGGTTTTCAACCTGAATACAAAGAACGATGTCAAAGAGCAACAGCACATAAAAGCCGACGAAGTACAGGCAAGCTCCGTAGAAATGGACTGTAAGATAGCGTATAAGCCATTTCGCCCATGCCCCTTCCCATTTAGGAAGCAATGAGAAAGCCCATTGAATAGGCCCGAATATCGTTAGCATACCTAAAAGGATCTGCTGGCAGTAGATGGTAGCCCACCAACCGATACGGAATACTATCAAGGCTATAAGCATGATAATCTTGTCTATTCCAACAACGGCACCAGCTGTAAGAGACGTGAACCATAGTTTGGAAGCATCCTGCTCCATGTTCGTCACTTCATCGACACCAGCCTGTTCCATTGTACTCTCAATTAGGTTGGGGTCAGAAGTGCCAGTATGCGCCACATCTGCCTGTGCCTGAAGTGCCGTGTACATTGTATCTCTTGTGTAAATCAGTTCCTGGACTTCCGCAAACTTATCCTCAATCTGGGTAGATTCTGCCTCATAGAGGTCATGCGTGTAGGAACCAATACAGTTGGGAATATAAGATAGGAAGTCAAGCACACACCAGCTGCTACCGCTGTTGGTCATACCAGTATCTGCAGGTGGGTACCACCAGCACAGGATGATGCTGATGACAAGCGGTTTGAACAGCTTCATGATGTCAAGTGGCTCATGCTTCACCATCATCTTGTAAGCCATTCCTGCCGCTATAATGATTGAGAAGAGTGCTGCCAGAGCCATACACATCTGTAATATCCACCAAAACGGCCCTTGTGAACCAGTAAAGGTTGCATCACAAAGAAACTCGTTAGTCTGGAAGATTACGTCATCAATCTCCTCTTCAAGGATGTTGATTCCAAAGTCTGAAAGGATGTTTGTATCTGCCATTTTAATCCTGGATAATTATACCACTAGTACTTGTCCCATTACTGGAACCACTGCCATTCTTCCCACATCCGGCATCCCTCCATCGGTTTTGAGCTGCCGTAGTGATAGCCTCACGATGGTCTGGCTTATTATACGTTGCAGAAAGGATGTCTGCTGTTTTCGCTTTCTTGCTGAGTTGGACAAGGTAGGCAATAAGCGTTTCATTCTGTTTGGTAATGTCTGCATAGATGGCAAGATACTCCTTCTTTCGCTGTGCATTGGGCATGTAAGCATCCTGAGTTGCTTTGATGGCACATTGGAAAATATGATAGTAATCATTCCATCTGTCTTTGTCATGTATCGATCCTCCAGCACCAACAATACGGTTGATGTTCGTCTGAAAAGCGTTTAGCTTATCAGTTATCTTCGTTCCTTCAGCTAACCAGGCAATATCAATCTGGCGGTCGGCAATATTCAAGGCTTCGATTTCGGCACGTTTCGTTAATGCCGCCTGTACAGAGTCTGCATCTTCAACCTGCGGATAGGCAGAAACTCCAGCAAGGGCACGATAGCTTAACTTGTTTTTAGATGCTGCCGACTTCCGGTAGCTGTTGTGGAATGCCCAATAGTACAAATCGGGGGTAAGGCTTCCAGCTCCAACCTCTTGAACCGTTATCTGGTTCATCTTGGCATCATCGTGATTGTAGGTCACGTAAGACTGCGCATTTACTTGAATTGTTATTAACATGCCAAGTAAAAATACCATTGATTTCAAATGAATTACACGTTTAGCCATAAAGTAATGATTTAATGTTTTATTTTAACTAATATCCAAGATAACCAGCCCCTTTCCATCTACCAAAAGCATCGTTTATAATCTCTTGCTTAGTCTTCGCACGGTACACCTGACGCTTCCAATATCCTATACGAACCTGGATGTACTTCCATGTATCGAAATAGGCTTTGTTCAAATGCTTCTTTATGTTGTCGAGGGACTGATTGATGCTACTCAAAACCAAAATCAAATCAGACGTAGAACAAGCAGCAGCACCTGTCGCATAAAGAACCAGGTCACTGACAGACTTATATAAATTGTCACATTCATCAGCGATTTTAGTCAAGGCTCTGGCATTGATTGTGATGATAAGTGTATCGGTACTGACAATGTTTCCGCGCTCCAGACATTTCTTGTTGAAATCTTCAAGCATGTCCTTATAGTCGCCAATTCGGTCGTGGACTGTCTCATAGGTGCTATAGACGTTGAGACTTGTCCGCAAGGTCTGATAAAGTATATCTATCACATCGAAGGCACGAGTATATCTGTCGAGCTGGGCATTGATGTCTTTAAATCCAATATTTGCATCACTCGTATAATCGTGCAATAGCTTATTGCTTGCTTCGAGTGTTGAACGGACAAGCAAGAGACTACGCTGTTCCTTATGGTCATGGATATAGGCTTCAACAGAAGTAATGTCGAAACCGAACTGTGCTCTTGAAATGTTAGGAAACAATGACAGGAGCGTTATAACTATTATTATCCTATTCATCTTCGTCATCATCGTATTTACCGTTATAACTATCCGAATGGCTACTGTTTGCAGCATGTCTTAGCCATCGCTTCCTGCATTGCTCTACAAGATTAAGTCTGCGTCCTTCTTCATCATTGATATATGGTGCAATGGTCTTCAATATGTCTATGATGGAATGCTTGTAATGCATCATTTTCTCCAATGAAACGAGATCGGCATATATCTTTGTCAGGCGAGTGTCAATGTCTCTTGCTATCTCCAGACGGTCACTTGACCATAGAAGATGGTAGGTATCATCCGTATCGTCAGACTCAACCGGGTCTGTCTTTGCATATTCCACTGATGTGTCACAATTAGGATATTCACGGGCAATCTCTGCAATCTTGGCATTTACTTCTGCCGCTTTTTCCGCATCGCTCTTCTGGGGATCGAGTTCGAGAACGGCTACAACTTGTGTGTCGCTGTAATCAGTGGTAAGCGTCCATGCTATCTGTACGATGGCACGATGTATCTTGATTCCAAGAAAATACTTCGGGCCTCTTGCTATCGAGACCGTTGCCTTGAAGGTGATGATTCCATTCACGTTCGGCATTGTTGCAGTACGAACGAACGTGTTTCCTTCCCAGGAACCGCTTCCATTCCATGTAAGATTATAAGCTGTCTTATAGTCTTGCATGATAGCTGGTATTCGATAATAGTCATCAGTCTGGGCAGACTCACTATCTATTGCCTCCTGTTTGGCCTGATTATACTGAGTCAGAAGACTCTCCCAATTACTTTTTTCCGATGTAAGAGAAGCGATTTCGTTCTTGTTGGCATTATATTGCTGCCTATAGACGGCCGCATCATCGATACTTGCATTAGCTATCTTCTGGATTAAGTCGTCATTTTGAGCTTCAAGTACGGCAATCTGGGACTGTAGCATGGCAATCTTACTCTCTGCCTCGCTTATTTTTCCATCCAATTCCGAGGTGTCAAGTCCCGATTCCGTAATGGTGGTGGACATGGCGCATTGCTTGGTGTGGTCATTGACAGAACCACCACAGCTGCTGCACTTATATTGAGTTGTTCCTTCTCCAAGTTTTGCACCATCATGGCAGGTTACGCTAATGGTGGCTGTCTCACAACCAGCAATCTTCTGGGCATCGGTAGCCTGATAGTATTTCTTAGAATCCGAACCGATGTAGTATGTAAAACCATCTTCATTGTCATTATAGTCTGCAAGACGAGCATTTAGGCCAGCCTTGAAGGAAGCCAAGTCCATCGTGTAGGAGTCAAAGACATCCTCATATTTGATCTCGGTGTTATTCCAAGATTTAGTGACATGAATCTCATAGGCATAAGCTTTGGCATATTGTCCGCTTTTGCTCTTACTCAGGATATAAGTACTGCTCCAATAGTTGATAGAGTAATAGAATCCGTCATTGCTATTGTTCAACTGTTGTATTCGGCTTCTGCTCCATCCTGCATGCTTCTCGGAGTTCTGCAAGATGGATTCCCATTGACTGCTATTTGGATAGAAATTCTCGTCTCTGGTATTGATCCGATACCAATGATCTCC
>Ga0310786_10005811_pt1 | contig 16624 bp, 10 predicted proteins | sample AusTroGonzalo_MG_FD_203881 | JGI IMG/M metagenome (GOLD analysis project Ga0310786, IMG submission 203881) | Bovine rumen microbial communities from tropical cattle in Woodstock, Queensland, Australia - Gonzalo_03 (v2) (version 2) | ecosystem: Host-associated > Mammals > Digestive system >... | reverse complement strand
GGAACGTAATCGTCAGGATCGATTATCTGGAGGTTGGTGGGCTCGTCTATCTGCAAGTCCTCGGGGATATCCATAGGAGCAAATTTCTCCTCGTAGAAGGCCTTGTAGTCGTCGAAGCTAAAGTCCGTACCTATCAGTTTCAGGTTGTTTTCGGATATCAACAATGTTCGGATTCCTTCCAAAAGGGTGTTCATGTGCTTGTCGGCATAGAGTGTCTGGGCATAGGAGTGAACCTCGTCGTAAGACAAGAATCCCTTTACGCACATCATGGTGATGCCTTGATTCTCTATAATCTCAATGTCAAAGTTTCTAACCATGTACGAGGTGAAGTTGTAGCGTGCTACCTCAAAAAGCAACTGGTTCTCATCCAGACTGTTGGTAGGATAAGCTAAAACGAAAACGAAGTTGCCGTAACGATCATCCTTCAGTTCTGGAGCTACCTCTGTGCTGTCGCCTGAAGCTTGTCTGGTTCGCCGGCTCCAGATGCTGCTGGCATCATAACGGTCATCCATCAGTAAACGTCCTTCTTCCAATCCTTTTACAATGGAATTGGCTATCTCTGTCACCTCTTCCTTGGGGAATTTCTGGACAACCTCTTTTAGGCTAACCAAGAAACTGTCACGTTCGCCACCGTACAGTTGGCTCATGGCACGTATAAAGAGCATACGGGCACGGTTCTGACCTGTGGGGAAGTTCTCTGTGCTGAACTGGTAGTTTTTCTCTACCTCGGCATAGTCTGCTGCCTGGTACGCATTATAGGAAGCGGCATACACAGAGTCTTCGACATGTTTTCCATTGCGTGCAATCATATCGTAGTTGGGATTGCCTAGGAGGACAGCCAATTTGGTTTCGGCATATTCCTCCAACAGTAGGGCCCTGTAGTATTCGGCCTTTTCTGTGTCGCCAAGTCTTCCGTATAGAAGGAATAGGTGGTAGTAGATATTGTCGATGTTATCATGCTCAGGGAAGTCTGTAAGCAGGCGTTGCATGGTCTTCTCAGCCAAAAGCCAGTTCTCCAGTTTCTCCTGCTCCAGTATTCCTGCATTATAAAGGCCATCGCTAAGAAGCGTATTGGAAGCCTCCATCTGCTCTTCTGTAAATGGAATCTGTTTCAGGTAGTATTCCCTATGATGTGGATCGTTGGCAAGAGAGTCCTTGAGGGCATCTTCTGCCAAGGCTGTTGAATCTGTGTCCGCAGAACCATATAGGCTGTCATCATCACCACCGGTCTCGTTGTTGAAGTTTTCATCTTCGATTCCTGCGGCAGCAGCGTAAGAGGCTTTGTTGCTAATGCGCCACAGGTCTTCGTTCTTACGTTGTCCCCATCTGCGCTGGAATTCTTCAAGGCCACGTTTTACTGTTGTAGGGTTGTAGAAGTACCAGGGACCTTGTTGTTGATTTCTCATTCCTGTATTTGCGGCGGCAGGTCTGTTGGTCTGTGCCTGCTGTCCGTTGGTTGCTGCCCGTTGATTGTTGGCATTATTCTGTGCAGCTTTCTTCTCCGCCTCTTTCTCCTCCTTTTTCAGTTGTTCAATAACACGGTCAATAGCCGCCAGATATTCAGCTTCAGGCATTTTTGCCAAGGCCTGTAGACTGTCTTGCAATTTGATGGCACTTAAATGAGGTTCCAGTTCCGTTAGGATTTTACTCCTGCGCTCGGTCTCCTTGTATTCCTCATGCTCTTTGTCTAGAATACCCACACAAGCCTTATAGGTTCGGGCGGCATCTATGTATTTCTCCATCTCCCAATACAGGTTGCTTAGCTTCAGCAAAAGCATAGCTTTGTCTGGTCCGTTCTTGGTGCCATCCTTTACTCCTTTCTCCCAAGCATAGATACAATGGGTGGTATCATTCACATTCATGTAGATGTTACCCAATGCGTAATAGACTTTGTCCAAATAGTCCTTGTTTTTGTCGCTCTTGGCCATTCGTTTCAGTTGGGCTATCATCTGTCCGAATTTACTGGAAGGCATAACCTCGGTCTGCGCAATACGTGCGCTGAATGCCATCTCGTAAGGAGGGTTGGCATGCATCACTTTGGCGTAGGCTTTATAGGCTTTCTCGTTCTGCCCCGTTTGCTGATATAGTTGTCCTAGCAGGAACTGCAGGCGTGTCCTTTTCTGTTTACGCTTGACGTTCTTGATGGATTTTGCTACATAGGGGATGGCTTCCTCATACTGGCCGATAAGAATCAGATAGGCTGCCGTTGTGTTGTCCTTTTCCTTTTGCCCCATACGCGAGATGCTGTCGCGTTTCATCTTGTTTAGCACATCCTCGGCATCATAGGCCCAGTCTAATGCTACATAGCATCTTGCCAGCTTGGCTTTGGCGATACTGGCAATTTCGGGTTGTGTGGAGTATAGACGAATGATGTAGTTGTAGGTGCTGGCTGCTTCGATGAATTCCCCTTTCTGGAACTGAGCCTCTGCCATCATCAGCCATGCGTGATAAATGTATGGGTTGAACTCTTTTCTGGCCAGAAAAGCTTTTAATTTATCGTCCTTCTTTTTGCTTGCATTTATCTTCGGACGCTTCTTCATGCTGTGCAGCTTAATAGCCTTTTCGCACTTTGTGATGGTGGTCTCGTAGTTGCCTGTGCCTACACCGGCAGTTTTCTTGTTTGTGCTGATATACATGGGAAGCAGGCGGTTGTAGTCATCCTGATGTGACTTCATTTGTGCTTCCTCTCCCTCAAGATATGCTACTTCTCCATTGTACAGTGTGTTGAAACGCGCTGTCATGGCATGATAGAAACGGGTTGTTGGCGTGTTCTTCTTGATGGAGCAGGCTGCGGTAATACATAGCAATAGCAGCATGAGTAATCCCATGCTTATGCCATTTCTTAAGAATCTTTTCTTCTCCATGCTTATATAATAACGTACGCGCGTCCCTTTTTATTGTGCAATTCGGGATTAAGAATTGCGGATTAGGCCTTTCTTCTCTCTCCAACTATCAGAAAGACCTCATCTTTTACGTCATCAGGCAGGTTTATTTGTCTGAGTTGCAGGCTTCGCACCCAACCTGCCACTTCCTCTGAGCGCATGGTGTACATCACGTTGCGGAATTCATCAGCCTCTTCATCTGTATATTCACTCCCTTCGCGGCCTTTGAACCGGTCAAGTTCCTCATCGTCATAATACTCTATCTGTTTGCTGACGGCTGCCAGGAGGCTTTCCTTTTCGCATACCTCATGCTGACCGCAACATTCCATGTCAGCAGGATTCACCGTCGGTTCTTCCCCCTCAGGCAATTGCCGGTTGTGCCACCAACTGGCAACGGCTGCCACGATTCCCAGGACGGCAAGGGCCGTCACCATATAGAATACTATCTGCATATTTTATAACCACCTTTCTCTAAGTCTTCCCAGAAAGCGGGATATGATTTGGTTACCACCTGCGGGTTGTTTATCTGTATTTGTCTGTCTGTGCGTAAGCAGGCGGGTGCAAAGGACATAGCCATGCGGTGGTCTTCATAGGTGTCAATGGAAGGTATCTCTTCCATCGGACAATGCTCTCCATTCCAGATGAGGATACTGTTATTTTGCTCCTTGATTTCGTAGCCCAACTTGCGTAATTCTGTACGTAAGGCGGTTATTCGGTCGGTCTCCTTTATCTTCAGGCTCTGCAATCCCGTAATGCGGAAAGGGATATTCAGCATGCAACAGGTAACCACAAATGTCTGTGCCAAATCGGGCTGGTGGGTTAGATCGCAGCTAAAATAGTCGGTAACGTTGCCTCCCTTCTGTAATCGGGTAATTTCCGTTCCGTCCTGCTCTACAAAATATTCAGTCCTAACGCCCAGTTCGTTAAATAGCTCCCTGACTCTACTGTCTCCTTGAATACTTTCCTGGTGTAATCCTATCAAGTCTATCTGAGTGTTCTTCTCTGTTGATAGGGCAACGGTCTCATACCAGTAGCTGGCAGCACTCCAGTCGCTTTCTATATGGTAGCTGTGCTGCCCATAGGGGCTATGCTGAACGGTAATTGCGTTTTCTGATGTCCATTCTGCTTGGGCACCGAATTCCCGCATCATACTAAGTGTCATTTCCAAATAAGGTTTGCTGGCAATATTGCCTATAAGTGTTAGATGCAAACCTTTACAAAGGGTGGGGGCTATCATCAGTAAAGCCGATATGTATTGTGAACTAACATCACCAGGTACGGTTAACTCCCCGCCTTCCAGATTGCTATTCCCTATAATACACAATGGAGGAAATCCTTCTTCGCCCACGTAGGTAATGTTACCTCCCAACTGACGCAGGGCATCAACTAGGATGGCGATGGGACGGTGACGCATACGTTCCGTTCCAGTTATTACATGTTTACCGGGTGTGACGCTAAGGTATGCTGTCAGAAAACGCATGGATGTTCCTGCGGCACCTATATCTATGATTTCGGGCATCTCCTGCAGAGCACGGAGCATGACGTCTGTATCATCAGAATCAGATAGGTTTAGGGGAAGTTTATTGTTTCCTGCTAGAGCATTAATTAACAAAGCTCTGTTGCTAATGCTTTTGCTGGCAGGAAGTACAATTCGGCCCTTTGGCTGCTTGCAGGTTAGTGTCAGGAAATGACTCATTGATTCAAAATTACTGATTTTGAGCACAAAGTTACGCAAAAATTTGCAAGTAACAAAAAAATGCCATAACTTTGCACCCACAAAACAAGGAACGGGATGTAGCGCAGTTGGTAGCGCACACGTCTGGGGGGCGCGAGGTCGCAAGTTCGAGTCTTGTCATCCCGACCTAAAGAAAAGAGCGGAACACTAAGTTTCGCTCTTTCTTTTTTTATTGTTATTAAAGCTTTTCCAATGATTAAAGACCTCCTCTTTTCATGTTTAGCTGGGCAATAGTTCTTTTGTTTTACGGTTTCCAGTTTAAAATGTTGCGGATTAGCCCCTGATATTTAGCTCTTTTTACTGCTGAACCTTTGAAAAGGGATTTATATTGTTCTGGAGTAAGGGTGCGCCAGTCGGATTCCTGCATATTCAATAGTTCAGGGGAAGGTTGGAAGGCCGCTTCGGATGTGGGATGCACCTCCTTGAACTGAGGACAAGCTCGCAGGCAGCGGTCGCACCCATAAAAGGTGCGTCGTAATTGTATGTCGGGTGGTAATTCACCACGGTTCTCTATGGTTTGATAGCTGAAACATAAGCGGGCGTCCAGTCCATCTGGGGTGAGAGCAGGACAAAGGGATTCCCAACCGGAATAATCCTGTGGTGGCGAACATAGTGGCAGGTCATAATGATCAAACTCTTGTTCTGCGAATATCTCACCTAAAAAGACCGTTGGGCCGTATCCAGGAACAGAGATTAAATTGTTGCGACAAAACTCCCCAATGCCTGTGCGCCATGCCCAATAACGTTCCAATACAGGAGCGGTATCCACAAAGACACGTCCCTGCAGACCAGTCTGTTCCATCAGTTGCAGAAGTCGCTGTCGCATCACATCATGATAATCTTGTCCTTGTGCGTATAGACTGATGCCTGGCTGCTGCTGATTGGGCATATAATTGAGAGCTAGGCTGATGATGCTTTTTACACCCGGATGTAGGAGAGTGGGCTGCAAACGCATATCCACATGACGCTGCATGTAGTCCATGTCGGCATACATCCCCAACTGTATCCAACGCCGGAAATGTTGTGCATACCACTCCTGTACAGGCTCTGCAGGAGCCAGGCCACAAGCAACGAAGCCCAGACGCATGGCCTGGGCTTTCAGTTCTTTGCTATTCAAAGGTACGGAACTCATATCCTTGTTCTTGTAGCCATGCGAGTGCCTCAGGCAAAGCATGCTTCAGTTTGTCTATGCTTTTCAGCGAATCATGGAAGGTGATGATGCTGCCTGGGCGTGTATAACGCTTAACATTATTCAGCACATCATCTGCGGTGAGCAGGCGGCTGTAGTCGCGTGTGACGACATCCCACATTACCACTTTGATGCCTACATGTCTCAAGACTCTATACTGTACGGTTCTAATCCATCCGTGCGGAGGACGGAAAAGACGTGTATGCAACACTTCGTCGGCTTTCTTGATGTTGGCCAGGTAAGTCCATGTGAAATGCCTCATACCGGAAAGGTGGTTGTAGGTGTGGTTACCTATCTGATGGCCTCGCTGACGGACCTCATCAAGTAAATGAGGGTATTTGACGGCATTCTCTCCCACCATAAAGAAAGTGGCTTTGGCATTGAAGTGATCTAGTGTGTCCAGGATAAAAGGAGTAGCCTCGGGGATAGGACCATCATCAAAAGTCAGGTAAACAGACTTCTGATGACGGTCCATCCTCCACAAGGCATGTGGGAATAGCCAACGCAGGAATATTGCGGGCTGTTCTATTATCATTTAGCCCTTAGCTATCAGCTTCTGTACTCTCCTCGGTTTCTTCTGGTTCGGTTGTTCCGATGCCTGCTGCACCATACAGACGAGCCTGTAGAGCCTTGTTGAAAGTATCCAGCATCAATGTCATTTCCTTGGCTCTGCTGCTTCCTGAAGATTGCAGTACATCTGTAGCTGCGTGCATCTGATAGAGGTAGTACATGCAGTCTTTCTCGCTCTGCAACAACATCTTGGGTGGCAAGCTTAGATACCAGTTCAGATATTCGGCTGAGTTGACAGCCACGGGGAAGGAAATTTCCTCGCCCATCTTCTTATTGCCAATGGCAATCCATGCCCGAGCCAGATCCAAAGAGAATCCAGCATAGTTGTGGGGAAGGGTAGTGGGTGGCAGTACCTTCTCGGCATAAGCTATCAAACGTGCTACCTTATCTTTTTTACCTTCCTGCAGCATGCGTGTTGCCAACTGAGCAATCATACGGCGATGTGTGTAACACATGCGAGTAACAGTCTCATCTAGGTAGATGTTGGGATTGTCCACACCACCAAAGGCGAAGCGTGTCATGATGTTCTCATACATCTTGTCGGTATCCATGTCCTTGCCTGTCTCGCTGGTCTTGAAGGGAGTGATGCGGTTGGCAAGACCTTCCTGTACGAAGTAATCCCCCAAACAACCATAATTATCCTTCCCGACTGTGATAGCAACGTAAAGTGGGCGCTCCCAGTTACACTGAGCCAGCATCTCGTACATCATCATCTCACTCTTGTAAACGGCCCGTTTACCTTTCAGACTAATATGCATAAAGTCGGGTATGCTATCGCCTGCTATCATCATGCCGCTGCGTTTAACAGCTTCCTTATCGACAGTCAATACAATGGAATCAGTGGGGAAAATCTGTAGCTCTGGGTTGGGGTTCAGTACCCATTTGTCTATGATGTTACGTAGTTCGTATGGATTGTCGCCCAACAACTGATGCATCATAACGGGGTCATTCTTGTAAGCCTCGATGGCTTGTTCCAGTACACCGGGACGTACGCTAACACCCTCGCGGGTACCGGCTACATACTGCAGACGGCTCCAATGGATGGGCACAGCGGGTGAGTCGTAGGCGGGACGCTTCATCTGGTCGATGTACCAGTCGGTCTGCAGATAAGAGAGGTTGCAGACACGGGCATCGGTACGGAACTCCTCGGTCTCCTGGGCGTACCACAGGGGGAAGGTGTCGTTATCTCCGTTGGTGAAGACAATGGGATTGTTGCCTTGCGAGAGTGTTTGTAAATAATTGCGTCCGAAGTCACGACATGTATAACGGCCTGAGCGGTCATGGTCGTCCCATGTCTGTGAAGCCATCTGTACAGGAACCAATATACACAGGCAGCTGAGCACGGCGCATAATTTTTCGTTCTTGAGCAGTTTTTGCAAATAATCAGCAATGGCTGCAACGCCCAAACCTACCCAGATGGCGAAGGCGTAGAAAGAACCGGCATATGCATAGTCTCGTTCACGTGGTTGCATAGGTGTTTGGTTTAGGTAGATAACTATAGCCAGACCTGTCATAAAGAACAGAAAGAATACAATACCGAACTGCTTCTCGCCCTCGTTATTGTTCTCCTGAGTGTTACGGAACAATTGCCAGAAGAGACCCAGTAGACCCAGAATCAAGGGAAGACAGTAGAATACGTTACGTCCCTTGTTCTCGCGTAAATCAGAAGGTAGTTTGCTTTGGTCGCCCAGTCGCAGGTTGTCCAAGAAAGGAATACCTGTCAGCCAGTTTCCGTGTTCCCATTCACCGTTGCCCTGAATATCGTTTTGGCGACCGGCAAAGTTCCACATGAAATAGCGCCAGTACATGAAGTTAACTTGATAGCTTAGGAAGAAACGTAAATTCTCCAACATGGTGGGGGTTTTTACCGGAACCATCTCGCCACAACGCTCGTAGGTCTTTGTGTTTCCCTTTACACCGCCCATCCAACTCTCGTATGCTGCAGCGTGGTTGCTACTGTACATACGGGGGAAGAACATGTTCTGCTGATAGATGTATTCCTGATTGTAACGTTGAATCTCGTAGCGGTCGGGCTCTTCAGGATTAGCTTTTTCCTTACGCTGATATACGGGGGCTTTCTGCTTGCTGACGGGAACACAATAGTTACCTTCCACTTTCAGTTGTACCTGACTGGTATAAGCCTGCCCGTAAAGTAGCGGGCGGTCACCATACTGTTCACGGCTCAGATAGGTTCCCAGCGTAAAGATATCTTCGGGTGAATTCTGGTCCATGGGTGTGTTAGCGGAACTGCGGATTACGATAACAGCGTATGAACTGTATCCAATCATAATCATCAGCATACATAGTAAGCTAGAATTCATTAGGCGGGCCGAAACAATAGCCTTTCCGTCCTTCTTGAATCGTAACAGTACAAAAAGAACAGCTAAAACAACTATGCCTAGCACGATACTGGTAATACCGTATCCATAGAAGGGTATACCCAGCATACCTACGCTAAGTAGGTAGGATATATTCATGCGCATACGGTTCTTCTGCTTTCGGGTTTCCCAAATGCTCCAGAGCACAATACCCACTAATAATATAATGTATATGATAAGACCTGTGTTAAATGAGCAGTTCAGTTGGTTTACGAACAACAGTTCGAACCATCCGCCCACCTTGACAATACCGGGTACGATACCATATAGTACAGCCGCAACAAGCGCACCGCTACCCACAACAGAGTACAATGCCCCCTTGAGACTGGGAACTTTTGCCTTCTTGTAATAATATACAAGTACCAATGCGGGCACGCAAAGCAGGTTCAGTAGGTGTACACCGATGCTGAGTCCAGTAAGGTAGGCTATCAGGATAAGCCAACGGTCGCTGCCAGGCTCATCTGCATGGTCTTCCCATTTTAACATCAGCCAGAATACTACAGCCGTGAATAGGCTACTATAGGCGTATACTTCACCTTCTACGGCGCTAAACCAGAACGTGTCAGAGAAGGTATAGACTAAGGCACCTGTCAGTGCGCTGGCTTCTACGGTAATCAACTGGGCCATATTCTTCAGTTGACCGTTTTCCCCCAACAGTTTACGTCCCAAATGGCTGATGCTCCAGAATAGGAACATAATACAGGCGGCACTGAAGAGTGCACTCATGGTATTAACCATACGGGCTACTAATGCGGGGTCGTTGACAAACTGAGTAAACAAGTTTGCCGTAAGCATAAAGAAAGGTGCCCCAGGTGGATGACCAACTTCTAGCTTATAAGCTGTGGTGATGAACTCAGGGCAGTCCCAGAAACTTGCCGTAGGCTCTATCGTGCTGCAATACACGAAGGCTGCAATGGCAAAAGTAATCCAACCCATCAGGTTGTCAACTAGTCTGAACTGTTTCATTTAACGGTGTTATTTATTTGTTTTTTTATTTCGCTGTGCAAAAATACAATTTTTTCTTTTTCTTTTTCTCCATCATTGGCAAATTTATTATCCTTTAACCATGTTAAGAATCATAATTAATATCCCGTAACGAATGGCTTTGCCAAACAGAATGCTTATGAAAGAGAACCCTACATTTGCCCTCATATATCCCAATGTTACTGACAAGGCGCTTCCCAGGACAGGTAAAAAACAGAAGAATCCCATCCATGCTCCACGACCTTGTAGCCATTGTTGTGTTTTCTCCACTTTCTCGCGTTTTACGTGCAGGTATTTTTCTATCCATTCCACTTTTCCCAGGCTTCCCACCCAGTAGTTGAACATGCTGCCCAAAACATTCCCTACAGTGGCGCTGACAAACAAAGACCAAGGCTGCAGGCCCGCCATCAGCAGACCTGCCAACAGAGTCTCGCTACTGAAGGGGAAAACGCTGCCGGCAATGAATGCGGCTATACCCATTCCCCAATAACCCAAGGGCATTATATACTGTATTATGGAATCCATAGATTATAATATGCTATTGTACCGAAGAGCAACAGGGACAAAAAAAAGAACATATTTGAAAGCCAACTGCTCGTGAGAGAAAAAAAATGGGCAATCAGCGGACTCGAACTTACTACCAAAAGGGCCATGGTGGTATGATACTGGCTGGGCTGTAGCAGCAGATACAGCATAAGCAGGGATGCTTGTGTTGTATATATGTAGAGTATCATTCTAACTTGAATCTTGTCGTTATATCTGGTTTGTATGTAATGGATTAATCCCACCAGACTCAGCAGGCAGACAATCCCCATGGACATAATATGGGTAAGAGACATGTTTGTCAATGCTTGCCATGAGACAGGTTCCCATGCCAAATGTAAAACAGGAAGATTCTGCATAACCTCTATCTTATCCATAATAAAGCACCATATCGCCCAGCACCAGTAAGGGGTTACCATTCCCAATATTCCTGCCCAGAATCCGCGCCAAGTAAGGGAACGCAGGAAGCATATCAGATAGATGTAATAAAGGATACCCATGAACAACATAGTGGAGGAAAACATACTCCCTATTCCCAGGAACAGGAAACTATGGTATACCCAGATGGTGGAATCGTGTAGTTGATGGCAGCGGAACAGCAAGTAGTAGCTCATTGTCATGCAGGCTGCGCTGATGGCGGGCGCTCCCCATGTATGCATGAAAGACAAACTTGTGGCCAACATTAGCCATACGCAAGACATCATGCGGGTGCGAATTCGAATGATGTGCTGTGTGGCATTTGTTTCCATACAGATATAAGTGGAAATGGCACATAGTAACCACCCCAGAGTGATGTCAAGGGAAAAAGCCTGCTGTGGCCACCACCATAAGATGGTTGCTATAATTACGCAGACAGGCATTGTAACCGAACTTTCTGCTACCTTATTCTGAAACCTGTTCCCCCTCAATTTTCAATTTTCAATGAATTTAAAGGTCTGCCCCGATGTCTCTACGGAAGTATTTATCCTGGAACTGAATCTTCTGTGCTTCTGTAAAACTTTTATGCAATGCCTCGGCCTTGTTGGCTCCGTAACTGCTGATGGCAATCACGCGACCACCATTGGTGATAACCTCACCATCCTTTAGCGCTGTTCCTGCATGGAATACAACGCTACCTTCTACTTGTTCGATACCACTGATAGGATATCCTTTCTGGTAACTACCTGGGTATCCGCCGCTTACCAACATAACACAGACGGCGCTGCGGTCATCAAATTGGATATCGCGCTCTGCCAGTGTACCTGTGGCAACACCCTCGAAGAGATCTACGATGTCGCTCTTCAGACGCAACATAACAGTTTCTGTCTCAGGGTCGCCCATACGGACGTTATACTCAATAACATAAGGTTCGGATTCGCCAGTGGGGGTGTTCGTACGGTTAATCAGGCCAAAGAAGATGAAACCCTTATAATCAATACCTTCTGCAGCCAGTCCCTCAACAGTAGGACGGATGATTCGATCCTCCACCTTCTTCATCCATTCTGATGTAGCAAAGGGAACGGGACTAACACTGCCCATACCGCCGGTGTTCAGGCCTGTATCGCCTTCGCCAATGCGTTTATAGTCCTTAGCTTCGGGCAGAATCTTATAATTCTTGCCGTCTGTAAGCACAAATACTGAACATTCTATACCACTCATGAATTCTTCTATTACCACACGGCTACTGGCACCTCCGAACATACCGCCCAGCATCTCTTCCAGTTCTTTTTCTGCTTCTTCTAGGGTGGGCAGAATCAGAACGCCCTTACCGGCACAGAGACCATCGGCCTTTAGTACATAAGGTGGCTGCAGGGTTTTCAAAAAAGCTTTTCCTTCTGCTAACGTTTCGCCTGTAAAAGTTTGATAGGCAGCGGTGGGAATACCATGACGTTGCATGAAGCCTTTGGCAAAGTCCTTGCTGCCTTCCAGAACAGCGCCTGCCTTGCTGGGACCAATAACAGGAATGTTTTTCAGCTCGGAATCATTCTGGAAGTAATCATAGATACCCTTTACCAGTGGATCTTCGGGACCTACTACAACCATCTGAATACGGTTTCTTAACACAAAAAGCTTGATGGAGTCAAAATCGTCAGCTTTTATATTTATGTTCTCACCAACTGTTGCTGTACCTGCATTACCTGGAGCAATGAATAACTTCTCGCATTTCTCACTCTGAGCAATTTTCCAAGCTAAGGCATGCTCACGGCCGCCACTTCCTAATAGTAAGATATTCATCTTTATTATCAATTATCAATTATTTCAAGTAATCTTCAAAATACTGTGTTATTCTTTCATGCAGATGCACACTCTTATGTCCTGCCATGTTATGCCCTTCACCGGGATAAACGAAGAAATCAGGTTGTGTACCAGCCTCTGCACAGGCATTTAGGAACTGAAGCGCATGCTGAGGAACTACTGTAGGGTCGTTCATGCCGATGATAATCTGCAGTTTGCCTTTCAAATCCTTCGCTTTGTTGATGAGGCTTGTCTGTTCGTAACCCTCAGGGTTCTGTTCAGGCGTATCCATATAACGCTCGCCGTACATCACCTCGTACCACTTCCAGTCGATAACGGGGCCGCCAGCAACACCAACCTTAAACACATCAGGATAATTAGTCATCAGCGATGTGGTCATAAAGCCTCCGAAACTCCATCCGTGAACGCCAATTCTTTCGGCATCTATATAAGGGAGCGTTTTCAGATAGTTCACACCACTCATCTGATCGCGCATTTCTACCTGACCCAAATGACGGAAGGTAGCCTGTTCGAAGTCGCGTCCACGGTCTTCGCTGCCTCTGTTGTCCAAAATAAACAGGATGTAACCCTTCTGTGCCATATAGGTTTCCCAGCTACGACTTGCCCAATGCCAGGAGGCCTCTATGCTGTGTGCATGAGGGCCGCCATATACATAAACTACAGTGGGATATTTTTTGCTGGGGTCGAAATCGGCGGGTTTAACCATACGCCAGTATAGGTCAGTCACCCCATCTTCAGCCTTCACGCTTCCACTCTCGAATATAGGTTGATACCAACCCTCCCAAGGATTGGGAGCTGTTTGCAGTAAGATGCTCTTGCCTGTCTTGGTGTTAGTGACAGCGCAGGCACGGGGAACGTCCGGTTCTTGCCAAGTGTCCAGTACCCAAAGGCCATCTTCTGAAAGGTTTGCTCGATGAACCCCTTTCCCATTGTCTAGCAATGTACGCTTCTTGGTCTTTAGGGAGAGGGAATAAATGTTGCACTGCAAATCGTTAGCCTCCTTGGTTATGATGATTGCATTCTTTGTTGCCTTGCAGAAGCCTACCAGACTTTTTACTACCCAGTTGCCGGAGGTTAGCTGCTCCTGCTTCAGGGTGTTCACATCCATCAGGTAAAGATGTGTGAAACCATCCTTCCAACTCCAGAAGATAAACTTGTTGCTGTCCCAAGGCAGGAACGTTATAGGATGAAGTGGTTCCACGTACTTATCGCTTGTTTCTGTGTATAGCGTTTTAACTTTGTTCCCGGATTCTACGTCATAAGCATCCAATGTGCAATGGTTCTGATCGCGATTCAGTTCATACAGATACAGCGTCTTGTCGTCTGGTCCCCAAGAGATATTGGTGAAATAGCGATCGGTGGGGTTGCCCACGTTCAGGTATATGGTCTTTTCTGTCTTCAGATCAAAGATTCCGATGGTTACCTGATGGGATGTCATGCCCGCCATGGGATACTTGTCGGGCTCCAATTCTGCTTCACGTTTAAAGGTGTTCACTTGCGGATAGTCAGCCACCATGCTTTGGTCCATACGGTAGAAAGCTAGTTTTTTCCCATTGTTGCTCCAGAAGGTACCCTTGTAGATGCCGAATTCATCACGATGAACGCTCTTTCCGTAAACTATCTCACGGGAGCCGTCATTTGAGATTTGCACATCGTGTCCGTCGGCATAACGTACCCACAGGTTGTTGTCGCGCTGAAAAGCTGCTGCGTTCGAGGCTTTGCACCACTCCAATAAACCTCTGGGGTTGGGTCTTTTCTGTTTTTCTGGTTCCTGATAATCAGTGGTCTTGCCTGTGGCAGGATCAACCTGTACGGTCTTGTCTTCGTCTTTAAAGATAAGTTTCCCTTCTTGCCAGCTATAATTCCAGCGTTGCGGAACGGATACCTTATAGTTTTTGCCGCCGAAGTTCAACTCCTCCAATGTAAACAGTTTCTGTGCCATTGCTTGTGTTGCCAAGATGAGCAAAGAGGCTAATATCAGTTTAGTCTTCATCGTTATTGTCGAAAAATCTTTTTTTTCCGTATTTCTTGTCGCCTCCCTTGTGGTCAAAGGATTTTCTGGATCCGCGGTCGTAATTCTTACCGCCTTCCTTGCGGAAGTCCTTGCGGTCGCCTTTACCTTTCTTGAAGTCGCGCTTGTCTTCCCAATCGTCCCTTTTGGGCTTTCGCATTCTCTCCCTGGGATTCTCCTCCAGTTTGTCCTTAAACTCCCTGTGCTGTTTGAAACGTTTCCTGTCGGCCATTAAGCGTCGGTCCTGCGCAGTCTTAATGTCACCACCTCCTGCACGCATGTCGTTGAACTTGCCGCTGAAAATCTGATATTTGCGTAATTCACATTCCAAACTTCCATTGAAAAGTGGTGTTCGCAGCGAGGGCTTCAGACCAATCTGGTCGAAACACTCCTCCCTATAGCTCAGCACCCATGCTTCGTTGTCCATGAACTGATGTTTCAGTCGTTCACCAATCATTTTGTAAAGTCCCAGCAGGTCGGGGGCAGAAATACGTTCTCCATAAGGCGGGTTGGTAATAATCATACTCTTCTCCTTGGGTTGGGTGAAGTTTGCAAAGTCTTGCTGCTGAACAGTAATCTCTTTGCTCAGGCCGGCAGCTTTCACATTGGTAGTGGCAATGGCGACTGCAGGACGGCTGATGTCATATCCATAAATATGATGCTCAAAAGGATGCTCCTGGCTATCGTCCTCGTAAATCTTGTCAAAGAGTTCCTGGTCGAAGTCGGGCCACTTTTCAAAGGCATATTCCTTTCTGTAAACACCAGGTGCTATACCTCTGGCTATTAGTGCAGCCTCGATGGCTATTGTACCGCTTCCGCACATGGGATCTATCAGGTCACATTGTCCATGCCACCCTGTCAGCATAATGATGCCTGCTGCTAGCACCTCGTTCAAGGGAGCCTCTACGCTCTCCTGACGGTAGCCGCGGCGATGCAGACTCTCGCCTGAACTGTCCAATGATAACGTACAGTCATATTCTGCCACATGGATATGCAGTTGCAGGTCAGGATTATTGATGCGGATATTAGGACGGTTACCCGTTTTCTCGCGGAATTGGTCCACAATGGCATCTTTTACCTTATAGGCCACAAACTTGCTATGGCGGAACTCGTTGCTAAATACCACGCTGTCCACGGCAAAGGTTGTCTCGTTAGTTAGGTACTGTGTCCAATCAATTGCCTTAATGGCATCATATACTTCATCGGCGCTGGTTGCGCGGAAATGTTTAATGGGTTTTAGTATTCGGATAGCGGTACGCAACTGGAAGTTGGCGCGGTACATCATTTCCTTGTCACCGGTAAAGCTTACCATGCGTCTGCCTATCTGTATATTGTTGGCCCCAAGGTCTGTAAGTTCCTTTGCCAACACTTCTTCAAGACCCTGAAAGGTCTTTGCAATCATTTCAAATTCCACAATTCTTTTTATTAGTTTACCGTTTGCTGTTGGTAATTATTATTCTTCACTCTTCATTCTTCACTTTCTCAAAGTCCTCCCCAGTCTTCTGGTCTTACCACATGGCTCTTGCGTTTCTTGGCCTGAACCAACTGCTCGCCAGGCTGTGTACTTTCAGTTACCCATAGGTTACCGCCCACCACTGTTCCTTTGGCCAGTGTGATACGTCCCAGTATGGTAGCGTTGCTATATACGATAACATCATCCTCCAGAATGGGGTGACGGGGAATACCTTTAATGGGATTGCCTTTCTCGTCCAGTGGGAAGCTCTTGGCACCTAATGTCACGCCCTGATACAGCTTCACATTGTTGCCAATGATACAGGTCGCACCTATTACCACACCTGTTCCGTGGTCAATGGTAAAATGATCGCCAATTGTAGCACCCGGATGAATATCTATTCCAGTCTCGCTATGTGCCATTTCCGTAATGATACGTGGAATAAGGGGAACACCCAACAGCAGCAGTTCATGTGCAATGCGATAGTTGGTTACTGCCTTTATAACAGGGTAACAGCTGATAATCTCGCCGTACGAATCGGCTGCAGGGTCACCATTGTAGGCTGCTTCCACGTCGGTAGCCAGAATGCTTCTGAGTTGGGGCAGTTTAGCCATGAAGGCGGCTGCCAGTTCCTGAGCTTTGGT
>Ga0310786_10005810_pt1 | contig 16624 bp, 3 predicted proteins | sample AusTroGonzalo_MG_FD_203881 | JGI IMG/M metagenome (GOLD analysis project Ga0310786, IMG submission 203881) | Bovine rumen microbial communities from tropical cattle in Woodstock, Queensland, Australia - Gonzalo_03 (v2) (version 2) | ecosystem: Host-associated > Mammals > Digestive system >... | reverse complement strand
TTGCAACACTGTAGTGTATGCTCTCAGAGGCCGTACCGATGGCATCAGTGTCAAGATGTTTGACGAGAGTTTCTCCGAGATCTATGATGACGTTACCGTAGCGTCCTCGTCGGCTAAGGCCGGTGTCGCCTCGGTGGGTAACGAGATTCTGATAGACGGTTCCATACAGCAGTCATTGCAGGGTAACGTGCTGTCAGTGACGCGTTCCGGACAGCTGGGTATAGGTGCGTTGATGCAGATAGACGGTATCAACTCACTTAACATCAACACCCAGCCGCTTATAGTTCTGGACGGAATAATCCTGGACATGGGCTATGACAATGTGGCAATGCATGATGGTTTCTACAACAACCTGCTGGCCAACATCCCTGTCGAGGACATTGAGTCGGTCCAGGTACTTAAGAACGGATACGGCGTCTATGGTTCCAAGGGTGCCAACGGTGTCATTCTTATCAACACCAAGCGTATCAAGACAATGGCTACCAAGATTGACGTGAACATTTCAGGCAGTTACCAGACTATGCCCAAGCTCCCCAGCGTAATGGATGAGGCACAGTACCGTTCATATGCATCCGAGCTGCTGGGTACCACCGGAACCAAGCTCACATCTTTCAAGTTCCTGCAGTCCAATGAGGATTATCCTTATTACTACTGGTATCACGAGAACAACACTGACTGGAGCAAGGTTTCATATAAGGATGCTTTCGTACAGAACTACAACGTAAGCGTTATGGGTGGTGATGATGTTGCCAATTACAGCCTTTCAGTAGGTTTTGTTACAGGTGACGCCATCCTGGCCGAGAATGATTTCTCACGTTTCAACCTGCGTCTTAACTCCGACATTATCCTTGGTAACCAGCTCACCATGAGGTTTGACGCCTCTTACAGTGACGTGACCCGTGACCTCCGTGATGACGGTGCTCCCGATGACATTGACAACACCATGATCAATGCTCCCGGTTTCCTGGCACTCGTCAAGTCACCGTTCCTGTCACCGTACGCACATACTTACAGAGGCAAGCTTTCAAACTTCCTGGCTTCGGAGGATGATTATCTGGACGAGGTTCTGGGCACTGAGGTATCTCTTGCCAATCCGCTGGCTATCATAGAGAACGGTGAAGGTATCAACAAGAACTACTATGGCAGCCGTCTCATCACTTTGGCAGTGACTCCCAAGTGGGAGATCAAGCGTGGCAGACTGTTTGCATACGAGCATTTCAGCTATACTCTTGCCAGCTCTGATGAGAACTACTACATACCTCTTAACGGTACTCCCAGTTTCCGCATTGAGGGCATCGGCATGGTTGACAACAGGGTTGCCGCCATGTCAGCAAAGCAGGACGGTTTCATGAGCAACACCTATCTGAACTATATCAGAAGGTTTGATGCACATGACCTGAACGTACAGGGCGGTCTTCGTTATGTGAACAACTCCATGTACCAGACATCAATGGTGGGTTACAACTCAGGTAATGACAAGAAGCCTAACATGGATTCATCACTCAAGTATAGGGATACCGACGGTGTGGAGTCTAAGGATGTATCTCTCACATGGTGGGCTCAGGCTGACTATAACTTTAAGGAGAAATACTATCTCTCAGCAAGCGCAGGCCTTACCGCTTCTTCACGCTTTGGTAAGGAGACGTCAGGCGGTGTTAAAATGTTTGGCGTGCCATGGGGATTCTTCCCGTCCATACAGGGTGCATGGGTGGCATCGGCAGAGCCTTGGTTCAAGGTTGACTTTGTGGATTACCTCAAACTCTATGCCGGATTTGACATGACCGGTAATGACGGTTATGATGCATCTGCTTCCAAGACCTATTTCTCACCGGTAACTCTGTTGGGCAAGTCCGGTACCGCCATGGCAAACATCGGTAACGGTTCATTGCGTTGGGAGACAACCAGCAAATTTACCGCAGGTCTGGATATGAACCTTTTCGGCAACATCCTGAACATCAATGCCAACCTGTTCAAATCCACAACTGATAACCTGCTATCTGTAGGTTCATTGTCATACGTGACCGGTCTGCCTCAGACATGGAGTAACGGCGGTTCACTTTCAAACAAGGGATTTGACGTCGCATTCAACGTAAAGGCTATCAACAACACTCAGGTCAAGTGGCAGATTGGTGCAGCCATAGGTCACTATAAGAATGAGATTACCCAGCTTCCTGTACAGGGGTATGACACAGAGTTGTACGGTGCCACCATCAGGACACAGGTAGGCAGCCCTGTAGGAGTATTCTACGGCTATCAGACCGACGGTATCTTCATCACATCAGATGATGCTGTCAAGTCAGGTCTCTATATGCGTTCCGAGACAGGTTTCGATACATTCTTTGAAGCTGGTGACGTAAGGTTTGTTGACCAGGACGGCAACAAGATCATAGACAGCAAGGATATGGTCCAGATTGGTGACCCCAACCCCGATTTCTATGGTCGTATCAACACCAAACTCACTTACAAGAACTTTGATTTGAGCGCCACATTCACCTATTCGGTAGGTGGCGATATTTACAACTACCAGCGCATGTTGCTTGAGAGCGGTTCACGTTTCATGAACCAGAGCCTGGCCATGACCAACCATTGGATGGTTGAGGGCCAGCAGACAGATATGCCTCGCATATCATTTGAGGATCCTCACCAGAATGCCCGTTTCTCAGACCGTTGGATCGAGGACGGATCATATCTGCGTCTCAAGAACATTACATTGAGCTACAAGATTCCGGTTCACAGTACTTATCTGCAGGGAATCACGGTATGGGGTGCTGTCAACAACCTTTATACCTGGACCAAGTATCTGGGCTCCGATCCTGAATTCTCATTCGGTAACAGCGTACTTACCCGTGGCATAGACCGCGGACTTGTACCGCAGACTACCAACTTCTCATTAGGATTGAAGATTAACCTTTAATACAAGGTATTATGAAACTGAAAAATACAATTATTGCTTTACTTGCCGCTTCGGTCATTGCTGGAGTGACATCGTGCGAGAATATGCTCAAGGTTGATTCCAAGACAGTCATGTATGATGAAGAGAACACTTTGAACCACGTTACTGACACTGTATATTCTGTGCTTGGCATACTTAAGCAGATCCAGAAGATTGCTGACCGCACCGTTATCCTGGGCGAAATCCGTGGTGACCTGGTAAATGTTTCAGCACATGCGTCAGATGACCTTCGTGAACTTTACTCTTATGATTTTGCCAATCTTAGCTCAACAAACAAATATGACAAGGCTGTTGACTACTATTCTGTAATCAATAACTGCAACTTCTTCCTTACACATGCCGATACCTCTTATGTAAGAGACCGCAAGAACGTGTTCAAGGGAGAGTATATCACTGTGCTTGCCTATAGGGCATGGGCATATCTGCAGTTGGCTCAGGTTTATGGTAAGGTGCCCTATTTTGACAAACCCATTACCGGTGACAATGCATCTGCCGGTACTCTCATGGACATCAAGCAGCTGGCACAGACACTGCTTCTGGATTTCAATGACGAGTACATAAGCTATTATGACAAGTTCATGCCCAACTACGGTAAGCTGGGTGGTGAGACCACCGGTGACGGTCAGAAGTCTGAGCAGCACGAGTCAAAGGACGTTTTCATTCCCATAAGGATTATCATGGGTGACCTCTGCCTCTGGGCTGGCGAGTATGCCCGTGCTGCATTGTACTATCATGATTTCCTTACTTTTGAGAGCAATCCTTATACCACCGGTATCAACTGTGTTTCATGGCTCACCAATGACTTCCTGAATATGGGTTCTGATAATTATACTGGCACCATATTCGGTAAAAGCGGACATATTACCTATATTCCTATGGAGGCTGACCTCTACAGCGGTGAAGTAAGCGACCTGGCCAATATATTCAACTCCACAAGAGATAATGACTATTGGTATCAGCTTACCCGTTCCCAGGCCGCCACTGCTATCAGTGTCCGTCAGAACTACTGCTATTATGCCAAGCGTTCTGCCGACAACTCGTACAAGTGGCCTGCTTACATGACAGACAAGAATGCCGAGGATGAGTTGCTGTATCGCGGTGACCTGCGTCTGCAAGCTGTCCTTGATGTCTCTTACAGAAGCCAGGGTGATGAGGAGAACAATCTGTCAAGTCTGGGAACTGAGCTGCAGACCCTGAACAAGATCAAGGCTGAGAAGGTATGGATTTACCGTAAGGATGTCATCTATCTGAGACTTGCCGAGGCTTTGAACCGTTGTGGACTTCCTCAGACTGCTTTTGCCATACTTAAGTATGGTCTTAGCCAGTCAACTGTGGCTGATATCAGCCAGACTGAGAAAGACCGTGCAGCTGCCCTTGGCATATCTGCCGTATATAACTTCCCCAGTAAGGATTTCATTCAGGCTACTCCCGATTGGTATGAGACATCAGTTTCCGCAAACGGAACCCGTGTATCATATTACTGCTTCCGTTGGTATAACAACGCTAATACCATGGGTATCCACTCCCGTGGTAGCGGTGATGCAGCTGATGACCCCAACTACACCATCAAGGTTGACACTGTAGGAGGACGTGTTCCTACTTTGACTGACTCAATCCGTGCCGTTGAGGAGGCTCTGATAGATGAGATGGCTCTTGAGACCTGCTTTGAGGGATACCGCTTTGGTGACCTTATGCGTATTGCCATGCACCGTGCCGGTGATCCCGTATCTCCCGCTTACGGTGGCTTTGCCGAGAATGACTTCCTGGCCAAGCGCGTTGCCATACGTGCGACAGCAACCTATGATGAAACCAAGGCCATTGACGAGACTAGGGATGAGACTCTGTACACCAAACTGAAGGGAGACGGCAGCTCATTCAACAAGGCTTGGTTCTTGCTGCTCCCCGATGAGAAGCAGGCTGCCGAATGACGCAAGCAATCTGAATTCAATACTTTCCGGCTGTGCCGGTCAGACATAGCCGGAAAGTTTATATTAAAAGCATTATTAACCTCTAAACATATATTTAAGAAACAGACAAGGACTAAATAATAACAAAACAAAAAATCAAACCCTTTTATTAATTTATTAACTAACAAACATTTTTATGAAACAAAGAGACTTGTTATTTGCAGGCCTGTTCCTATTGGGTGCTCCTGCATTTGCACAACAGGTTATTCCCGAGTTCCCAGAGCTCCGCTTTGATGACAAGAAAGATGCTAAGGTCATCTTCTCTCAGGACTTTGAGGATGATTGGGAAACCTGGTCAACCGAGGTTGTTGACAAGATTGACGGCGTCTGGTATTATGATGTCGATTCACTGACCAAGACTGGCAATTTCAACGCTACTCAAATCTGGAAAGACAGTATTTGGAACAAGAAGATTTTCAGAGAAGACACTATCATTGACTTGAAAAATGGTGTTTTGGTTACTGACAATGCCGGTGAAATAGCCGCAAACAACTTCCCGGGTGAGACCTTTACGATCGCTACTGATGACACTCCTGAAAGGCATGACGCTTTCAGAAACTTCGGTGAAGCCGATGAGGGTGGTACTAATGTGTTTAAATATACATCCGACACTTGCACATTGGAAGCAGTATCATGGGGTACTTACAAAGGCGGCTATACTGCAAACTATCGCCGTAATCTGTTTGTTCGTGGTATTCCAATCGATGAGGAGTCTTCCTATCGTCTCACATTCTATCTTAAGACAAAATCCCTGCCCGGTCATGATGCTGCTCCCCGTATGAGCGCAGGTGTGTTCCGTGGTTACTTTGCATCAGAGAAGCCTTTCTCAAACGGTCTTGAGAACGATGCCGATAATTACAAGTACAATATTCCTATTGAGTATGAGAAGACAGACTTTGCTCCGTCAGACCGGTGGGAGAAGGTTACTTACATGACCTACTACCTGAATGACTCGATTGCAAATAACTTTGTGTTTGTTGACGGTTATTGGTGGGCCGATGAGTGGAGATGGCATCAGACATTATCCGTTGATGGCAAGGACACCACTATTGTACGTGACTATCACGTTCAGCCTGACAAGTTCTTTGTTCGTCTGGGCTTTGTATCAGACTACACTGAGTTCCAGATTGATAACCTTTCACTGACCAAGTCATGGATTGGCGGTGCTGAGTACTATGGTGACAAACTGCGTGTTGACTTCGGTTACAAAACTAACCTTGCTGAGCTTGCCAAGGCTGCCAAGGCCAGGACAAACATCGCCGCTGCCGAGATTATTGCAGAAGTTCCTGGAGAAAAAGTTGAAGAGTTAGGCTATAGGTTCCGTTTTGAGGTCTTTGGTTTGACTCAAGGTGGTGATCCTACTAATGTAGATGATTATGAAGAGGTTCCTATCCGTTCTGCCGAGTTCCACGATGACGGTTACATGTACATGTTTACCGAGTTCTACGATGAAGAGAATGCATATCAGTTTGATGACTATGACCGTGTGCTCGTAACATTCCACAACCCGATTGATGATCCTGACCTGACCCTTAAATATACAGGTGACGGTAAGAGCGTTGCAGAGTTGTTCCCCAAGGCACTTGATACCACATGGATCAAGAACGGTAAGATTGTTCCGGACTTCTATAATGAGATTGCTACCCAGAACCCCTACGTGTTTACTGGAGTTCATTCTCTTCTGGATCTTCCTCCTGTACTGCAGGATATTGAGATTCCTGATGGATCAATATTCCTGGATCCTGTCCAGTCATTCAGCTTCAAGTTCTCACGTGATATCCTGTTTGACAATCTTGCCCAGGCTTCGGAAAAGGTTATAGGATATGTAAGGGCTTCAGGTATAGAATATGTATGGACTCCTTCTTTTGATTACGAGACCAATACTCTTACCATTACCTGCCCCGATGACAGCTGGCAGAATCTTAAAGGTGATGTAGAGGTTGCTCTCATCCAGCTGTATGGCAAGGGAACTGATGCTGGTGAGAATGTTACAGTTCACTATAACTTTGGTTCATATTCACGTGAGACTGAAGATTATGAGCTGACTCCTATTGACATCTCATGGACAATGGTTGGTGAGCATACCAGTGTTGCCAAGGGTGTATATACATGGAGTGCCAGTAATAAGACCATTGGACAGGGTACTGCTATCGGCACTGGTAACCTTAACAGAATGTTCACTCACGAGGTTGAAGGCAGTGCTCTGCTGAGAGGTTACGAGGTACGTCCTCACGGAGCCGGTAATGGTGGTCATGTATATCTTGGCGCTGGTGATCCCACATACAAGATTACTCTTGCCGCCGGTGGTTACAAGTTCAAGTTCAAGGGTACTGGCTGGAGCTGGAATGGTGCTGCAATCCAACCCGCTACTGTTTATGTTTTCCCGCGTGAAAATGATCCTACTTCAGTCTCATCGAGTGCTAAGACAGAAATAGGAGTCTATAACGCGACAGTTGCAAGTGATGATGGTGATCTTCAGAATAAAGATTATGCAATTCCTGCCGAGAACGTTGATGTTGTAGAGTATGAGTTCTCTGTCGCTGAGGGTGGTGATTATATCATCGAGTTCAACAATAAGGCCGGTGCTTGGTCACAGGGTGTATTTGTGGGTGACTTTGAACTGGGTGGTATTCCTGGTAACATATTCTATGTGAACAGCCTGAACAATGCAGTCGCAGCAGCACAGGAGCGTGTTGAACTGGCCGAGGTTGATGAAAACTACGAAGGCGTTATTCTGGACGCTCTTAATTCCATGATTGGCTATTATAAGGAAGGTGGTGCATTTGATGATCTTAAGTCAACCGAGCCTGCTGATTGGACTGCAGCTGTCAAGGAACTGAATGATGCTACCGAAGCTATGAAGCTCCGCATGGATACCGTTGACGCCTTCACCGCAAAGGTTGAGGAGGTTATGGGCAAACTTGCTGATAACGATGCATTCAGTGTACTTCCTGTTTACGAGACTCTGAATGATCTCTATGAGGCAGCACTTGTTTATCCTGTAACAGAAAAGTTGGGTTCTGACATCTATGCATTCAACACTGAGATGGATGACGCTATCAAGGCTCTTGATGCCCGTATAGCTCTTAACAACTCTTACGATGCTGCCTTGAGCGCTGCAAAGAATTTTGTAGAGAGCGAGGATGCCAAGACACAGTATGATGAGTTTAGCGTTCTTGAGCAATGCTATACATTCTATTCTGAGGAGTTTGATGAGTATAGTGTAACTGATACAGAAATCACTGATGCAACCGATGCTATCATAGCCGCTACCAATCCTTATAAGAAGATTGTACAGGGTGCAAGCATTCTGCCTACACGTGTCAAGGCTCTCTATGAACTTGCCAAGGAACTGGGTTCAGATATTGTCGATAACGAAGAGGTTAACGCACAGCTTGCTATAACTGACTTTGATGATGACTATCTGGCTGATGTTTACAAGACCGCTATCAAGATTGCTCTCTATGAGGCAGCCGATGTAAATCTGGATGATCCTAAGCTTGACAGCATTGATGTAACTCCGTTCATCAAGAACTATCATCTGTATGCTACTCCTACTATTGTAGAGCGTATGGATAAGCAGATGCCTGCAAATGCCGGTGATTTGAGTGCTGAAGATCCTGACGGTGCACAGATCCAGCATACCAGACACCAGTATAACGATAACGGTAACATGCCTATCTGGATTTTGATCCTTGATAAGGAATTTGATGACCTCTATCCCGGATGGACTGTCAAGTCAATCGGTAGTTATGGCGGTAACCGTATGGTGACCACCGGTAATGAGGTTTACACCAGCTACTCACAGGGTCAGCTTGTATTTGACGGTGTAATCGGTATGGACTGGAACAGTGCTGCAGAGATGAAGACCGAACTTGTTGACCTGCCCGTTGGTCAATATACTCTTGGTGTCAACCTGATCAAACTTACTGCAAATGAGGGTGAGGGCAAGATAGCTTCTCTTACCGTCAATACAACTGACAATACCTACAGCAACAAGGCCGTAGCATCAGGTACCAACATCCCGCTGGCTGTTGACAGCATTCTTGTTGGCGAAAATGATAATAAGGTAAGCGTTGACTTCCTGCTCAGGTCACAGAACGGTTGGTCAGTTGCCGATAACTTCTTCCTGTCATTCCGTCCTGTTGATGGATTTGACTATGCCGGAGCTATCGATGACCTTGAGACAGAGCTGGCTGGCCTGTTGACAGTTGTCGATGCCCGTCAGGCAGTGAAGGCCGGCGTTGAGTACTTCACCATAGGCGGTATCAAGCTTGATGCTCCTAAGGCTGGTCAGATACTCATCCGCAAGACCACACAGAGCAACGGAAAGGTTGTTATGGACAAGGTTCTTATAAAATAATCCTGTACTGACAACTAACCTATAATGAATCGGCGGAGAGCTTCCGGCTCCCCGCCGATTCTCTTTTTTTCATTCAGTTGATAAACGGCTATCATCCTATGGGGAGGTAGCCGTTATTCTTTTTTTGTATAACCCTACTTTGGTGATATTGTGGCCAGTGTTTTGAGGTAAGTTTCAAAAAACTACGACAAAAAAAATTAAATAATTATGAAAAAATATTACGAAACATTTGGTTAGGTGTAAAGATAATTATAATTTAGCACGCTAAACAGTGCGCTTTAAAGAGTGTAATTTGGCTATAATGCTGATTATGTGCCTATTATAAAGTAAGGAAATTATTAATAAATAAATAAAGGAGATTATTATCTTATTTTACTAACTAAAAAGGTCAATTTATGAAAAAAAGAGACTTGTTATTTGCAGGATTGCTGTTCTTGGCTGCTCCTGCATTTGCACAACAGGACGGACCTACGTTTACCGATCAGGATGCGAAAGTTATCTTCTCGCAGGACTTTGAGGCAAACTGGGACGAATGGTCAACAGAGGTCGTTGACAAAATCGATGGTGTTTGGTATTATGACATTTCCAATGACGTACAGTCCGGTAACAAGAACAACATCAAGATTTGGGAAGACGAAATCTGGAGCAAGAAGATTTTCAGGGCTGACACCGTCATTGAACTGACAAACGGTGTTGTTGTAACAGACAGCAAGACTGAGATCGCCGACAACAATTTCCCCGGCGAGAGCTACACCATCGCTACCGATGACACTCCTGAAAGGCATGACGCATTCAGGAACTTCGGCGAGGGTGATGAAGGTGGTGAGAAGGTGTTCAAATATACTTCAGACACCTGCACCCTGGCATCACAGTCATGGGGTACCTACAAGGGTGGTTACACTGCAAACTATCGTCGTAACCTGTTTGTACGTGGTCTTCCTATCGAGCCTGAGACATCTTACCGTCTTACATTCTATCTTAAGACCAAGGTATTGCCCGGTCACGAGGTTGCTCCCCGTATGAGCGCAGGTATTTTCCGTGGCTACTTTGCATCAGAGAAGCCTTTTACTATGGGACTTGAAAATGATGCCGATCATTACAAGTACAACACTCAGATTGAGTACACAAAGGAGTCTTTTGCAGGTGAGGATGAGTGGGAGAAGGTTACCTACATGACCTATTACCTGAATGACTCTATTGCCGACAGGTTCGTATTCGTGGATGGTTACTGGTGGGCCGACGAGTGGAGATGGAAACAGGAAGTTGCTCCTGGCGATACCGTTGTCCGCGACTACCACGTACAGCCCGACAAGTTCTTTGTACGTCTGGGCTTTGTATCAGACTACACAGAGTTCCAGCTTGATAACCTGTCACTGACCAAGTCATGGATTGGCGGTGCCGAGTACTTTGGCGACAAGCTGCGTGTTGACTTTGGTTACAAGACCAACCTGGCTGACCTGGCCAAGGCTGCCAAGGCCAAGACAAACATCGCTGCTGCCGAGGTTACAGTTGATGTTCCTGAAGAGAAGAAGGCTGAGTTAGGTTACGATTATCGTTTCGAGGTTTGGGGCCAGAATGATGATGACACCTGGGAAGAGGTCTATATCCGTTCTGCCGAGTTCCACGATGACGGTTACATGTACATGTTCACTGAGTTCTATGACTCAGACAATGATGGTATGGATGATACCCCCTATTCATTTGCACAGTATAAGAAGGTGCTTGTAACATTCCACAACCCGGTTGATGATCCTGAACTGACACTGAAATATACAGGTGACGGCAAGAGCCTTGACGGACTGTTCCCCAAGGCACTTGATACCACATGGATCAAGGAAGGCAAGATTGTTCCTGACTTCTACAATGAGATTGCAACACCTAACCCATATGTGTTTAATGGTGTTCACTCACTTTATGATCTGCCTCCTGTACTGCAGGAAGCCGGGATTCCTAACGGTTCTATATTCCTGAATCCTGTTCAGTCATTCAGCTTCAAGTTCTCACGTGAGGTTCTTATTGATAATGCAGGTGAGGCCTCAGAGAAGGCTATAGGTTATGTAAACGGTGTGGTTTGGATTCCTTCATTTGATCTTGAGACCAATACCCTTACCATTACCTGCCCGGATGACAGCTGGAAGACCATGAGCGGAGACTATGAGGTTAAGCTTATCCAGCTTTATGGCAAGGGAACAGACGCTGGTGAGAATGTATCATACAGCTACAACTTTGGTGCACCTTCAAGAACAGTTTCAGCCGAGGCTACTCCTATAGATATCTCATTCACTCTGGTTGGTGAGCATACCAGTGTGGCCAAGGGTGTTTACACTTGGAGTGCAGGTCATAAGACTGTAGGTGCAGGTACTGCTATCAGCACCGGTAACCTTAACAGAATGTTCACTCACGAGGTTGAGGGCAGTGGTATCCAGAGAGGTTATGAGGTACGTCCTCACGGAGGTGGCGACGGTGGCCATGTATATCTGGGCGCCGGTGATCCTGATTATAAGATCCATCTGAATCCGGGTGGCTACAAGTTCTCATTCAAGGGAACAGGCTGGAGCTGGCAGAACAATGACCTGAAGCCTGCTACGGTCTATGTATTCAAACGTGCGGATGATCCTACCAAGATTTCTTCCAGCGACAAGATGGAGATTGGCGTATATGAGGCTACAACCAAGACTAACGATGGTGACCTTCAGAATGCCGAATATGCTATTCCTGTAGATAACGTTGATGAGATTGAGTATTCATTCAGCATCAGTGAGGCTGGTGACTACATCATCGAGTTCAACAACAAGGCCGGTGCATGGTCACAGGGTGTGTTTGTAGGTGACTTTGAGCTGGGTTCAGTACCAAGCACAGTTCTCTATGTAAATAACCTGAACGATGCTCTTGCCAAGGCTGAGGAGCGTGCTGAGCTGGCTGAGGTTGATGAAAACTACGCTTGCACAATCCTGGATGTACTCAATGCCAAGATAGAATACTATAAGGTAGGTGGTGAGTTTGATGCTCTCCTGGCTACTGATCCCGCTGATTGGGATGCCGCTGCCAAGGATTTGATTGCTGCTACCGAGACAATGAAGCTCCGCATGGATACAGTTGACGCCTTCACCAAGAAGGTTGAGGAGGTTATGGGCAAGCTTGCTGATAACGAGGCTTACGAGGCTCTTCCTGTTTACCAGGATCTGAGTGACCTCTATGATACTGCTCTTGAGTATCCTGTTACAACAACAGTTGGTTCTGAAATCTATGCATTCAACACTGAGATGGATAACGCCATCAAGGCTCTGGATGCCCGCGTAGCCCTGAACAATGCTTATACTAATGCTCTCAACGCAGCCAAGAGACTTGTGGATAATGCCGAGAAGCCTGATTATGAGGAGTATGTGGCTCTTGAGTCATATTATGACACCTACACCGCTAACCTTGACGAGTATGCTGATCCTGATGCTGATGTAACAGATGCTACAGCTACTTTGATTGCTGCTGCAAATGCTTACAAGAGCAGGATGAACGGTGCAGTTGTTCTGCCTACACGTGTTAAGGCTCTCTATGAACTTGCTAAGGAACTGGGTTCTGACATCGCTCTGAACGGTGTTCTGACCGAGCGTCTTGACGCAACCGAGACTGATGATGACGAACTGGCTGAAATCTACAAGACCGCAATCAAGATTGCTCTCTATGAGGCAGCTGACATTAATCTGGATGATCCTAAGCTTGACAGTATTGATGTAACCCCGTTCATCAAGAACTACCATCTGTACACCACACCTAAGATTGTTGAGCGTACCGACAAGCAGGTTCCCGGTGGCAATGGTGACGCTGATCCCGATGGTGCTAACATGCAGCACTCACAGCACGCTTACAACAGCGGTGACCTGAACGGCAAGATGCCTATCTGGGTTATGATTACCGGTCGTGACTACACTGACCTCTATCCGGGTTGGGCTGTACAGTCATTCGCTACAGGTAATGCTATGGTTACTGCTGATAAGAGCTATGACAGCTACAAGAACGGTCTTAGCATCTTTGATGGTCAGATTGGTATGGACTGGAACGGTAAGGCCGAAATGAAGCAGGATCTTGTTGACCTGCCGGTTGGTCAGTACACTCTTGGTGTTGAACTTCCTGAGTTCACTGCAAGTGCCAGCACAAATGAGAATGACAACAAGATAGCAAGACTTACCATCACCACTCTTGACAACAAGTATGTAGGTGAGGCTACAACTTCAGGTGCCCAGACACTTGCTGTTGACAGCATCCTGGTAGCAGATAATGACACTGTCAATATCCACTTCATGCTCCGCTCACAGAATGGTTGGTCACGTGCCGATAACTTCTTCCTGTCATTCCGTCCTGTTGATGGATTTGACTATGGCGCAGCTATCGATGCCCTTGAGAGTCAACTTGATGAGTTGATGACAGTTGTCGATGCCCGTCATGCTGTGAAGGCTGGTGTTGAGTACTTCACCATAGGCGGTATCAAGCTTGATGCTCCTAAGGCTGGTCAGATACTCATCCGCAAGACCACACAGAGCAACGGAAAGGTTGTCATGGACAAGGTTCTTATAAAATAATACAGTAAGAATTCCCTATAATGAATCGGCGGGTAGCGTTCGGCTTCCCGCCGATTCTTATTATATGTTGCCGTTATAAATATATTTTTGTATAACTATTATGCTCCTAATCAATAATTGAGGTTGATATCAAAAAACATTACTTAAATTTTGTTGAATGTAAAGATATTTATATTTTAGCATTTCAATTACTATACCCAATAATGCATGTTAGCTTTCAATAGACTGATTGTTTGTTAATTAAAAAAAGAGATTGTGGTTATTAACTTATTTATTAATTAAAAAAGCTATTTATGAGAAAACGAGACTTATTCTTGGCAGGACTGCTGTTTATGGCAGTTCCTGCATTTGCTCAGGAAGAAGAGCCCACATTTACCTCTCAGGATGCTAAAGTCATCTTTACGCAGGACTTTGAGGAAAACTGGGAAAAATGGGCCAACACTCCGGTTGATACCATTTATCAGCTTGAGTATTACAACATTGCAAGTGGAGGAAACAAGACTTTCTCCAACGCATGGAGCGATCCGACCCTTAAGGAAACGAACCTTGTCATAAGGACAGACTCCGTATCAAAGGGTTTTAATGGTGGTATAGTTCTGCTTAACGGTGTTGTTCTTACCGGCGATGCCGATGACATCGCGAACAACAAGTATGGCAATGACACCTACAGCATTGTTGATGACGAAACGACGGAGCGTAAGGATGCCTTCGCCCAGTGGGGTGAGGATGGCGGACAGAAGAAGTTCCAGTTCATATCGGCTGACCGTGTCGGAGTAGATTACACTTCAAGCAGCGTTACCCGCTACACTGACGCCTATCGTCGTAACCTGTTTGTACGTCTTAACCCGGGAGATATTGAGCCTGAGACCTCTTATCGTCTTACATTCTACGTTAAGGCTAATGAGACCAATCCCAAGTTCACGGCCAGAATGCATGCCGCTGTATTCCGTGGCTATTTCAATTCTGAGAAGCCTTTCACCATGGGTCTTCAGAATGATGCCGATAATTATCTGTACAACACACAGATTGAATACACCAAGGAGGACTTTACCGGTGAATGGGAGAAGGTTACCTACATGACCTATTATCTGAATGACTCCATTGCTGATTACTTCATGCTCAGCAACGGTTACTGGTGGTCTGACAGGTGGGTATGGAAGGCCGAGGACAACGGTACCGACAAGGACCTGGTCTATATCAAGCAGCCCAACAAGTTCTTTGTACGTCTGTCATTCCAGTCAGACTCTACCAAGTTCGAGCTGGATAACCTGTCACTTACCAAGTCATGGATTGGAGGTTGCGAGTATTCTGGTGACAAGATGCGTGTGGACTTTGGTTACATGACCAATTTGAGTGACATTGTCGCTGCCAACAAGAAACTCACCAACCTGCCCGCAGTAGGTGTTGAGTGTGAAGTTCCCGATGACAAGAAGGCTGAGCTGGGCTATGACTGGCGTATCCAGGTATGGGGCCTTAAGGATGATGACAGCTGGGAAGAGGTTTATATGCGTTCTGCCGAGTATCACGATGACGGCTATATGTACCTGTTCACCGAGTTCTATGATAATGAGCACGCCTATCGGTTCGATGACTACAAGAAGGTGCTTGTTACATTCCACAACCCCACCGATATTGCTGACCTGACCCTTAAATATACAGGTACAGGTAAGAATGTTGCCAACCTGTTCCCCAATGCTCTTGACACCGCATGGATCAAGAACGGCAAGATTGTTCCTGACTTCTACAACGAGATTGCTACACCTAACCCGTTTGTGTTCCAGGGCGTTCATTCACTGACTGACCTGCCTCCTGTAATGCAGAAAGCTCCGTATGAGGAGGGTTCATTCGGTCTGGCTCCTACACCGACATTCAGCTTCAAGTTCTCACGTGACATCCTTGTTGATGCTGCAGGTGAGGCTTCGGAGAAGGTTATAGGTTATGTTGACGGTGTGGTTTGGACTCCTTCATTCAATGAAGCAGATTCAATGCTTACATTGACTTGCCCGGATGACAGTTGGCAGACCATGAGCGGTGACGTTGAGGTCAAGCTTATCCAGCTTTACGGCAAGGGAACAGAGAAGGGTGAAAACGTTATAATGCACTACCACTTTGGCGGATTTGAGCGTGATCCTCAGATCACTGTTATTGCACAGTCTGACTGGAGAGGTCATCTTATTGACTTTACATTTGGTGGTAGTAACACACAGCGTCCTCTGCCTGATAACATATACATGCATTCCGGTCACGCAAATGATGAATTCGTGAAAGGTGAGGGTGAAGTAAGCAAGGAATTTGGTGACAAGAAAGGAACCAAGTTAGGTCTCTATCCTATAAAGGATGACACGATGACTGTTGCCGGAGTTAAGATTCCTGACAACTGTTTCTTCTATCTGTCCAGCAGAAATAATAAAGCTACAGGTAACCTCTACAGTATTGAACATCTGACCCCCGGTGCATACGTGATTTCCTTCAAGTTCGCAGGACGTTCTTCAACAGATTATGCTATGCAGCTTAAGTTCTATGCTAAGCCTGATGGTGATCTTGAGAATGGAAATGACAAGGGATTTGCAGTGCTTGAGGGCGTAGCCAACAAGACTGTTCTTGAGGCCGGAAGGAAACCCGCTTCGGCCGACATGGGTGAAGGCGGATTCAGCCAGGCATGGAAGGATGGCACAGAGACCCTGTCATACACATTCAAGGTAGCATCCGAGGGTGATTATGTGTTTGAGTGGGTAGCAAGTGGTTCTAATGACTATAAGGGCTTTGT
>Ga0310786_10005809_pt1 | contig 16625 bp, 14 predicted proteins | sample AusTroGonzalo_MG_FD_203881 | JGI IMG/M metagenome (GOLD analysis project Ga0310786, IMG submission 203881) | Bovine rumen microbial communities from tropical cattle in Woodstock, Queensland, Australia - Gonzalo_03 (v2) (version 2) | ecosystem: Host-associated > Mammals > Digestive system >... | reverse complement strand
GGCCGCCGCCTTCGAGGCCGACTGTATCCTGGTGCTGGGGGCGGGGCTGCTGCCCGACGGGAGCCCCAGCCTCATGCTGGGGGAACGCATCCGGACCGGGGTGGAGCTCTACAAGGCCGGGGTCGCCCCCAAGCTCCTCATGAGCGGGGACCACAGCCGCTCCGACCATGACGAAGTGAACGCCATGAAGGACGCAGCCAAGGCCCAGGGCGTGCCCTCGGAGGATATCTTCATGGACCATGCGGGCTTCGCCACCTATGACAGCTTTTACCGGGCCGGGGCCGTTTTCGGAGTGAAAAAGGTGGTCGTCGTCACCCAGGCCTACCACCTGCCCCGCGCCCTCTGGATCGCCCGGTCTCTGGGCCTGGAGGCGGTGGGGGTCGCCTGCGACACCCGGCGTTACGCGGGGCAATTCAACCGGGACGTGCGGGAGATCCTGGCCAGGGACAAGGACTTTTTCAAGTGCATCCTGAAGCCCCTCCCCCGCTATCTGGGAGAAGCCATCCCCATCTGGGGCAGCGGCGACGTGACGAACGATAAAGGCTAGCGGCGTCCTTATTCGGCGGAATGGCAAGTCTGCCCGCAAGCGGAAATGCGCCTGTGCAAACCAAAGCGTTTGCACAGGCGCTTAATTTACAGCCGGGCCAAAAACTCGGTGGGAGTAAAGGCGACGATACGGCTCTTTTTGTAATCCCGGATATTCCGCGTGATGATGAAATCGGCGCGGAGGCGCTCTGCCGTGGCCGCCTGTACCGCGTCCTCGAAATCCTCCCATTTCATTCCGGCGGCACGGGTCAGGTCGGCGGGGCCCAGCTCCGTGAAGCGGAAAATGAGGGACAGCTTCTGCAAAACGTCTTCGACCCTTTCCGGGCTGAGCTCCTTCCGCATCACATACACCAGATCGGCAAAGGTCAGGGCGGAAACAAAGCCCTCCGCCTGTTCCGTCTCGCAAAGCTTCCAGACCGTGGCGGAATCCCGGTAAAACGGTTCCCGCCTTTGCAGCACGTCCAAAAGGACGTTCCCGTCAATCAGCAATCTCATACTTTTCCCTCAGCCGTTCCTCTTTCGCCCTGTCCGGATCGGCTTCGCCCTTCAGGACGCCGGTCAGGGCGTCCGTCAGATAGGAGACTGCCGCGTTCCTCGGTATGAAACGCCCCACTTCCTTGCCGTTTTTCGTGACGATCACTTCTTCGCCGCCCATCACGATGCTGAGATACCGCCCGAAGTTGTTCTGCATTTCGGTGGCGGTGGCCGTCGCTCCGATCATAGTGATCTCCCTCGCTTTCAATTAGCTAATTCTATTATACTCTATTTTAGCTAATTTGCAAGACTTTATTCTTATGCCACGGGGAACGATTGCAGCTCCCCGTCCTCGTATCGCAGGGTCAGCAGGGTCCCGTCGGTTTTCAGGATCAGGATGCCGTCATAGCAGCAGGTGGCTTCTTTCACATCCTCGCAGCAGAGGGTGGGGGCGTCCAGGGTGACGGTCTTCTGCACGTTCCCCGGCTGGTGGAGGGTGCCCCAGCACCACAGCTCCCCGTTTTCCAGAACGGCGGCGAAGGCACTGCCATTGGAATGGATATAAACCCCATCGTCCAGCACCTTCTCCGGCGCCTCTCCCGCCAGGCTCCATACGCTGCCGTCCTCCTTCAGGGCCAGGCAGCCGCTGACCGCCCGCACCCCATCCAGCAGCTTTTCCGGCCGGGGGTCGGTGAGGATGCGCTTGTCCTGCTCCCCGAAGCCCGCCAGCCGCCAGAGGGCGCCGTCGTTCCCGACGGCATAGACGAAGCTGCCGAAGCGCCGGGCGTCGCCCACGTTTTCCAGCACGCAGACCGGCGCCTCCTCCCTGTACCAGAGGAGCAGCTGCCCCTCCGTCGTCACGGCCAGGCCCTCGGAAAGATAAGTCTCCCCATAGCGCACGCCGGCCATACGGGGGGCCAGGCCGCCGCCCCGCTCCCCGGACCAAAGCACGCCCCGGTCGTCCACGCAGCAGTAGGTGAAGCGGAAAAAGGCATACCGCACCGGGGTTTTCGCCCATTCAAAGCGCCAGATGGCTTTTCCCTCCGGCCCGTCGTCATGCACATTCTCCCAGATGAAAACGCTGCCGTCCTCCCCCAGGGCGATCATATCCTCGCCAGAGGGATCGGGAGGCAGGAGCCCCACGATCTTCACCCCGGTATCCGCCAGCCGCCGGGGAACGATGACGCCGCAGCTCTGGACCAGCTCCACTGCTTCCTCCCCCGGCTCCGGAGTGTAGGGCGTCCAGGGGGAAAGGGCAGCGGGGTCCAGGCTGAAAAGATAGTCCTCCGTATCCCCGGATGCGTATTCCCCGTGGAGGGTGAGGGCGCTGCCGTCCTCCGTGAAGCTCCAGCTCCAGCGCCGCAGGTCCCCCAGGGCCGAATAGCGTTCCGCGTCGCCCGCGGTATGCAGGGCGCTGAGGGCGTCCCACACGCCGCCCCCGTCGAAGACGACGTAGAGGTAATCCAGGCTTTGGGTGAAGCCGCCGTAGGAGCAGTCCAGCACCGCGCAGCCCGCCGCCTCCGTCTTCCGCTCCAGGGTGATGGGCACGTCGGCCATCTTCTGGGTGACCAGAAGAGCCGTCAACTGATAGGACGGGAGCAGAGGCCTCACATTCCCCTTTGCCCGGCTCACCGGCGCGGACTTATACAGGCGCAGGAAGGTCACGACGCACTGTTCCACGGTGTAGGCCCCCAGGGGGTCGAACTTTCCCTCCCCCACCCCCTGCATGACCCCGGCGGCGGTGACGAAGTCCACGCCCTCCATGGCCCAGGCGGCGATCTTCTCCCCGTCGGCATAGGCTGCGGGGGCCGCTTCCAGGGCCTCCGGGTCGGCATAGCGGCTGTAGGCCCGCCGCAGGATGAGGGCGGCTTCCTGCCGGGTGATGCCGGAATCCGGGTCGTATTCCGTCTCGCTGCGGCCCTGGACGAGGCCGATGCTCCGGGCCTGGGTGAGCGCTTCCTCCGGCGCGTCGGCAAAGGGCGCGGCACTTTCCAGGCCTTTCGCCTGGCAGTAGGCCTTCGTGAAGAAGGTACCGCCCACGTGGAAGTTAAATTGCAGCTCCGAGACGAAATTCAGGGCGACGCGGGCATAATCCCGGCGGGTGATGGGCCCGGTGCAGTCCTCCGGAAGGTCAGCGGGCAGGAAGCCCAGGCGTAAAGCCTCCGCCATCTCCTCCGCCGCCCAGGGGGAACAGCGGTAATCCTTCTCCGCCGCAAAAGCGGCAGGGGCCAGGCCCAGCAGCAGGGCCAGGCAGATAAGCGCGGAAAACAAACTGCGCAGTTTCATTTCAGTCCTCCTCAAGATCTGCGGGGATGCCGTCCACATAGGGCAGGGAGAAACCCCGGAAGACCCGGTGATCCCCCTCCCATACATAGGGGTAGGTGCAGGTGAACTCCCCCGCGCTTGTCCAGCCGTCCGGCAGATATTCATAGCTGACGGCAACGTACACGTTCCCGTTCATTTCCCGCCAGGCCCGGACGCCCGTCCGCTTTCCCACCCGCCAGTCGGTCCCGGTGCTGCCGGTCCAGCCGTACACGCGCCCGCCCGCTTCCTTATAGGGTCCGCCGGAAAGCAGGTGCTCCGCCGTATCCCGGTCAAAGAGCCCCAGGAGGTAGTTTTCCAGGGTCTCCCAGTCGGCAAAACGCGGGTCGGTGATCAGCTGCCGGCCTTCTTCGTCCTTCGTTTCCCGGTCCGAGGCGGGGCCGTTTGCCAGACTATCCAGCTTGAACCAGCCGTAGGCTTCCTCCGCCCTTTCATAGGCTTCCAGGGCTTCTTCCAGCCAGGGCAGGGGCGGGACCATCGTTTCCGGCCCATCCTCCGCGATCTCGAACTCCGCGTAGGCCACGTGGTCCGGGCTTGTCGCTTCGCCGCCCAGGAAATAGGTCACGCAGATGCGGTACTGGCCCGGCGCCAGCTCTCCGGCAAGCCGCCACATGGGGATACTCAGTATGGTCTCCCCCGGCTCCACTTGGCTGTACATGAGGAAGCTGCTGCTGGAGCGGAAATGCCGATAGTGCCACTCTCCGTCCACCAGCATTTCCAGCACCGGCGTGTCTATAAAGATGGTCTCCTCCGTCCGGTTTTCCCGGATCAGATAGATTTCCGCGAGCTCGTCCACCGCCCGGTTTCCGGATTCCTTGTAGGATTCGTGCATCCCCTGGATGGCATTTGTCAGGGTCGCCAAATCGTAGACCGGGCTGCTGGTGTGCAAAACGAGGGTGTCGTCCCGGATCAGGTTTTCATGGCTGGGGGCGAGGCCGCCGACGCCGCTAAGGGCGGAGGCGCAGCGTTCAAAGATGGCGCTCAATTCCTGGTCCGGCCTGCCCTCCCCCTCCAGGCGGAGCCAGCGGTGGCCGTTATAGCTCCCGCCGTAGACAAATTCGCCGTCGTAGGCCAGCTCCACCTGGCGGCCCAGGTCGAAGCTGCGGGAGGTGATGGCCTCCGGCTTTTCACAGCGTACGCCCCGGAGGGAAAAGAGGACGTCCAGGGCTTCCTCGAAGCCCTCCTCCCCCCTGCGCAGCAGATAGGTTTCCCCCCAGGAACTCAGCTCATAACGGATGCTCTCCGCATTCTCCCGCTTCATTTTCCCCAGGAGGGGCTCCGTCGGGTCCTCCGGCTCCGGCGTGGGGGATGGCACAGGCTCCGGCGTGGGCGCAGGGGTGGCCGTGACCGCCGCCGCGGGCGTGAGCTCCGGGCCGGGGGAAGGCTGGGGCCGCCCGGTGCAGGCCCAAAGGCAAAGCAGCAGGGCAAATACCGGGAGAATCGTCAGGTTCTTCTTCATGCACGCTCCCCTTTCCTATCGTCTATCCTTTCTCTTTACTTTCAGAATACATAGTCCCACCAAAAAAGTCAATCAACCGACCGTTGAGGAAACGCCTTTTTCCCGCTCTGCTACGGGGCCCGGTTTGACGTCCGCTTTGCCCATCGTTCCGCCCCCTCCGGCAGGAGCGCCGCCAGCGCGGACAGAGCGGCGACCAGGAGGCCCATGAGCAGCATGGTCCCGGCGTTCCTCTGGAAAAAGGCGCTCCTGCGCAGAAGGCCGAGGAAAAAGATATGGGAAAAATACAGCGTCATGGAATGGCGGGCAAGGAAGGCCGAAATCGCCCCGACGCCCCGGATTCCCCCGACCCATTTCCAGGACGCCAGGATCGCGAGGAAGCAGAGGGGGCTGTACAGGAACAGCTGCGGCTTGATGGAATCCAGATCCCCGCTGCCCTGGGCGTCCGCCGTGTAGGCCAGCGCCGCAGCCAGGGCCAGCAGGCAGAGGGCGGCGACATGCTTCCGGGCGAATGCCGCAGCCATTTCCAAACGCTCCGCGGTCAGCGCCATCCCCAGGGTGAAATAAAAGAGCCAGACCGGGAACAGCCGCCACAGGCGCGGCCTCCACCACGGCGGGAAGGGCAGCGGCACATAGATCACGAGGGTGCAGTACAGGCTGATCAGGAACGACAGTACAAGCGTCGGCAGCGGATGGGCGCGCATGCACCATTTCAGCGCCGGATAAAGAAGATAAAGCTGCAAAAGCACGGGGAGGAACCAGAGATGAGAGGCCGCGCCGCCGGTGAGGAGCAGCCTGCCGAATGCCTGCAGGCCGCCGCCCGTCAGAAGCGCAGAAAGGCGGAAACGGCTGCTTTGAAGGAAATAAAATGCGGACCAGAGGACATAGGGAAGGACGCTGCGCCGGATGCGGCGCAGCCAGAATCCCGGAAGCCCGGCCTCCCGCCTGCTGAGACCCAGTCCCAGGCCGGAAAGCAGGAAGAACACCGGAACGCTGAATCTCGCCGCCTGGTTGCACAGCAGCGCCGGGGTCATTCCCAGCAGGCTGAAGCGGGAGGGCCGGGAAACGAAGCCGCTGGAAGCATGAAGAAAGATCACGCCCAGCATGGACGCCGTCCGCACCCAGTCCACGTCTGCCCGCCGCTCCAATGCTCTCCCCCCTTTCTCCGCCGTCATGTGCCTATGATTCCCGTTTTTCCCGCGGTCTTAAACCGAATACATATCTGCGCAACGCAACTTTAACCTGTATCAGGTTAATTGTCAATAACCTGTATCAGATTAACATATACTTGCGGCAGTCTTTTCAAGGAGGGGATTGCCGTGTATCCGCGTATTCGGGATCTGCGCACAGACCGGGATCTGAACCAGACCCAGGTGGCGAAGCTGCTGGGGATGTCTCAGACGGGGTATTCCAAATATGAGACGGGGGAAAACGACGTGCCGACCCAGGTTCTCATCCGCCTCGCCCGTTTTTACGATACCAGCATCGATTATCTCCTGGGGGAAACCAACGAACGCCGCAGGTATCCAAAGGCGAAGCCCTGATCGGGGGTACGCCCGCCGTCCTCCGCTTTTTCTCTGTTTTTTTCCCGTTTTCTATGCTATAATAATGCGCTGACAGAGACAGAGAAGGAGGCGCGGGCATGGGCGGACTTGAACGGGGCGGAAAAAAGCTGGGCCTCTATATCCATATCCCCTTCTGCGCCAGCCGCTGCGCCTACTGCGACTTCTGCTCCACCGCGGGCCGCCGGGACCTGATCCCCGGCTACCAGCGGGCCTTGAAAAAACACCTGGCGGAGGCCGCCCCCCGGCTGGAAAGCTACCGCATCGACACGGTGTATTTCGGCGGGGGCACCCCCAGCTGGTACGGGGCGGATTACCTGGTGGACCTGATGGGCCTCATCCGGAAGGACATGCGCCTTACCCCTGACTGCGAGATCACCCTGGAGGCTAACCCCGACAGCGTGGAGGCCGGAGGGCTTGGGCGCCTGCGCAAGGCGGGCTTCAACCGCATCTCCCTGGGGGCCCAGAGCGCCAACGACGCCATCCTCCGCTTCCTGGGGCGGCGGCACAGCTGGGCCCAGGTGCCCAGGGCGGTGGAAAAGGCTCGGCGGGCGGGCTTCGAGAACATCAGCCTGGACCTGATCTACGGTCTCCCTGCCCAGAGCCGGGAGGACTGGAGCGACACTCTCCGGCGGGTCATGGAGCTGAACGTGCAGCACCTGAGCTGCTACGGGCTGAAGATCGAGGAGGGCACCCCCCTCTGGCAATACCGCAATTCCCCCGATATCCCCGACGACGACCTCCAGGCGGACATGTATCTCTACGCCGTGGACACCCTGGCCGGGGCGGGCTACATCCAATATGAGATCTCCAATTTCGCCAAGCGGGGCTATGCCTCCCGGCACAACCTGAAATATTGGCTGCTGGAGGACTACGCGGGCTTCGGCGCCTCCGCCGCCTCCTGCATCGGCAGCCAGCGCTTCACCTTCCTACGGGACGTGGAGGGCTATATCCGGGCCGTGGACACGGGGGAAAACCTCATCTGCGAGGAGGAAACGGTGACGGCGGTGGAAAAGGCCGTGGAATACGTGATGCTGGGCCTGCGCACCGCCAGGGGCATCGAGGCCGGGGAATACGAGCGGCGCTACCGGGCCCCCTTCGCCCCCCTGGAAGCGCTGCTGCAGGGCTATGTCCGCATGGGCCTGGCCAAGCAGGTGGACGACCGCTGGCGCTTCACCCCCCGCGGCTTTTTGCTGTCCAACCAGCTCATCGGCGAGCTGCTGGACGCCCAGGCGGAGCAGCGGTACAAACCTTAGTCAACGCGAGCAGGCTCGCGTTGAGAGGATTACGCTCCGCTTCCCGCACTCGCTTCGCTCGCACAGTACGCTCCGCGAAAGGTATTTTTCGCGAGGCACATGTCCCCGCGAAAAATGTTTGATTCCTTTCGCGGCTTGCGAGCCGCGAACTCTGCGAGGCTTTTACTGACGGAATATCAACGCTGCTGCTAACTAAGGAAAGGACATTCCCATGAAACAGCTACCGCGCAGTTCCCGCACCTTGCGGCGGACTGCGCTCTTTTTTGTCCTCGCCCTCATGCTGCTGGCCGCCCTCACGCTCTTGGCGGGGGAAGTCTGGGCGCGGACGGACCGGCTATTTCCCGGTCTCCGGGCCGCCGGGCTGTCCCTGGGCGGAAAGACGGAGGCGGAGGCCCAAGAAAAGCTGGAGGAAGCGGGCTGCGGGGCCTGGCTGGGGAAAAGCGTCACCGTGCGCTTCCCCGACGGCAGCCTTTACCCGGTTTCCGCCGCGGAGGCAGGCATGGAGCAGGACCCGGCGGCCATTCTCCGGGCGCTCTATGCCTACGGGCGGGGCGGCGGCTTCCTCCGGGACACGGGGAAAAGGCTGGAAGCCCTGTTCTTCGGGGCCGAGCCGGTGGACGCTTCGCCGCCGGAGCCGGAGGGGGAAGCCCTGCGCCTGGCCGCCCGGCGGATCGCCGAAGCTGCGGACAGGGCCGTGACCCCCTCGGTGCTCTATTACGACGAGGAGGCCATCCGCTGGACGCGGGGGGCGCCGGGGCAGGAGACGGACAAGGCCGCCCTGGCCCTGGCCCTGGAGGCCGCCTTCCGGGAAGGCCGGGAAACGGTGGAGTGGACGCCCGCCGTCCTGACGCCGGAGGAGGCGGATTTCCGGGAGCTCTATCACTGGATCGCCTGCCCGGCGGAGGACGCGGCCTGGGACGAGGAGGGGCGGGTACTGCCGGAAAAGCCGGGGTGCAGCTTCGATTTCCTGGCCGCTCAAGCTTCCGCGGAAGCCCTGGGCGAGGGGGAGACCCTGGTGATCCCCCTGGAGGAGGTGCCGCCGAAGGTGACGGCGGAAATGCTCCGTGCCCTCCTGTACCGGGACGAGCTGGGCTTTTACATTACCGAGCTGAGCGGCACGGAGACGCGCATCGGCAACATCCGCCTGGCGGCGAAGGCCCTGGACGGCTGCCTGCTGCTGCCGGGGGAGGAATTCTCCTTCAACGGCCGCATCGGCCAGCGGACGGAGGAAGCGGGCTACGGCAGCGCCCTCAGCTATGTGGACGGGGAATTGGTGAGCGAGGTGGGGGGCGGCATCTGCCAGGTGAGCAGCACTCTCTACTGCGCCTGCCTCCTGGCGGACCTGGAGGTGAGCTTCCGCACGAACCATCGCTACTATCAGAGCTACGTGCCCCCCGGCCTGGACGCCACCGTCTCCTGGGGCTGGCCGGACTTCAACTTCGTCAACTCCACGGACTACCCCCTGCGCATCGAGGCGAGCTGTGAGGACGGCAGCCTGAAGGTGACCCTCCGGGGCACGCAGACGAGGGAGGGCCATACCGAGCTGCGCTGGGAGGTGCTGGAGACCGTGGCGGCGGGCGTCGTCTACCGGGAGGACCCGGCCCTAGCCCCCGGCCAGAGCACCGTGGCGGACTGGGGGCGGGAGGGCATGACCGTCCAGACCTGGCGGGTGAAATACGACGGGGATGGGAACCTCCTGGAGGAAATCCCCGAAGCCCGCAGCGTCTACGCCGCCCGCGACAAGGTGATTCTGGTCGCGCCGGAGGATAAGGAAGGATAACAGATCGCCGCAGGCCAAGCTAGGCCTGCGGCGGTTTTCTGTTTTCAGCGCAGCTCCTTTTTTCGGAACACCAGCCAGGAGGCGGCAACGGCAAGGACCAGGACCACGGCGGCGGCGACGGCGGCCTTTTCCAGCGTTCCGAAGCCGGTCTCCACCCGCCAGAGGTCCTTGCTTCCGGTGATGCCCAGGGGAAAGAACAGTTTTGCCGAGGGCGAGAAAGCCATCACCAACGCCAGGCCCAGATCGACCCCCACGGCGGCAAGGGGGCTGAAAGCAAAGGCGGGCAGTGCAAATACGCAGGTTTCCATGGCGATAAAGAGCAGCCAGAGCCGGATGCTCTTTTCCGCAAACCCTTCCGGCAGATAGCGAAAACCGATGGGGAGCGTCGCCAACTCCACCCACATCATCCCGGCGAGAAGGAGCATAGTCAGGAGAAAATAGACGAGGAAGGAGGCCAGGAACACCGCAAAGCGCCGGTGACCCCGCATCAGCATGGCGGAAGCGCCCCGCCCGGAGCCGATGATCCAGACCGACAGCAGGATATACGCCAGCACCTGGCTGAGCCCGCCGTTGCATATGGCCCCCAGGAAGTGGAATTCCGTGCGGGTCGGGGAACCCTGCTTATAGGCTTCCCACACGTCGTACATAGTCTCAAAGCCGTCCACGCCGTATTCGTCCAGGCCCAGATTGTGGGCGATGGCGCGGGGAGAAGAACCGGCGAAATAAACGCTGTCATACCGGCGCAGGAATTTCGAGGCATTGGAATCGATCATGGGGCCGGTAATTTCCCAATGGATATAGAAAGCCAGTCCGACCAGCGCCAGCAAAAACCGCCAGTCCCCCAACAGCCGCCGCAGACGAACAAAAACCAGTCGCAGCATGCTCTCGCCTCCTTTCAAAGTTCCTTTATTCGATAGAGGAGCCAGGCGCAGGGTGCGGCCAGCAGGAATAGGGCGCCGGCCAACACCGGCTCCCAGGTATGGATGGGTTCCCCCGCCTGGGCGAGCCAGGTAAAGCAGAAGGCACAGGCACAGCTCAGGAGCAGACGCAGGAAGAACTCCGTCCCCAGCAGGGGCGGTAGCAGGAAAAAGCACTGGAGACCGAAGTCCCGCCCCAGGCGCAGGGCCAGGAGATCCAGGTTCTCCCCCGCAAGGATTTCCGCAGCCGGGCGGCCCGTCAGCGCCAGGGCCAGAGCCAGGCCGAAGCAGACGGTGAACAGGTTCGCCAGCTGGAACACCAGCAGCCGCGCCCCGAAGGCCGAAGAACGGCGGCAGCCCCGGAGGAGCGGCAGGCGCAGAGCGCCGGATTTCACGTCCAGTTCCCAGAAGCCCAGGCCCAGCAGCACCCCCGGCAGCAGGGCATAGCGCCGCTCCAGCAGGAGGAAGTATACCGCCCGCTCCCCCGCCCGCGCCGCTGTGGCGGCGCCGAAGCAGGCGACCAGCGAACTAAGAAGCAGGGCTGCGGGGAGGACATACCACAGCGCCCGGAGCCGGGCGCGCTCAAAGCGCAGCGCCGCCGTCATGCCTCTCCGCCTCCGTCAGTCCCAGGAAGAAATCCTCCAGACGCAGGACGCTTTCCCGCTCCAGGCGCGATTCCAGTTCCTCCGCCGTCAGGCTGAGCAGCAGCTTCCCCTCATGGAGAAAAAGGTAATCCGTAGCCAGGAGCTGCAGCTCCTCCAGAATATGGCTGGAGATCAGCATGGTGGTGCCCTTTTCCCGGTTCCGCCGGAGCAGCAGTTCCCGCAGTTCCCGGTTGCCCGCCGGGTCCAGGCCGTTGGCCGGCTCGTCCAGCACCAGCAGCGCCGGATCCCCCAACAGAGCCGCCGCGATGCCATATCGCTGCTTTTCTCCCATGCTGCAGCTGCCGTAACGCCGGTTTCCCACCTTCCGCTCCGTGATATCCAGTTCCTGCCGCAGGGCTTTGATCTGCTTCCGGTCCGGTCTGCCCAGCAGAGCTGCGTGAAGGGTCAGGTTGCGCCGCAGGGAGAGACTGTCGTAGGCGATAGGGCTTTCAATAAGGAAGCCGATGCGCTTCCGGGCCCGGCACAGCTCCGCCGGTGTCCGCCCGCCGAAAAGGGAAAAGCCGCCTGATGTGGGCTCGCTGAGGCCTGCCAGCATGCGCATGAGGGTGGTCTTGCCCGCACCGTTGAGGCCGACGAGAGCGTAGATATGCCCCTCCTCCAGGGAAATGCTCAGCCCGTCCAGGGCGGTCTTGCCCCGGTAGCGTTTTGTCAGGTCATGGGTAGTGAGGACCGGCGGCATGGTAGATTCCTCCTTTCGTCAAAAACACCTCATACGACAGCTTCGCTGCCACCTTCCCCAGGGGTAGTGTTTAAGCAAAAACCATCAATTCTCCGTCATTGCGAGACCGCAGAGCGGTCGTGGCAATCCGTTTCTTCGTCCCTTTACGGCCTTAACGGGAGCAGGACGGGGTTACGGATCGCCACAGTCGGTGCGCACACCGACTTCGCGATGACGGTCAATGGGAAGCCTGGCACTTAAGCTAGCGACATTTCCCCAATGGAAGTTAAGCAGGAGATGCGGTTTTCAGTTTCACAGCGGGAGGGTAAAGCCGAACTCCACGCCGTAGGCGGTATTGCGCAGGAAGCAGGTTCCGCCGTGGAGCTCTATAATCTGCCTGACGATGCTCAGGCCCAGGCCGGTGCCGGGCCCGCTGCGGGCCTTGTCCCGCCGGTAGAAGGGCTCCCAGACCTTTTCCCGCTCCTCCGGTGTGAAGGGTTTCTCCACCGGGTTCTCCACCCGGAAAGCAGCCTGCTTCCCCGCCCGCTCCACCCGCAGGCGCACCCGGCTCCCCGCCGGGGCGTAGCGCAGGGCGTTTACCAGGAGGTTTTCCGCCGCCTGGGCGATGCGGCCCTCATCCGCCGTCACTTCGCAGGCCTCCCCCGGCTCCAGCGCCACGGCGATGCCCCGTTCCTCCGCCAGAGGCCGCAGCTTTTCCACGCTTTCTGCTGCCAGGGCCCGAAGGTCGAATCCGTCCCGGCTGAGTTTCACCTTGCCCGCCTCCAGGCGGCTCAGGTCCAGCATCTGCATCACCAGGGCGTCCATGCGCTCCGACTCGGAGAGGATGGTATCCAGATACTGCTCCCGTTTTTCCTCCGCGATATGCTCCTTTAATCCCTCGGCGTAGCTGTGGACCACGGCCAGGGGCGTTTTCAGTTCATGGGCCAGGTTGGAGGTGAGGAGCCGCCGCTCCTCCTCCGCTGCTTTTGCGTACTCTACCGCCCGTTCCAGCCGCCGACGCTCGTTGGCTTCATGGCGCCGGTGATCCTCCTCGGCGCGGTACCGTTCCCTGAGCTGCTCCGCCTCTCGCCAGAGAGGCACGTCGTCCTCCCAGGGCAGGTGATACCACTCCCCCGCCATGCCGTCAGCCACGTCCTCTACGGGACCGATGAGCTTTCGCCGGACGATCCGGAGGATCAGCAGGCCCAGGCCCAGAGCCAGGACGCCTGTGGCGGGATAAACGGGCCAGAGGGAACGGATGGCGCTCCCCAGGGGATGGGCGGTCACTGCCGTGATCATGATCAGATCTAACTGCTTTGCCTTATCCTCCCGCGGGTCCCACCAGTTCCGAACGGACACCGTCCGGATGTTCCCCAGGCTCCGAACATCTCCCGGCAGACCGTCGATCCGGTCCAGCAGCATGTCCCGCAGGCTGCCATAGCGCTGCCTTTCCCCGTCGGCGCCCCCCAGGGTGACGGGCGAGGATTCATCCAGGCAAAGCTCCGGCAGGAGGGCGTAGACCGTGACCATGTCTTCCCCGGCGGCGGAAGCATCCCCGAACAGACGCTCCCATTCCAGATATCCGGCCCGGTCCAGATCGTCGATTTCCCTGCCTCCCGTCCCCGCCATCGATCCCCGTTCCGCTGTCCAGCGGTCAAAGGCATCGTAATAGGCGTCCGCTGTCGCCATATCCATGGCAATGGGGTGGAATTCCCCCGTGGACTCCGGTTTTGGGGCGGTGATCCGCAGTGCCTCGACGGCGCCGCGCAGGCCGCCCCTTTCCAGGGGGAGGCGCTCCTCCCGGAGGCGGCGGTAGGGATCCTCCTTTCCTGCTTCCGGCAGCTGTACCAAGCCACAGGACAAATTCACCGAAGACGGGAGGTTATCCTCCCATTCCTCATCAGAAGCATATTGGAAATACAGCGTGTCCCCGGCAAAAAGCGGCTTTCCCTCCCCGTCCAGGAAAACCACCGCGCCTTCAAAGGGCCGGGTTTCCCCGTCCTGGTAAAGGACTTTTCCCGCAGTATTCTCTCCCAGGGACAGCCCGTGGGAAACGAAGGGGAAATCGCAGGCCTGGGCCGCCCCTTCCAGCAGATTCCAGCGAAAGCGGGCCGGGTCCTCATACTGCTGCCGGAGCATAGCCCCTCCCTCGTCGTAATAGGCTTTCAGTCCGGTGACGCCCGCCATCCAGTCGGCATATTCCCGGCTTCGGAGATAGAGCCGCTCCCCCATCTGCAGCGTCACCAGCAGGGTCATGACCGTCATGGATACCAGCCACAGGACGCCCAGGCAGGAAAGGAACAGCAGCGACAGGGCATTCCCGCTCTTTACGCTCCTGGCGCCGAACTTGCGCCGCTTGATCCGCCCCGGCAGAAGGAAGATGGCCAGCAGCCCCAGCAGCAGCAATGGCCCCTCGACAAACAGGCCGGCCCACAGGATATTGCGCATCATATTACGCCTCCAGCTTATAGCCCGCCTTGATGACGGTTTTGATGCAGTCGGCCTTGTCCCCCAGCTTTTCCCGCAGGCGTTTCACTTGGGTGTCCACGGCCCGCGCCTCCCCTTCGTAATCGTAGCCCCAGCATTTCACCAGGAGCTGTTCCCGGCTGAGGACGATGCCCCGGTTGCGCAGGAGGCATTCCAGAAGGGCATATTCCCTGGGGGTGAGGCCCACTTCCCGGCCCCCCGCCCAGACCCGGCGGGTGCTGAGCTGCAGGCGGATGCCTCCGGCCTCCAGCAGGTCGCCGCTGCGGAGACTGCCCCTCCGCCGCCGGATCAGGGCCTCCACCTTGGCATAGAGCACCGCCATGCTGAAGGGCTTGGTCACATAGTCGTCGGCCCCCAGCTCATAGCCCAGGAGCTTGTCCTCCTCATCGGAGAGGGCGGTGAGGAAGATAATGGGTACGTCGCTTTGTTTCCGGGCGGCGCGGCAGACGGAATAGCCGTCCAGCTCCGGCATGAGGATATCCAGCAGCACCGCGTCGTACTCCGCCGCGGAGAGCTTTTCCAGGGCCTCCGCCCCATTCTCCGCCGGGGTGGGGTCGTCCCCCTTCCCCCGGAACCAGTCGCAGAGCACAGACCGGAGGCGGGGTTCATCCTCCACGATCAGCACCTTGTAATCCATCCGCTCCACCTCTTTCATCGGCAGGATAGCATCCGCATGTGTCTTCTCTGTGTCAAAACGATATGATTATATAAGAAATCCGCGCCCGCCGCAACGCGGCAGGCGCGGGATGATGGTATGGGGGTTTTCAGCCTCCGAAGCCTGTATCCTTCGCCGCTTCCCGCTCTGCCTCCGCCAGGAGGGCTTGGAAATCCTCCCGGCTGCGCAGCGGGTCCAGAAGCGGGTCGCGGAAGAAGGACAGAAAGCTCGCCCACAAGTGCTCCTCATGATGCACAGGGGTATGGGGTTCCAGAAAGGGTGCCCTCTCCGGGGCTTTGTCATAGCCCCCCGCACCGGCCCAGCGGGCCGTCAGATCGCGGACAGTAAGGAGCTCGTTCACGGCCTCCTCCTGTCGCCCCTGCTCCAACCGCTCCTTCATCCGCCGTATATGGATGAAGGTCAGCCTGTCCGCATAGAAGCCCTCCGCCCCCAGCGTATCCACGATGATGCGCTCCGCGGCTTCCCATGCCTCCGGGGTTCCGTAGCCGATCAGGTCATTCAGCAGAATGAAGAAGTCCTTTGTCAGCACGATGCGCCGCTGCTTTACCTGCGCCTCCCCTTCCAGCACGAATTGGAGCCGCCGCTCCCCGCCGGGAATGGTGCGGCACAGCTCCTCCGCTTCCTTGCGCCGCCCCATGGCCGTCAGCACAGTCACCAGCATCCCGGCGGCGGAATCGTTTTCCGGCTGGTCTGCGTAGAGAGACGCCAGGTGCTTTTCCGCCGCTGAGAACCAGCGGAGCTTTTCCTCCTCCGTCTCCGCGTCCTGGCCCATAAAAAACTCCGTGCAGCCCTGGCGGTAGCGGAATTGCCAGTCCCCCGGCAGCTCTTTGAGGGCCGCCTCCGTGACGGGGAGGGTGGCTTTTTCCCCGCCCCGGCGCAGGGCCTCCTGCCACTTTTCTTCCCACCAGGCCCGCCGGTCCTCGCTGCCCAGCAGCATATCGGCGCTGACGCCATAGAGCCGGGCCAGGGGCATGATGAGGAGGAATTCCGGATAGCATTTGTCCGTCTCCCATTTGCTCACCGACTGGGGGCTGACCCCCAGCTGTGCCGCCGCTTCCTCCTGGCTGAGAGAGCTTTTCAGCCGCAGGTCCTGGAGGCGGGCGCCGAATGTGCTCATTTCGCTCATCTGACATTCTCCTTTTTCATACTCGACCGGTCTGGCTCCATTGTAGCAAAGAGGTTGCGGCAGCGTCTATGGTATCCTTTTCGGGTTTCCTCAACCTGAGGTTGAGAACGTAAAGCGCACGCCGCCGGGCTGATGCCCGGCGGCGTGGATCCTTATTGATTCTGAAAACTCCGCAGCATTTCCGCCGCGGCGGCCAGCCGGTCGGCGTGCTGCCGGGCCATATAGGCGTTGGAATCGTCGATCTGTTCCTGGGTGTAGCCGTACTCCTTGTATTCCTCCAGGGTGAAGGGCGTCACCGGCGCGTCGTGGGTGGCGGCCCAGAGGCCCTCCCCCAGGGGCACGGCGTCGGAAAAATAGCCCAGGGCCTGGTAGAGCCCCAGAGTCTCACCGTCCAGGACGAAAAGGACGTTGTCCGATTCCCGCAGGAGGCCCAGCAGGTCCTTCCTGCCGGGATCCCCGGTTTCGGGATATTCCTCCACCTTGATCTGCACCTTGCCGTTGCCGCTCATGTCGCTGCCCGCGGCGGTCAGGGCCTTCTTCACTGCGGCGGCGCTTCCTTTGTCCGCTTCGCCCACGTGGACATAGGGCACGGTCCAGTCCCACTCCACCCGGGTGACGAAGCTGACGATACTGGAGATCAGGAGGATGGCCGCGAAGACCCCCACGAAATAATACCATTTGTAATGATACCAGAAGACGT
>Ga0310786_10005808_pt1 | contig 16625 bp, 9 predicted proteins | sample AusTroGonzalo_MG_FD_203881 | JGI IMG/M metagenome (GOLD analysis project Ga0310786, IMG submission 203881) | Bovine rumen microbial communities from tropical cattle in Woodstock, Queensland, Australia - Gonzalo_03 (v2) (version 2) | ecosystem: Host-associated > Mammals > Digestive system >... | reverse complement strand
CCAATATTTAAAAAAACCCGTCTCGGCACCGGCAGCCTTGATACTCTCCATATTGTCAATGCACGAGATGGTGGCAGAATAATACTGTCCCTCACTCTGCTGCATCGAACGCACAAGGTTAATGCGCTGCTTGGAGAAATATTGCACAAGACCAAGATTTATCCCTGCCGCAACAATTCCGATAAGTGTTAGCCACGGCGAATAGGAGAGCATCAGTGCGATATACAGTATCAACAGACCTATATTGATGACCTGCGGCGCAAGTACTTCCACTAATGAATGGGTAATTGTCTGGTTCAGATGCATACGCTGCTGCAAGTCACCGACATTGCGCATGGCAAAGAAAGACATCGGCAACCTGAGCAGATGGTGCAGATATTCCTTGTTACCCTTCAGGGCCAAAGCACCTGCCACACGCTTGGCATAACGGCTCTGCAACAGCACCACAAAGAAATTATAGACTGCCAGTGCTCCTAAACCAGCAAAAAAGTAAGGTGCCCAGTCACTGTTCTTGCCCGACAGAATCTCATCGAGGAAGATACGGGTGAACAAGGGGGTAATCAGTGCCACAAAGGCTGCCATCAAGGCAAAGGTAAACGTCAGCCAGAAGGCCTCGCTCGCTCCTGACAGGTTTTTTTTAAGATAGGAAAGAATACTTGTCTGCTGACCACCTCGCTCAAATTTGTCTGTAGGATGAAATGTCAGGCATATGCCAGTAAAATGCTTGCGGAACTCTTCCATCGGCCATTTCACGGGCCCTGCACCAGGGTCGTTCAGACAGGCATTACCCTTGCGGTCAAAACCGCGAAACACCACAAAATGTTCAAAGTTCCAATGGATAATTGCTGGTTGCTTACCTTCAAGCGCTTCGGGCGACGTACGGTAGCCTTTCGCCTCCAAGCCGTAGTTACGGGCAGCACGCAGGATACTCTTAGCCGAAGAACCGTCGCGACTGACACCACAGGCGGCACGTACTTCTTCCAAAGGTAGCCATTTGCCATAATGGGCCAAAATCATCGTCAAGGAGGCAGCACCACACTCCACCGCCTCCATTTGCATCACCATCGGCACCTTCGCAACTCGTACTTTACCCATATTCCTTTTTAATTCCCAGTCAGGTTGTTCACCGCATTATCAACGGCACCGACAAGGACACGCCATACTGGTTTCTTCTGAGTGATAACTTGAATATTACACAAAGCACCATTGCCTACCTTTACATCACGGCTCTTCTCACGACTCCACACGAGACCACCGTCCTGCTCATCAAGTGTGACACGCACCTCATACATGGCCTGACCATCGGGAATAAACGCCGCCAGCGGGTCAAGCTTCAGACGGCTGATAATCTCCTGCCGTGTCGTAGGATATTGTTCGATACCTACCACCTTGCCGTAAGCATAGCCCCAATCCTCGCGCTCCATATTGGCGGGCGTGGCCTGCACCTGCTGGCCCAGTTTCAGTTTCCTCAGGTCGTTGTATGTCACGTAGCAGAGCATTTCCCTGCCCGCCATCTGCTGTGTCTGAGGCAGCAACCAGGCGATGGGTTCTCCTGCCTTAAACGATGTGCCGAGAGGAAGGGTTGAGAGGACCACCCCGTCGCGAGGAACTATAACGCTGGTTGTCGAAAGGGCATTGCGAATTTCCAACACAGCCGCTCCTGACGCCACACCATTCCCATGACCGACCACGCAACGGCTAATTGTTCCATCGTATGGAACGCTGATGGGCGCAGCTTCTCCAAAAGGAAAAACCACACCTTGCGCTGTCACCTTATAGTTGATTGTACCGAAGACGCACCAGTAGACCACCACGATTATCATCGCCACCATCGCACCCAGCACAAGCCGGAGCTTAGGCGATGCCACGCGGGCCATTTCCTCGGCCTCGCCGTGCTCGTCTAGCGCCTCTAACGCCTCCTTGTTGAATATCTCTGCCATTGGCTATACTCTCTCCACGGTAATATGCCTGGTGAAGCCTGTCATCTTCAGGATATCAAAGATATCGTCGTTCACATGAGTGAGCTTCATCTGCCCACCGAGGCCGCGAACCACAGTACGCATGGTCGACTGCAGGATGCGCAGACCGCTACTGGCCATATAATTCAGCTCCGTGCAGTCAATTTCCAAATCAACTCCCTTCTCTAAAGCGGGCTGGATGTCGTTTTCAAACTGTCCGGCATTCAGCGTGTCGATACGCTGGTCGGTCTTGATAATGGTCTTGCCATTCTCTTTTAAAATCTGTGTCATATAGCGAAAATTATAATGTCTTTTTCATTGTCAGCCGGTTCTCGTCGCCGAGACGCTGATAACTCACCTCATTCATGATGTTCTTCACGATGAGGATACCCATACCACCCTGCTCGCGGTCCATCGGGTTCGACTCTGTATCTGCATCCTCCTTTGCCGTCGGGTCGAAGGGCTTGCCGGAGTCTGACAGCACGAAAGTCAGTTCCTTGCCGTCGCTCTCGGCAGTCAGGGTGATGTCGGCACTCGTACCTTCCGGATAGGCATAGAAGATTACATTGGTTACCATTTCCTCGATCACCAGCTGCAACTTCATCGCCTGATGCATATCGAGTTCTAATTCGTCGCAGACGCCCTCCATAAACTCCGCCACGCGCGCCAGCTCCTGTTCCTCGTTCTTGATGGTCAGTTCTCGTTTCATAATTGTTGCTTAATTGGTTTCTCCTTTCATTGTTCCTGAATTGAATAACGGCTGCGCGTATGGCCTTCCATGCGCACAGCCGTGAGAGGGATGTCAAGCGGGTGTCAATTTTGGTTTTGTTTCTTGCGTAATATCGGGGGTTGCACCACCAGATACGTTGTCGAGCTCTTCCTCATTGAGCTCCTGCTCTTTCTTTACATCTTCAGGTTTCATAAATTTTAATTTTTAAGTTATTAAATAAGTAATATACAAGCATACACTTGCGTTTTTTTATACTTTTACAATATATTTCGACGGCAAAGATACAAAAAAAATTAATAAAACCATCAATTATACACAAAAAAATTACACTAAGTTGAAAAAAAGCTGCGAAAGGATAATCAGGGAGAGAGAGAAAAGAAAGTCAGACATGATCGGGACACCAAAGAGAATGGAGACCAAGGAGACCTGGGAAACCGTTTAAGGCCGGATTGCGTTAATCTTCCAAAATGTGTTATTCTTTCCAAGCTTTTTTTGTATCTTTGCGGCCGGAATAGTTTAAATTAGAAAAAGAAACGATGAAGAAAGTATTATTTTTAGCAACATTCGTTGTCGCAGCAGTGTCTTCAATGGCGCAGGTAAAATATGCTATAAGCGGTACATATACTGAAAACGGCAAGAAGGTCTATCTGATAGATCTGTTGACAGGAAAAGTTATCGACAGCGTGTTTGTTGCCAACGGCAAGTTCTCATTCAGCGGCACTGCCGATAAGGATGCCTTTATGTCCGTCAAGGCAGAGAACAGGACTTGGTCGACAGACTTCTTCAATGACGGCACGCCCATCACCATTAACGTCAACGACAGTACACTGAAAGGCTCCCCGCTGAACGAGCGCCTGGCAAAGCTTGAAGTTGAACAAGATATTCCCAGAAGAATCATGAATGCGAAGACTTCAAAGATGAGCAAGGAAGAAATAATGGCGCATCAGGATGAACTCATGGATGAGATGAACAAGATGATCGACAATATGACAACCTTCGCCAACAAGGTGTTCAAGGAGGAGCGCAATTCACTCATACCCATAGCGTTTGCAGGCTATTACTTTGTGGACAATGGCGTGGAGGCATACGACGAGCTGGTGAAGCAGCAGGTGGTGTTTGCCAACCATCCCTGTCTGAAGAAGACGAGAGACGAAGTGGAAGCCCTGCTGAAGCCGAAGGATAGTCCGAAGACTGCCTTCATCGGCCAGCAGTTCACCGACCTTGAGATGGCAGACCCTGACGGGAAGATGCACAAGATCAGTGAGCTTGTCGGTGAGGGCAAGTATGTGCTTGTAGACTTCTGGGCCTCGTGGTGTGGCCCCTGCCGGGCTGAGATGCCCAACGTTCTGGAAGCCTACAACAAATACCACGAAAAGGGTTTTGAGGTGATTGGCGTTTCCTTCGACGAGAAGAAGGATGCTTGGATCAAGGCCGTCAACCAACTCAAAATGCCGTGGCTACAGATTTCCGACCTGAAAGGCTGGAAGTGTGCCGCTGCCCCCATCTATAAGATTGATGGCATCCCCGACAATATCCTCATCGACCCACAGGGCAAGATTATCGAACGCGCCCTTCGCGGCAAAGCTCTGCAGAGCCGACTACAGAAGATTTTCGTCGAATAATAACTGCACGCCGAAGAGGGCACGTAGCATTCATTAAATGCTCAATTGATCGAGCACAGTAATCAGGCGTTTGTCAAAACGCTTGTCGGTGCGGATACACTCAGTGAAGGGTACATAGACAATATCGTTGTTGCGGTAGCCAACCATGACGTTGCGCTGACCTTGCTTGATGGCCGCAACAGCGCCGACACCGGTACAACTGGCAAGAATGCGGTCGCGAGCCGACGGACTTCCGCCACGCTGCAGGTGACCGAGGATGGACACACGCACATCGAATCCAGGAAACTCTTTCTTGACGCGGTCGGCATAGTAGAGGGCACCGCATTTCGGGCTCTCCGACACAATGACAATGCACGATTTCTTCGACTTACGGATACCGCGCTTCATAAACTCTGCCAACTGGTCTTCGTCGGTCACCTCTTCGGGTACAATGGCAGCCTCAGCACCGCAGGCGATAGCACAGTTCTGCGCCAGAAAGCCAGCGTCGCGTCCCATCACCTCAACGAAGAAGATGCGCTCGTGCGAGTTAGCGGTATCGCGGATGCGGTCGACACAATCCATGATGGTATTCATCGTGGTGTCATAGCCGATGGTAGCGTCCGTGCCATAGAGGTCGTTGTCGATGGTGCCAGGTAGTCCGATGACGGGGAAGTCGAACTCAATGCCGAAATTCCAGGCACCCGTCAACGAACCGTTACCGCCGATGACGACCAATGCGTCAATCTCCTCCTTTTGGCAGGTCTCGTAGGCCTTCTGCATACCTTCCTTGGTCATAAACTCCTTACTACGAGCTGTCTTCAGAATGGTACCACCTCGGGTGATGATGCCGCTCACGTCTTCGGTAGTGAACTGCTTCACCTCACCCTTAATGAGACCGTCATAGCCTCGGTAGATACCCTTGATGTTGAAACCCTCGCAGATACCTGCACGTGTCACGGCACGGATAGCCGCATTCATGCCGGGGGCATCACCGCCCGACGTCAGAATACCGATAGTCTTAATCTTACCCATAATCAATATTTTTTATATTTTAAACAATTAGAATTCATATCCAAGATTGATGTAGAAATAAGCTTTCTTGGTGCGGTTGCTATAGCCTAAGGTAGCACCAACAGGGCCAAGCATCGTATTGTAATAGTAGGCACCCTGGACACCAATGAGGGTACGATGGTCAAAGAGTTCTTTCGTTTTATCTGCCTGTTGGCCACCAGCCACACGCAGTAACACGTAACTGCTTTTACCTATTCGCTCTTGGGCCTGAAGCTGGGCACCCATGAACTGATGGGCTACATACTCTATATTGCCGATGCCGGCGAATGGCATCTGCTGCTCAACGTAGTGACCGAACCATTCGCCACCGATGGTGTTGCCGAATACGGGAGGAACGACGGAGCCAAAGAGCAAGCGACCATAGAACATGGGCTGGAGGGTGAAGCGGCTGCCGATAGTAAACGACTTACGCCAGTCAGCTCTGATATCACTCATACCTGTCGTCTTGCCCTGTTTGTTGCCTTCAGCATCAATGATATTGAGCTGTGCGAAGTCGTTGGTAAGAAAAGCGTATTCAGCGTTAAAGCGGGCACCACGTGAGGGGAAGTACCAGTTATTCTCGCTGTTGTAGGTGAGACGGGCACGATAGCTAAAGAAATGCTCGTTTTTGAGCGACACTTGTCTGGCCGATTCCGAACCGAGCTTGTTGCGATAGTGCATATAGTCCCAGCGCAGACCCAGCTGCAGGTTGAAATGGCGCAGGTCGAGGTTGAACGGCAGGAATTCAGCCTGAAACTGGTTATAGCGGATGTTATAGTCGAGGTTACCTTCGGTATAGATGTCTACATCATTGCGACGGAACGTATAGCTGAGCGACGGACGGGTAAAGGAGCGGGGATGGGCGGTGAGCTCGCCACGGGCCATCAGTCGTTTGCCCAGTCGCAGCGTGATATCGGTATTGACGGGCACGGCCGCCTTCAATGGGATATCAAGGCCCAACTGCACGGCAGCATACTCCTCCATGTCGTAGCGTACACCGGCATGCAACTCCGCCGACTTGCGGTCGCCTGCCGAGAGGGTCACAATCACACCATCGGACTCATCCCACTTCTTTTTAACCGAATCGCGGTATTCGAGCGACCTGATGGTTGGTTTAGACAGTTTTGCTGGCACCACGCGACATTCGGCCGTCTGATAGAACAGGTCGACGCGCATCGAGGTGGTGAGTTGCTGCTCCAACTCGGCATCGATGGTCTTCACACGATTCAGGTGGAATTTCTGCGTCAGGAAGCGTTTGTCCTGGGGCGTCATATTCTCAAAGACATACTCGATGACAGGGTGCTGGTCGGTCATCGCATTCGGACGTATCGGATACAGGATCTCCGACTCGGCATCTTCGGGAATGCCGATGCGCTTCTTCAGGGCAATGATCTCATCCCAGTGGCGCATGGCTTCCTCCTCGCCATAACGGATGAGCGAGTCAACAGCTTCAGCCGAAAAACTGGCGGTGGAGTAGCCGTGAGGATCGACATTCATATACAGGTCGGTGATGGCCTTGTTCTCCTCATACTTGTTGACGCAGTTGACATCGATAATCTGTCCCACGATCTTCATGGTGCCCGTGATGTCTTCAGCCGTCTTCGGCTTGCCCGACAGGGTGATGCCGATGACGATCTCTGCACCCATCTCGCGGGCGACGTCGACAGGGAAATTATTCTTCAGACCGCCATCGACCAGCACCATATCGCCGATTCTGACAGGCGAGAAGGCGGCAGGGATGGCCATCGAGGCGCGCATAGCCTGAGGCAGCCGTCCGCTATGGAACACAACCTCACTATTGTCCATAATGTTCGTTGCCACACAGGCGAAGGGAATCGGCAGGTCGCGGTTGAAATCGAGCGAGTCGCAGAATCCCACACACAACTGGCTAAACAGTTCTGCCAGGTTCTTACCTCTGATGAGACCGCCGGCACCCAGATCGCGCTTGCCGAAGGTCAGGCCCATGGAATATAAATAAGTATTCTGTTTCTTGCGGTCGCTGAGACTCTGACGATTCAGATCCTCCTTGTCGGTAATGACGTAGGTCCAGTCCTGTGCGCGTACCATCGAGTCAAGCGAATGGGCGTTATAACCGATGGCGTAGAGTCCGCCGACGATGCTGCCTATCGACGTGCCGGTAATATAGTCGATGGGGATGCCCGCCTTCTCAAGCACTTTGAGCACACCGATGTGGGCCATGCCTTTCGCGCCGCCGCCACTGAGTACGACGCCCACTTTGGCCCTGGGCCGATCTTGCTTACTCGCAACATTCTTCCTTTTTACCGTTGTGCTGTCTGTCTGCGCATTTGCTACACCCATCATGAGCATGGCAGCAATCATCCATATCATCTTTTTCATTTCTATTATTCTTTTATGACTCATCTTCGCATGCAAAATTAGAAAAAATATTCAATATTTACGGTCTGATAGGTTATTTTTTATGTTATTTCCGTGCAGAAACAGGAAAAACCGAGAAATAATTGCTAATTTTGCAGCCAGTTAGTAATGATATGACTATGAACAAGTTTTTTACCACTATTCTCGCGCTGGCTGCGGCGACCGCAATCGATGCGGCAACAGTTACTCTGACGGTTACCGACACCCGCTACCAGACGATTACAGGCTTTGGTGCGGCCTGTTGTGACGGCGCCATGTGTCCGTTTGGCAATGACACGAATCCTGTCAAACTGCTCTACGGAGCAGAGTCGAAGATCGGACTGAACATCATGCGAATGGAGATTTCGCCAAACTTCGTTGGCGATGTCATTGTAAAGGAGTGGGGCAATTATGACACACCCTACGACTGGAAAGGCTCCTTACCGTCAGCCAAGATCGTGAAACAACGTGGCGGCATCGTTTTCGGCACACCGTGGTCGCCCCCCGGGGAGTATAAAACCAACGGTACCGCGCAAGGCGGTAATGCCGAGGACCAGGGTTATCAACGCGGTAAACTGCGCACGGACTGCTATGAGAAGTTCTTCCCCTGGCTGAACACGTTTCTGAAGTATATGAAGGACAACGGTGTAAATGTCGATGCCGTTTCCATTCAGAACGAGCCCGACTGGTGGGTGAACTACTCCGGCTGTCTCTATGAGCCCCAGGAACAACTCAACCTTGTGAAGAACTATGCCCACCTGTTGGACAGAGAAACTTATAAGGGCGTACGGCTGATCAGTGCCGAGCCTCTGGGTTTCCGTCAAGACTACTCCAACATGCTGCTGAACGACCCTGTGGCGCGTGAGCAGATCGATATCATCGCCGGACACCTTTATGGTCACCCGCCCCTTGACGACGGCAACATGAAGGATGCTGCCGTCCTCGCTGCCAAATACGGTAAGGAGGTGTGGATGACGGAGCACTCCGTGACGGATAATATCGACCGCCTACCCAACTGGAATGAGCAGCTGACTTTCGCCAAGGAATTGAACGAGTGTATGAATGCCGGTTGCACAGGGTATATCTATTGGTATATGCGTGCCCATTGGGCTTTTGTTGGTACAGGTGAGGCAAAGTATAATCCAGGCAATACCAAGAACAAGCTGCTGCCCCGCGCCTACGTGATGTCGCACTTCTCGAAGCATGTCACCGGCTCCACCCGTCTGAAAATGTCAGGCTTCACCATCAAAACGGATTATGCCCTCCAGTCATCGGCCTATATCAAGGGTGATTCGCTCATCGTCATGACCATCAATGCCACGAATAATTCACACGACCTGAAACTCAGGTTACCGTCGAAGGTGAATAGCGGCATACATCTGCTGTCGACCGGCAATGAGACCGAGAAATTATGTCAGGAGTCGCCCATCGCCATTGAGGAGCCGGTTAATGAAGTGATGGTCAGTTTTCCTGCCTATAGTCTGAATACCTATATATTTATGATCGACAACGGCGGCACGGCCATCCGAGAACTGAAACGGGCTGACAAAGTCGACCGCACGACCTATTTCGACCTGCAAGGCCGTCGTCTGGATGCGCCCTCAGGCCTTTGCATCGAGCAACATGCCGACGGTTCTTCCAAGAAAGTCTTTCTGAATCAATAAAACCAATAAAAACGCCAGCCACCCATCTCGGGCGGCTGGCGTTACAAAGAGAGTATGAAATTCTAACTAACCAACTAATTAATTAACCATTTATTCTAATTTCTATATGCAGGATTCTGGTAATTAGCCTTCTCCTCCGTTGACATCATCATACCATCGAGCTGACCCTGTGGAATCGGACGCAGATAATAGCCTGCGGGGATAGAACGGGTGAAGGTCTCCAGCGTACTGTCGGTATAGCCTGAGCCAGCGATACGATAGGTTGTGGCACGCTCTGCCCACTTCTGGGTACGGACGAGGTCGAACCAACGGTATCCCTCACCCCAGAACTCACGGCTGCGCTCGTCAAGGATATAGTCGATGGTGATGGTGGCGGGTGTGGCAGCCAGCATTTCAGCAGTGTGGTCAGCAGACAGAGGTGCTCTGTTATTCACGCAGTAGGTCTGCTTACCGGCACGGGCACGGAGTACATTAACGAGATCCTTGGCGTCAGTCTGTTTGTTCAGTTTCACAGCAGCCTCAGCAGCGATGAGATAGAACTCTGAGAACTTGGCGATGTTCCATGGACGGGGGCTACCACCGTTCACCTTTGAACCCAGGCCACCAGCATTATCTGTACGATAGATACCGAGTTTCCAGTTGATGGGGTACTTCTTACGGCTGATATGGTTGACAGCTACGACGAAGTCCGGACGTCCTGCCATCTCACCAAAGCCAAGCTTACCATCGGCACCAGTATAATTGATCTTGCTGTCCTCACTCTCAGGAACCCAGCTGAAATAGCTCTCACCAGGCTTAATCTGTGAACCATTGGCACCGATGACATAAGGCTCGTTATTGCCGGCCTTGTCCCAGTTGGTGAAGTAACTCAGTGTGAAGGTTGCATCATAACGAGTGTCGATAGCCTTGACAGCATCTTCCCAAACACCACCAGCGATGAAAGCATCAGCAACAGGCGCCATACGGGTCCAAGGACGTCCGAGGCCCTGAACAGCCTCACGCTGAACGGGATTGATCACAGCACCAGAAGCAGCCTTAGCAGTCATCTCGGTGTAGTTCCAGGTCTCCATCCAGTAAGCGAAGTTCTCAGGAGAGCCACCGCTACCCCATCCGTAACCGGCACCACCGTTACCATATTTCTCGTCCTCATCGTGATCAGCATAGAGCATAATCTCTGAGTTACGGTCGTTGGTTGCTACGTTGACATCATAGAATGTAGGCTGCAGTCCATAAGGGCCAGGATTGCTGATAGCCTGTTTTGCAGTATCAAATGCCTTCTGGAAGTAGCTCTGGGCTTCACCACTATTACGGCTGCACTCGGGATAGGTAGGAATATTGTTGGGATTCTCCAGCCACCATGCGTAGGTCAGATAAGCCTTCGAGAGATACAGACGAGCCACGTTCTTGGTAACCGTACCTGTGAGACGAGGATTCTCTGGCAATTCGTTGACAGCCTTCTCCAGATCAGAGAAGATGGCAGCATAAACCTCGGGCACCGTGTTGCGGACAGAGGTACGAACGGTAGAAGTGTTGAACTTCAGTTCACCAGCACCTAAGTCAAGGGGCACACCACCATAGGTCTGTACCAGGATAAAATAGTCGAAGGCACGGAAGAAATATGCCTCAGCCAATAGAGCTGCATCGATGCCAGCCTCACCACCATTCTCAATGATACCACTGGCAGTATTGATATTAGCAAAAGCAGCGTCCCAGCATCCACCGGCAATACTGTTTGACGGCGTCATGGAACCCACGCCAGAGAGGTCGGCATCCTTGAAGTTACCATCGGCAGATTGTGCGTAGGTATATTCGTCGGTACCAGTCTCCAGACTGTTCAGATAGTAACCGTTGCCATAGAAATAGCGCAGGTGAGCATAGAGCGATGTCAGACCGCCCTCAATACCCGCCTTCGTGTTGAAGAATGTCGGGTCGAACTGGCTGCGTGGCTGCTCGTCGAGCACATCTGAGCAGGAGGTCATGGTAGCTGAGAGGCCACAGCATACAAGACCCGCAGCGATGATATATTTGATATTTTTCGTTTTCATAACTATTGTTTTTTAAATTAGAATGTTACATTGACACCGAAGATGAAGTTGCGGGTAGCAGGTGTGTTGTAACCTACGATTGGCATCTTATGCTTGCCAGAGTATTCGCTAAAGGCCACAGCCGTGTTCTGGTTAGCCCAAGAGTTGGTCTCAGGATCAAGTCCGCTCTCGTTGTTAAACGGAGAGAAGAGCACGAACGGATTCTGTATCGTTGCGTAGAGGCGCAGACGGCTGATACCGAAATCCTTCACAGCTTTCAGATTGTCAAAGTTGTAACCAAGTGTGATGGCGCGGATCTTCAGATAGCCAGCATCGAAGTAACCGAGGGTAGAACCATACTTGGGGTTATCACCGCTCTGAATACCACCGGGTTTCGGATACTTGGCACCTGTGTTCTCCTCTGTCCAATAGTCGACGTCGATATTATTACGACGGCCAGTCATCATGTTCAGATAACCATTTGAAGAGTGGATAGCGCTGATGAGTTTACCACCAATCTGGAAAGCACCAATGACATTCAGATCGAAGCCCTTATAGCCAACAGTCGTATGGAAACCACCAATCAGGTCGGGCTCCATGCTCTGGATGCGACGGTCGTCAGCACCAATTGCACGTGTGGGAACACCGTTTGCATCGAGTACATCATCGTTGTACTTCACCTTGATCATACCCAAGTTACCACCGGGTTCCAAGATAGCGAAGTTGGTTGTCTTGGTACCATCGGCCAGCGTCACTTCATAAACATCCTCTGCATTCCAAATACCATCATACTCGTAATCGTAGATGACGTCGATGGGATAACCCGGGAACCAGCGGTTGCCCTCATCAGGAGCAGGATTACCATTTTCATCCAAAGCACCTGTCAGCTTGGTCAGCTTATTGCGGTTAGCATAGAGGTTGATACCTGCTTCCCAGTTCCAGCCATTCTTATTGTCAATGATGATGCCATTCAAGGTCAACTCCCAACCCTTGTTCTCGGTATTACCGATGTTTCCAGTATAGCTGCTTACACCTGAAGTAGAAGGCAGAGATACATCGAGCAGGATATCATTGGTCTTCTGGCTATAGTATTCTAATGATCCGGAGAGACGACCGTTGAAGAGTGAGAAGTCGAGACCGAAGTTCCAGGTCTTGGAGTACTCCCAACCCAAGTCGGGGTTAGGCAGAGCGTTGACATAGTAACCAGCCTTGTAATTGGTGCCGTCGCCGAAGTTATAGTTGCGGATAGCCAGACCACCAAGTGTAGAATAAGGATTGATTGCCTGGTTAGATGTCTCACCATAACCGATACGCAACTTCAGGTTGTCGAGCCATGACTTCGTGCTCTCCATGAATTCCTCACGTGCGATGTTCCAACCAGCGCTGACTGCAGGATAAGTGTGCCACTTGTGACCTTCGGCCAGACGTGAAGAAGCATCGGAACGGACAGCTGCAGAAATCATATACTTATTATCGTATGAGTACATCACACGACCCATCCAGGAAATCAGACCACTCTGCCAATAATTATAGCCAACGAGGTTGGCCTGACCTGTAGCCTTGTCGAGTGCATAGTACTGGAAGTAGTCGGCAGGAATATCCTGTGCAGAACCACCAGTCTGCTCGTAAGTCGTCTCCTCAGCAGAATACATACCTACTACATTGATATTATGCTTGCCAAAAGCACGGTCGTAGGTCAGCAGGTTCTCAACAGCCCAGTTGCGGGTCTGATTTTCATAAACAGAACCACCGTTAACCGCGTTGGCATCCTTATTATTAATACCAGTACCTGTGAATGAACCAGACTTTGAATTACGATAGTTCAGACCAATATTGATGCGATAGCTCAGACCTTCTACCCAAGGGCACTTCACCTCACCGAAGAGGGTGTTATAAGAACCGATACCCTTGTTCTCGCTCAGCCAGACATCCTTGTCACGCTCAACAGTCTCCTTGGTAACAACGACCTGGTCATCGGCAGGCAAGGCATTGTAACGCTTCAGATTGCCATTGGCATCGTATGGACTTGCCAGTGGCGTCGTGCTCAACACATTATAGATGTTATTCACACCCTGAGTCTTGCGATAGCTGTTGTTGGTGCTCAGACCAAAGCGGAACCACTTGCCCACCATCTGGTCGAAGTTACCACGTACGGAAATACGGTCGTAACCCTCAGTAGGAATGACAGACTCATCATGATAGTAACCAGCACCGAAGCTGTAGCTACCACCATTGGTGCCTCCGGCAATGCTCACGTCGTGGTTATGGCTGACACCTGTCTGATAATACAGATCCTGCCAGTCGGTGTTTGTATCATCACTTTCGTCGAGCGAATTCTGGTACAGACCAGCATACTTACGGAACTTCGAGAAGGTAGGACCATCCATCATCGGATACTTGTGGAACACTTTCTTAAAGCTGACATAGCCATTATAGCTCACCTTAGCGGGAGTACCCTGATTACCTTTGGCAGTGGTGATGATGATCACGCCATTGGCACCACGAGAACCGTAGATAGCCGTAGCAGAAGCATCCTTCAGGATATCCATCGACTTGATGTCGGCGGGATTGATATCTGAAAGCTGTCCCATGAAGGGGATACCGTCGAGCACGATCAGCGGGTCGTTAGAGGCACTCAGTGAACGCTGACCACGGATACGGATCTGCATCTCATCACCGGGCTTTGAACCCGTCTGTGTCATGAGCACACCGGCAACACGGCCCTGCAGAGCCTGTGCAGCATTGGTGGCTGCAATCTGATTCAGTTTCTCTCCACCAATGTTAGCCACCGAACCCGTCACAGCCTCGCGACGCTGGGTACCGTAACCGATTACCACCACCTCATTGACCAAGTGGCCGTCTTCCTTCAGAATCACATTGAGGTTGTCACCAGCCTTCACCTCCTGTGTCTCATAACCTACATAGGAGATGACGAGTGTGGCACCCGACTTCACGTTGAGAGAAAAGTTACCATCAAAGTCGGTAACCGTTCCGTTGTTAGTTCCTTTCTCCATGACTGTGGCGCCAATCAGCGGACCTTGAGAGTCTGCGACGCGTCCTGTTGCCTGTCTGGACTGTTGTACGGAAGCTACTGATTCGGTAGCATTCCCGGGCAAAGCCCGCCTACCCGTGGCCTTTGCCGAGGCCTGCTGCGCACCGATTATGCCGAAAAAGCACAATCCAACGCATAAGGCTGTCTTCTTTGCTTTGAAATTCATAAAATTGATGTTAGTTAATAATAATGATTAAGATAACTGCTGCAAAGATAGACAGAATGTGCGTCTCAGGCTTTTGTTTTTATCTCATTTCGTTGTCAGTTTGTTTCTGAAGATTGGTGTTGCTCAATGTATACAGAAGGCGAAACACCGAACTGTTTGCGGAAGACAGTGGAGAAATGGGCCACGTTGCTGAAACCTACGGCATAGGCCACCTGTGTCACGTTGACCTTTTGCTCCTTCAACAGTCTCACTGCTTGTTCAAGGCGGATATTCCGTATGAACTCACTCACGGGCAGGCCGGTCAGTTCCTTCATCTTGCGGTGGAGCTGGGCCCGGCTGATACCTACCTCACGTGTCAGCATGTCAACATTGAAGTCGCTGTCGGAGAGATGGGCATTCACCGCCTTCATGACACGCTCCATCAGCAATTCGTCATTCCCTTTCACTTCCTTTTCCACCACTTTCTCCTTCTGTTGCTGGGCACCGGAGAACTTGCCCTTCAGGTGAAGCGACTTACTGATAAGGTTGTTGATGACCACATGCAGCTCGTCCATGTCGAAAGGCTTTGCCAGATAGGCATCGGCACCCTTCTCAAGACCTTCAAGACGATTGGCGACATCGGCCTTTGAGGTGAGCATCACTACTGGCACATGACTGATGTTCATATTGGTCTTCACCATGCGCAGGAAGGTAAAGCCGTCCATCTCGGGCATCATCACATCACTCACCACGAGGTCGAACTGCTTGTCGTGCTGTGCCCCTAACAGACAGCGCAGGGCCTCGCGGGCACCTGTCACGGCGGTGACATGATAATAGGAACCTAACTCTTGTGTGATGTATTGGCCGATTTCCACGTCATCGTCAACCACAAGTATCCGATGGTTCGTCTGTGGCTTCGATCGTGGGGTATTCCCAACGATGGGGTCTGCCGTCTCGAGTTCTTCCTTGGTAAAATGACTATTGCCCAGTGGCAGACTGACGGTAAAGATACAACCAGAGGAATCTGTGCGGTTCTCGGCTGTGATTGTACCATGGTGCATGGAAACAATCATCTTGCAGAGGTTCAGGCCAATGCCCGTGCCCTCTATATGCAGCGAGTGAGAGGTACTGCCCTGATAGAAACGGTCGAAGATCTTGTTGACATCACCCTTGATACCCATGCCGTTGTCGATGACCTTCAATTCGGCAGTATAATGGTCAGTCTGGTCGATACGCACCTCGATGGCCCCACCGTCGTAAGTGTATTTGAAGGCGTTCGACATCAGATTGTCAATCACCTTGTCGAACTGATTGCGGTCTACCCACACGTCCAGACGGTCGAGGGCTGGTGCATAGGTCAGCGAGAGACCACGCTCATTGGCCGTATACTCATACGATTTGAGGATATTGCCCACATACTGCACGATATCGGTCTCCTGACAATGGATCTTCATCTGCTGCTTGTCAATCTTGCGGATATCAAGTATCTGGTTCACGAGGTTCTGGATGCGGCTGGCATTGTGCTCGATGGTCTTCAACTCCTCTTTGACATCCTCACCCAGGTTCTTCCTCAACAGTTTATGCAACGGACTCATAATGAGTGTCAGCGGCGAACGGATATCGTGGGTGGCATTAATCAGGAACTTCATCTTGTCCTCGTCAAGCTGTTGATTACGCTTGCGGAGGTAGAACCACACGATAAAGCCGATAATGGCAGCCGCCAAGGCACAATATAATAGGTACGCCCACGATGATTGGTACCAAGGGGCCTTAACGATGATATGATACACCTGCGGTTCGGTATATACACCATTGTCATAGGCTCGCACCTCCATCGCATAGGTACCAGGCTGCAAATGGTGGAAGGCTATCACATTATCGCCAGTCGCGGTCCGCGTCCAATCCTTGGCACCGTTCAAACGGTACTCATAGATGACATTCTCCGCATTCGAGTAGTTCAGTAGCGAGAACGCCATTGTAAAGGTATTGTCAATATAGGAGAGTTCAAAACGATCATTTCCCATG
>Ga0310786_10005806_pt1 | contig 16627 bp, 15 predicted proteins | sample AusTroGonzalo_MG_FD_203881 | JGI IMG/M metagenome (GOLD analysis project Ga0310786, IMG submission 203881) | Bovine rumen microbial communities from tropical cattle in Woodstock, Queensland, Australia - Gonzalo_03 (v2) (version 2) | ecosystem: Host-associated > Mammals > Digestive system >... | reverse complement strand
TTATGCCATAACTGCCGCATATTTTATTTGGCATAATTTTTAAGCCACAATACACTTTCAAAATCAGCCTAAAATTTGAAATGGAAAAACTAAAAAAAACGGCAAATTTTGCGTGCTTAAATTTTTATGTCGGGTTGCCAAACAACGGAAATCAGCACTTTGACAAAAAATTTACCGTCTGAAAATAGTGCTTTTTAACAGGTTTTGTCATATAAATTGTATAGTTTGACATATCTTGACATAAAGCAAAAATATTGCTATTATATGTCATAGAGTTGTTAATATCAAGTTAAATTGCAAAAAAAATTTATAAAAAATATTTCGGGAGTGTTTTTTATGAGTGATGATTTTCAAAACAAAAATATACAAAACTTAAACCAAAATAATCCACAAAACCAAAAGGTCAAACTGCGCTTGCGCTTAAAATCCGGTGAAGAATTTGAGGCAGAGGGCTCACTCCCCTTTGTTTTAGCCCAAAAAAATGAGTTTTTAACCAAGGCCGCACCAAAACAATGGCAAATTGTCGCACCTCAACAAAATACGCAATATACGCAAAGCAACGCAGAGATTCTACCTACACCGCCAAATACAAATATCAATGACGAGCACCCTAACCCCGAAACCACTTTGCAAGAAACTCTGCCGCCGCAAGATGAACAATTCAATGAACAATTTAATGAGCAATTTAATAAACAATTACAACCTGCCAAAAATATCACGACGCACAGAATAGTAAACCCGGCAGAATACAATTTACATATTCCCGCTATACGAAGACGTCAAAATCAAAACAATTCGCAGCAGGAAATGCTGCCGCTTAATATTGAGGATGACAGAAATATACCTCTTCCCGCCGCCGCAAGCGGAACAACCCATAACACGACGGAGCAAACCTCAACCCTTTGGAAACCGGAAGACAATTCTTGGCAAATTGACGAGAAAATTTGGTCAAAAATCGCCTATCTTGACGGAATGGACCTTGTTTTACGCCGTAAAGTAAAAGACCTAAAACCAAATTTAGCGGCATTAATCACTTTGGCGGCAGCCAAAATGCTTGGCGGTATAACGAAAATGAGTGCTTTGGAATTGTCAAAATCTCTGCGTTTATCGGGATACCTGAAAGGGGGGGAACGTCTTGACCGCGTTTTAGCGGCGGAAATCAAAGCCGGCACAATATTTTTTGAAGGCAGCAAGCGCAACCGCGGCTATATAATTTCGCAGACAGGTACCGCCAAGGCATACAATGCAGCGGAACATTTCCTACTTTAGTAAAACCATCTAATAGAATTGGGCAAAACTTTACCCTTTGCAAGCAAAGATTTTTTGCTATAAATACCTCTTTTTCATCTAATATAAAAGACCTAATTTGGACCTATATTCCCGACGATAGTTATTTTTCGTTGCTGTTTTCCTCTTGACAATCTAATCTTTTTATACTATTATTTATAATGTAATCTAATTAGATTACTAGGTTTGGGGTAAACTGAAATAAGGGGGACGGGTTGTATAATTAATTTTTGGTAAGGAAAGGTTTTTTATACAACCCTATATTTTTAAGTGTTTGACAGTTCAGGCTGCTTCCTATAAATTAGTCATACCATTAATAAATTACTAAGAGAGTTATTCTTACCTCTAAACTGCAGTACAAACCGATATATTGCCTGCCACTCAAAGCACACTAGGCGCCGGATTGCACAACCGGCGCCTATTTCTAACAACATTTACAAATATTTTCTTTATATATAAGTATTATTTTATTCTGTAATAGGAATATCTTTGTCCGCCATTAGTATGATGACCGAAAGGCGATATAAGATTATTTGCAGAATAAAATATACGCCCGTCTAAATTTTCACATAAATGTTTTGCTCTGCTATTGCCATTTGCTGCTACGCAAAAATTTCGTCCTTCATACATTGTATAAGCAAAGGAATAATTATTTTTACCACAAATAATATTTTCAGCTTGATTTCCTTGTACCGCTTTCCCTATACAACAATAACTATTCTTAAAAATTACACAACTTTCTGTATCCCAATAATTTGTATATTCGTAAGAAGATGCAAAATTAACATCAATCGTATCAAAACTACTTGGATATTCATTATTTATTAAATAGTAGCTGTCAAAAGCAGTTTTGATTGATTTTACAAGTTGTTGGAAATTTGCAAACTCCGCTTTATCAACGGCAAGTTGATATTGCGGCAGCGCTATTGCCGCCAATATTCCAATAATCAAAACTACGACTAGGAGTTCAATTAAGGTAAACCCGCCGACGGGGTACTTGTTTATTTTTGACATAATGTTATACCTCATATTTAATAGATTAAAACGCGTTATAAACACGTTTGCTTACTTATGTTAAAATTTTATCAAAAAAAAAAAACAAGTCAAGTTTCCGTCGGGAAACGGCAAAAAAGGAAATGCTTTTCTAGCAACCCCACCCATAACCACGAAGGCTAGAATTTCCCAGCGGGTAGAATTACCCAACGGGTAGAATTACCCTCCGCATTTCTTACGAAAGGGGCGGGGAAATTAAAAATTACTTTATACCTTTTGCTTATCTTTTTTCGGCAAAGTTAATATCTTCCTTCTTCAATGCCGTTTCCTGCAAACTCTTACGGTGGCTTTCCATTTGCAAAGGAATATTCTTTTGCGCCCATTTCGGGTTTTCAAAATATAAAACGCCTTCAGCAATAGTTGAGCCGAGCAAGTCAATAAAACGCTGGCGCTTTAGCAGTTCCTCTTGCCAAGGTACCATCATATATAAACTCTCAATTAACAAAGACGGCACTTGCGGCATACCGCGTGTAACGGCAAAATCCGCCTGCATATAACCGTTATCGGGCAAGCCGATATTTTTTGAATAACTCTTTTCCATCGCTTTAGCAAGCGGAATACTTTGCTGATAATAATAATAAAAAGAAAAACCAAGTTCGCGTTTAAGCGGGTTTATATGGTCTGGCAAAGCATTTAAGTGCAAACTTAAAAACAAATCGGGATCATAAAAAGAAGCACGGTAAGGCCTGTCCATTAGAGGTAAATTTTCCGTTTCTTTTCTTGTCAAAAAGACCTGCGCACCGTATTTTTCAAGTTCACGTTTTGCGGCAAGGGCAATTTGATAAGTCATTTCATATTCAAGCAAGCCGCTGGGGCCGACGGCACCGTCATAAGGGACATTTCTTTTCATGGAGTGGCCGGGGTCTAAAACAACCCTCAACCCCCTAAGCGGGGATTCATTAGTAAACTTAAAATCGCGGGAAGTTACAAGTTCAAAAACTAAATTCTTATCTTCATACCAATAATTAAAACCTCTCAGACGTTTACCGTTTTGGAAACGGGCAACTATTTTTTTAGTCGTCGGGGAAAGGACCTCATAATCAAGACCGCTGATAAGTTTTGTTTTGGCACTTGTATTAAAAGTATTAAATGCCTGAGTGTTATATAAAATTATGCCGAAAGATTGGTCCGTTTGGGTTGTTTCAAAACTGACGCGTTCTGTATTTTTTATAATTATTCTTGTTTTGTTTTCTTCCTCTTTAACGTCAATTTGCCAAGCAATATTTCTTGCCAAAGCAGTTTTACTTTTAAGGTCAAGCAAAGTAGGGTCAAGATAACCGATTTTATTATCATCTAAAATTACTTTATAAAAACCGTCAATTTCCCCTTCGGTCAAAACGGTATTAAAAATGCGTGTTTGATAATCATAACCGCCTGTTTTATTGGGCTCTAAACGCAAGCGTAAATTTTGGCCGCGCACTTTGGCAGGTTTCAAAATTTCTTCTTCGGGCAAGATTTTTATTTTACCTTCGCTTACAAGTTTACCCCGCTGTTTGCCGCTATATTCATACAGACGGTAAACAGGCCTTTTGCCGCTTCTTAAAACTTTATCTTTACCTACGACAATAGTTTTTTTGTAAATAGTAGGTTTAAGGACTTCTTCTTCAAGTTCCACTTCCTCAAATAAAGGAGGGAGTGAAACCGTAACTTTATGATAGGGGCTTGCTTCAACTTTGAAAGTTATGCCGCTTGTATTTGATACTTCACTATCACCAAACGGAAAACCGGACTTTTCAATAAAACGCGGCGTTTGTAAATAGGCGTCTTTATCAATGCCCTGAACAAAAATATTGCGTTGTGCTTGGTAAATTTTATTGCCGTCATCATATTCAAGCAGCAATTTATTTGCACCGACTTTTACAGGGATATAAGCCAAATAAGCACCGGTGGGGTACATATCAACCTTTTGGCCGTTTATAGTAAAAATGCCGGGGCCTAAAGTTTTTCCGAAAATGAAAATGCCTTTTGCACCTTCCCCGATTTTTGCGCCCTCAGGCGGATATTCAACGGTAATAGGGTAAATTCTTTGGGGGTACTTTTCCCGTACTTCCAAACTTGGGGCAGTAGGTAAAGCACAAACTTTAACTGCTAAAAATAAAGAAAAAATTAATAAGGGTATTTTATTCATCCTAATAAAATGATAACATAATTATATGCAGATTGCACGCGATATTATTGTTAAGGACTTAAATAAACTCTTGCAAATTGACTTAATCCCCGAGCAAAACGGCCTTCAAGTTGAAGGGGCAAAAACAGTAAATAAAATTATTTTCGGGGTATCAGCAAACAAGAAATTATTTGAGGCCGCCGTACAAGAAAAGGCACAAATGATAATTGTGCATCACGGTTTATTTTGGGGCCATGAACATAAAATAACAGGGGTGTTCGGCGCAAGAATAAAGTTCTTAATAAAAAATGATTTGAATTTGCTTGCCTATCATTTACCTCTAGATAAGCATCCCAAACTTGGCAATAATGCAGGGCTTGCAAAAATGCTGGGGCTAAAGAACTTAAAACCTTTCGGCACTTATAAAGGGCAAAAAATCGGTTTTATAGGCACTTTAGCGAAGGCAAAAAGTTTTGAAAATATTTTCAAAATGCTTGGCGGGGAAGGGTTGAACTTCGGCCCTAAAACAATTAAAACCGTCGCAATAGTAAGCGGAGGCGCACACGATATGCTTGAGGAAGCCATTGAAAATAAAGCAGACCTTTATATCTGCGGCTCGCGCGACGAATATGTGCAAGAACTTGCACGGGAAGGAAAAATAAATTTTATTGCAATGGGACATTATAATTCAGAAAAACTAGGTGTTTTGGCGCTAAAAAACTATATAGATAAAAAGTACAAAATAAGCACAAAATTCATAGACATAAAAAACCCATTCTAGGAGAGTGAAAGTATATGGAAAAGATGTTTGAAAAAATCAGCACAATGAAAGGTTATGCCTTGGAACTGCAAAAAAATATGACGTGCAGGCCGGCAATTTCCCCCTCCCTTGGAGGAAAGGGCGAATACGAAAAGGCAGCATATCTTGAAGGTGAATTAAATAAAATCAAATTTGACGAATTATTCCACGTAGATGCCCCGGATACCACGGCAGAAGGCAATATCCGCCCAAACATTATTGCAAAATATTACGGCGAAAACAGAAATAAAACCTTGTGGCTTATGGCACACATGGACGTCGTTTCCGCGGGGGACCTTGCCTTGTGGAAAACAAACCCTTTTGAACTCACTTTAGATAAAGATAAAGATACCATTTACGGCCGCGGCGTAGAAGATAATCAGCAAGCAATAGTTGCCGCAATACTTACGGCAAAAACTATCGCAGAAAGCGGCAAAAGACCGCCGATTAATTTGGGCATAATGTTAATCAGCGACGAAGAAGTAGGTAATGAGTACGGTTTGCATTATCTCTTGGCACAACGCCCGGATTTATTTGGTAAAGACGATTTATTTATCGTCCAAGATTGCGGCGACCCGGAAGGTAAAGAAATTGAAATTGCGGAAAAAAATACCATTTGGTTTAAGTTTACCGTTACAGGTAAACAATGCCATGCTTCCATTCCGGATTTGGGCATAAATGCTTTTGAGGCAGGCGCGAATTTGGCAATCCGTTTGACAAACGGGCTTCGCGCAAAATTTAATAAAAAGGACCCTTTATTTTCACCTAATGTTTCCACTTTTGAATTGACTAAAAAAGAAGTGGGTGTCCCTAACGTAAATATAATCCCGGGCAGTGACGTGTTTTATATGGATTGCCGTGTCTTCCCCTGCTATAAACTTGAAGATATAGAAGAAGAAATAAATAAAATTGAAGACGCAATAGAAAATGAATTTAAGGTAAAAGTGGAACATGAAATTATTGTTTCAATTTCCTCAAAAGCAACGCCGGCTGATTCCCCTTTAGTTAAGGCCTATGCAGAAGCAGTTAAGGCAGTAAATAAAGTTGAACCGAAAGTCATTGGCGTAGGCGGCGGGACTTTGGCGGCTGATATCAGGAATTTGGGATTGCCTGCTGTGGTCGGCTCAAAGATGTACAGCAACCCGCACGGCCCAAATGAAAGAACCCGTTTAAGTTTCGTATTAGACGACGTTAAATTACTAATATACGTTTTAATGCACTTAAAATAAAATGAAAAAGAAAGGTATATTTGCAAGGGAAATTTTAATAACTGTATTTTTGATTATTTTGCTCTCTACCCTATGTGTAAAAAAAGTTAAGGACTTAAAAAACTTGGCACAAGATAGTATTTCACAAAAAAATGAGCAAATTATTCAAGAAGCCCTTGCCGTATACCGTGGTGATCATGAGGGTATTTGCCCGCCTCACCTTGAAGCATTAAAAGGTGAATATCTTGAAAATTTACCCCCAAATTACGCAAACGGTACCCCAAATAATACAGTAAAAGAAGGGGCAAATTTTGAGGAAATTTTTGACGGAACAGGCGGTTGGCTTTACGTAAATAATAATAAAGACAAACGTTATTGTGAGGTTTTTGCTAATATAAAAAAATAGATTATGGAACAAGTTTTTATTTATATTGTAAGTGCAATTTTTGGGTTATGTGTGGGCAGTTTCTTAAATGTCTGCATTTATAGAATACCGGCAAACCTATCTTTATGGTGGCCGCCTTCCACTTGCCCAAAGTGCAAAACAAAAATAAAATTCTACGATAATATACCCGTCTTAAGTTATTTAATATTGCGCGGTAAATGCAGAAATTGCAAAGAGCCGATTTCTATTCAATACCCGCTTGTTGAAATCTTTACATCATTAATGACTTTGCTTGTCATTTATGCTTGCGGTTTATCTTGGTGGACTATTATTGCTTTGCTTGTAACTTATTGTTTAATTGTATTATCTATAATTGATTTTAAGTTATTTATTATACCTGATAGGTTTTCCATAGGTTTAGCGATTTTGGGCTTACTTACTTTCTTTATAAACCCTGCTTTTAGCGGCTCTATAAGTGCTAAATTTATACAATGCTTGCTTGGCGGCACTGTGGGCTTTTTTGGGTTATGGGGCATAGCAGTGATAGCAAGTGTAATCCTTAAAAAAGAAGCCATGGGCGGCGGCGATATTAAACTGCTTGCTGCCGTAGGTACTTTAAGCGGCTTAAACGGGGTAATATCAACTTTGATGATTTCCTCTTTTGCCGGACTGGTTTATTATGTAGTTTTAATGTTGATGAAAAAAGACCCGCAAAACAGAACTATACCTTTCGGCCCTTTCATTAGTTTAGCATTGTTTATTAATATTTTAATACCAAATAATATAATGCTGCTTTATTAATATGCGAAAAAGTTTTTTGCTGATTTGTTTTTTGTTTTCCGCCGTTATTTTAAGGGCGGAAGTTGGTGTTTTAAGCGGCGTGGAACAGGAAAAAACAAAAAAGCAAAATATTTACCCGGCCCCCTCAATCTTGGAAATAGATGACGAAATGCTGCCGACATCTGCTACTTTATATGTTTTTAACGTTTGCATTACCGGAAAGCAGGCCAATATGGTGCAAGCCCAACAGAAACCGGACCAAAGAGGCAGTAAAAACAATATAAAACAATATATTATAAGGGATTATACGCCGGTAAGAAAATGTAAAGATTATGTCGGCGCAGATACCCCGCAAGACAAACGTAATATGGTAAACGCCGCATTACGCGAAATACAAGTTCCAAATAGGGAAAATGTTTATATAAATATGAAAGCAGTTTTAGGGAACCCACACAGTGTTTTTACCGTTCAAGATAAGGCCCTTATGCCCTACACCGTTTCTTATAAAGAAATGCCGCAAGGAAGCATATTAAAAAAGATTTTGGTAAAACAAGATAAAATTAGAAAATTTTATAATTTTAACTTACCTGCCGCAGTTTATTTGGGTTCCGTTATTCAAAAAAGACCTGATAATTTTTTACCTATCCGCATAAGTTTTTATGAGGAAATATTAGGTAATAATCAAGCCCGCAATTTTATTGTTTTTGTTTTTAATGAAGGCGAGAAATATACTTATACCCCTGCGGCAAACAATATAGCAAGCGAAACTGTTTACGACATAACCCCTGATTTTGCCGTACAATACTTAAAGTAAAATTATTTTAATATAAAGTTTTATCAGCCGGTTTAATTGCATTACTATAATAAATCGGGAATTATTGTTAAAAATTTGCTATAATATAAAGGTCCCGTAAAAGGACTTAAAAGAAATGGTAAATCAAAATTACACAAAAAGCAGTAAAAATCTTTTAAGAAAGAACGAACAAATTCGCGCGCCGCAGATCCGTCTAATAGGGGCTGATGGCACAATGCTGGGGCTGACGACACCGTCACAAGCCCTGTATAAAGCGAAGGAACAAGGGCTTGACTTGGTGGAAATTTCACCAAATGCTCAGCCGCCTGTTTGCAAGATACTTAATTACTCCAAGTATCTCTACGAACTAGGCAAAAAGAGTAAAGACGCGAAAAAGAAACAAAAGGCAGTATCTCTTAAAGAAATTCGCCTAAAATCCAGAATCGCGCCGCATGACTTGGAAGTCAAAGTTAAGCAGATTGAAGGATTTCTTAAAAAGAAAGACATGGTCCGCGTATCCGTTGTGTTCTACGGGCGCGAGAACCAGCACAAAGACATTGGGTTAACTATGCTTGAAGATATGAAAAATAAACTTGCAGAAATTTCCAATGTTGAAGGCAATATGCAAACACAAGGGAACAGAATATCAGTAACTTTCGTCCCTAAAAATTAAAAGAGGTATTATGCCAAAACTTAAAAATCATGCCGGTGCAAAGAAACGTTTTAGAAAAACAGCCACCGGTAAATATAAAAACAGAAAAGCCGGAAGACGGCACTTGCTCGCCCCGGAAAAGGCAAGCATTAAGCGCGAAAGGCGCCAAGCACGCATCACTGCGGCAAATTCCCCGGAAGGTAAATTGCTTAAAAAATACCTTCCTATGCAATAATCAGGAGGTTTATTTATGAGAATTAAATATAGCGTTGCAAGACATGCAAGAAAGAAAAAAGTTCTAAATAGGGCTTCCGGTTATTACGGCGATAAATCCCGCCGTTTAAGAATGGCGACCCAGCAAGTTGATAAATCTTTAGTCCACGCCTATACCGATAGGAAAGATAAGAAAGGTACTTACCGCTCTTTGTGGATTACAAGAATCAATGCCGCTGTCCGCGAAGAAGGTTTGAATTATTCAACCTTCATTAACGGTTTAACAAAAGCAAATATCACCTTGAATAGAAAGATGCTCTCTGAAATGGCAATTAAAGACCCGGTATCTTTCAAACAACTTGTTGATATCGCAAAAAACGCCACAAAATAACTTTTGTTATTTCAAACCCCGCAGGCAAAACTGCGGGGTTTTTATTTTGCCAAAATATATAATTTAGCATAAAAATCAATTTGTTTATCCCTATTGAAATTTGCCCAAAAAGTATATATAATAAAATATATAAATAAAATCCCGTGTAAGGAGAATATATGAAATATATTTTTGATAAAATCCGCGCTAAACGTAAAAAAGGGTTTACCCTTCTTGAACATTTAGTAGTGGTGCTCATACTTGCTGTTTTAACCGCTATCGCCATACCAACATACAATAAAGCCATGCGCAGAAGCCGTGTTTCAGACGGCTTAAATATGCTTGACGTATTAGCAAGCGCACAAAATAAATACTTTATACAAAACGGTTCTTATGCAAATAACTTAAATGACTTAAATACACCGATTAAAGCATCCCATTACGCGAACGGAAACAGTATCATAACAACAAATTTCACTTATGCTAAAGATGAAGATAATTCTTGTATTTTTGCAACTTCAAGGCAAGGCACAGAATATACTTTGGCAAAGAATTATAAAACTAATTCCAAAATTAAATGCCACGGTAACGGATGTAATAGTATTTCACGTTATGTAATCCCTGTCAATAATGAGAATTCTTTGTGTAGTGAAGATGACTCCCCCGGTTGCGAACTTACAAAAGAACATTGTGATTCCCTTGGTTTGGTGCTTGATTTCGCTAATTGCGAATGTATAGAAGACAATAGCCCAATTCCCGTACCGGTGTCATATTGTGACGAAAGTGACGCCCCTATAGTTATGGATCTTGGTACAAGTTGCGGCGCAGTAAGTTGCGGGCATAATTATATAACACAATTTTGTAAAGGCGGACAATGGGTAACAGATGAAACATTGAACCGCTGCGATAATGCTTGGTTAACTGCACAGTGTTCCCCAGATGCTCCTAATTGGGAAAGTTGTAACTGTAAAAGCGGAATCCCCGTTGTAAATTGCGAATATAAAGGAAATGTGTATCAAGTAGGGCAAAGTTATTTTACAAAATATGATGAGGATGATACTTCTTGCAAATCTCTTTCACAAGACAAGACAAAATGCTATATTACCCATTTTCTAAACAAATGTTCAAACGACGGCACTTGGGAAGAAGATTATGAATGTGAAGATAAAGGAACTTATTGTTCAAATAAAGGTTTAGTTTTAGGCGCCGGTTGTGCTTGTGAAGAAAAACAAAATGATGTGTTTTGCGAATATAACAATCAAAAATATCAAGTAGATGAATTTTATTATACAACCTACGGTGAAGATACAGATTCCTCTTGTAGTGGCGGATTCAGTGGCACAAAAACGAAATGTTATATAAGGCATTATCTCAAAAAATGTACCAATAGCGGCAATTGGCGTGATGACTATCAATGTGAGGATAAAACCGCTTACTGCGCAATCAGCGGGCAAGTTCTGGACCAAAGTTGCAACTGCGTAGCACCCGGCCCGCAAAGTTGCGATGAAGCAAATAAACCGAAATGTGACGGCACAATTACCGGCGCTGAAAACCCTTGTACTAGGGGATCAGACCCAAGTTCTGGAGGGGCCCAATTATATACCCCTTGCCAATTCTTATGCGGTTATAATCAAAATGTTGCTGTTTGTAATAATGAAACAGGACAATGGGAAGGTTCCTGCGAACAGCAATTAAGAACTTATAACCCTAATATACCAAGAACTCAAGCATGCCAAGGTAACGGGTTAGATGGCTCTACTTGCGGTACACAATCTTTGGAATATGTTGAATGTACTCTTAAAACTCCGTATAACAGCCTCAACTTTAACGCAGTAGGTTCATACGGGGAATGTTCCTTACCCGAAAATGATGAAACCGCTTGCTGGGAAGGCAAGACACAAGCATGTACAATAAACGGCCAAGCAGGTACAAAAACCTGTACCGGCTGCCATTGGGGAGCATGTGTACAAAATGCACCTTCTTGTCCGCAAAACCAAACGCCGTCCGGTTCTAATATCGCGCCGTGCCATACAAAAAACGGCGTTACAGACCCGGAATTATATTGCGGTACAATGACAACTACACAAAAGAAATGTGATGCCTCAACAAATTATACGTGGCAATGGGATTTTTCTAATGCAACTTGCAGTAATGTACAAGAGAGAACCTTTGATTATATAACTTGTACAGGCGCACAAGTTAACTGCTTGCAAAAGGTAACTAATGCTGTATGTCAATATTCCCAATCCGGTGCATGGGGCGCAGCTTATTATTGGAATTACAGTGCAGGTACTTCTTGTAGTATACCTGTATCAGATCCACAATGCCAATATCAAGGTCAACCAATTGGTAACAATGTATATTGTTCTACCTCCTGTAAAAGAATAACCTGTCCAAGCGGTTATACTTGGAATTCCGGACTCAAAACTTGTGTAAAACCGCAAGAAGTGAACCATACCGGTTTCTTCTATAATGCTCAAAACAATAGTACATCTTCTTTGTATAACTACCATTCTTGCGAAACCTATGAGTACACTCAGCACGATTGCGATATTCCAACGTGTAATAGTGGCGGTAATGCTAATATAACGGTTTTGACTAATAAAACCCCTGAAGCATATTGTAATACTAATAATGCTACTGCCAATTACCTTGTTGTCAGACAACTAGATTCACACCCTGGCAGTTGTAGTGTTAGCGGAAACATATATCAGTACAAAGGGTCAGCAAGTTTATCAGGAAGATTCTTCAAGTGCGTGACACACTCCGGAAACGTTGTTAATTAAATGATATTTAACCCCCGGCGTAAAAGCCGGGGGTGTTGTTTGTCTATTTGGGGCACACATAAAATCACGTATAAAAATCAACGATAAATTGTAAACTTTGAAAATAATTTGCTATAATATATAGAGTTTTATTGATAAACTTATCAATTTACGGTGGATGTAGCTCAGCTGGTTAGAGCGCCGCTCTGTGGAAGCGGAGGTCGCGGGTTCAAATCTCGTCATCCACCCCATATTAAACGCCTAGAACTATTGATAGGCGTTTTTTGTTTATTAACGTCTAATATAATAAAATAATATAAAAATATAAATATTTTTTACGTAAAATTTGACGTTTTGTTAAATATTCTCTATAATATATGCATATACAAAAATTGGAGAGTTTATGTTTCAAAGAATTTTATTATTTCTGTCTTTATTTATTTTTTCTGTTGCTGCAGAAGCAAAAGAAATTGTTATATATCATACAACTGATATTTACGGCAGTTTCGCCGGGCAAACGGATGAAGAAGGTAATCAATATGGCGGTTTTGCGCGTCTTGCCGCTTTGATTAAAGAAACAAAACAACCTTATTTGCTTTTAGACAGCGGGGACTTTAACAGTAATCAGGCAGTTTTTTCAGAAGGGGCTTATACTATTGATTTGATGAATAAAGTCGGCTATAATGCAATTACGTTAGGTAATCAAGATGCCGCTTTTAACAGTGAAGGTTTGGCAGATATTTTATCAAATTTCCACGGCGATATTTTGGCCATGAACGTAACAGGCATTAATATGCACAAAAAACAAATCCAGGCACATAATATTTATAAGGTTGGGGGCATAAAAGTGGGCGTCATCGGGGTAGCGAGGGGCAATACTGATTCCGATGTAAAAATCAATACCCCGTCTACCGAAGATTTTGAAGAACAAATTCAAACCCTAAAAGATAACGGCGCTGAAATTATAATTATTTTGGCACATGACTCTATGCTTAATACAGAAAATATACCGGAAAATAAAAAATCAAATATTCTTCAACCTATTATAAATACTGCCTCTTTCGGTGAATTAAGTTTAATGCTCGGCGGGCATGCCCATACTCCGGTTTTGATCGGCAGATTAACAAATAAGGACGCTAAAGGCCCGTGGATTTTGGAAAGTGCACCCTATCTACAATCTGTAACAAAAATTGCTATTGATAAAGATAAAAAAACAGGTAAAATTACCATAAAAGAGCCGCAGTTTATAAAACTTACCGGCAAAGAAGATAAGAAAATAAAAAGATATGTGGATTTAATTATGGGCGCGCAAAAAGCAGCAATAGAAAATACGGGAGATGAAACGCAAACGGAAAAGGAAATCCCCGCTAATACTGCTGCTACTGCTCCGGCCACACCTTCTAAAAATGAAGTCAAGCCGGACCAAAAGGATAAAAAATAAAAATAAATTTAAGTTAAAGAACTCCCCGATATTAATTCGGGGAGTTTTTATTTGTTTGAAATGTTTTATGGTTTTAAGCGGTCCATTAAGCGCGGGAACGGTATAGTTTCGCGTAAATGGTGCAAGCCACACATCCAGGAAACGAACCTCTCAATACCCATACCAAAGCCGCTATGCGGGACAGAGCCATAACGGCGCAAATCAAGATACCAATCAAAGGCCTCAACCGGCAAACCTTGCTCTTTAATGCGGGCAACCAAAGTATCATAATCTTCTTCGCGTTGGCTGCCGCCGATAATTTCGCCATAACCTTCAGGGCCAATCATATCAACTGCCAAAACGACACGCGGGTCTTTAGGGTCGCGTTTCATATAAAAGGCCTTAATGGCGGCAGGGTAGCGGTGTATCATAACAGGGCGGTCAAAATTTTCGGAGATTATAGTTTCTTCGTCGCCGCCGATATCTCCCCCCCACTCTGTTGGGTTACCTTTTTTATTCAAAATTTCAATGGCTTCGGTGTAACTTATGCGCGGGAAAGGTTTTTTGATATTCTCAAGTTTTGAAATATCACGCCCTAAAACCTCAAGTTCTTTGCGGCGGTTTTTCAACACTTGTTCAACTAAGTAGCAAATAAAATCTTCGGCAAGGTCCATATTGTCGTCCAAATCATTGAAAGCGACTTCCGGCTCTACCATCCAAAATTCAGTTAAATGGCGGCGCGTTTTTGATTTTTCTGCCCTAAATGTTGGACCAAAGCAATAAATTTTGCCAAGTGCCATAGCGCTTGCTTCACCGTATAATTGGCCGCTTTGGGAGAGGTATGCCTTCTCGCCGAAATATTCCGTTTCAAATAAAGTGGAAGTACCTTCGCAGGCGGCAGGTGTTAAAATAGGGGAATCAACTAAAGTAAAACCGTTTTTTCTAAAATATTCGCGAATTGCGAAAATGATTTCATCTCTTATTTTCAAAATAGCAACTTGCCTGCTTGAGCGAAGCCATAAATGGCGGTTATCCATTAAAAATGCCGTACCATGCTCTTTATTGGAAATGGGGTAATCTTTTGCCATTTGCAAAAGTTTTATATCTTTTACTCCGAGTTCAAAACCGAGCGGGGAACGTTTATCTTCCCTAACGGTACCGGTAATTTCAACGGAACTTTCTTGGGCGAGTTTATCGGCAAGTTCAAATACTTCGGGGGTAACTTCGCCCTTAAAAACTACGCATTGAATAATGGCGCTGCCGTCGCGTAACTGTAAAAAGTGTAGTTTCCCGCTTGAACGTTTATTATAAAGCCAACCTTTTAAGGTGATTTCTTTACCTACATATTGTGCTACATCTGAAATTCTGATTTTTTGCATAAAGACCTCTTATTCCATTTATATATATTATAACATTTTTGTAAAAGGTGTCTTTTGTGCTATTTTTCCCTTGACATATTCCCTTGTTAAATGATAAAAATATAGTATATTCCATTAAGGAGGAACTATGAAAAAGTTATTTATCGCTTTGCTTGTTTGCCCGCTTTTACTTGCTTGCGGCACAAAAGTTAAGCGTATGGAAATTGAACAAGTTAAAGATGTCAGCGGAAGTTGGAACGATACCGATTCCCGCGAAGTCGCCAAAACAATGATTGACGAATGCTTAAACGGTGCTTGGTATGCCAAAGCCTTAAAAGAAAAGAAAGGGGCAGACCCGGTGGTAATCGTCGGCACAGTAAGGAACGACTCTATGGAACACATCAACACCAATACTTTTATTGAAGAACTGCAAAGGGCTTTAATAAACAGCGGTAAGGTGGAATTTGTGGCTTCTAAAGACGAACGCGGCGAAATTCGTGAAGAACGCCTGGAACAAGACGAATATTCTTCCGAAGCAACCCGCAAGGCCTTTGGCAAAGAAGTCGGCGCTGATTATATGTTAAGCGGCGTGTTGAGCGATATTAAAGACCAAGAAGGCAGCAAAAGTGTTGTGTTTTATCAAGTTAACTTAAAACTAATTAATATTGAAACAAACAAAATACTTTGGAACGGTCAAAAACAAATCAAGAAATACGTAAATAAAAAAGCCTTTAAGTTATAAAATATGAAATACGGCAGGGCCCTTGCAGCACTTTGTTTTATTTGTCTTCTCTGTGCTTGTACAGGGCCTTCCGTACGTTATAAACACAAAGTTATAGGTGATATGAAAAGCCATAACTTTGAGGCCGCACAAGCAAGAATCAAAAATGCCCAGAAAACCTACGGCAGGCGTGATGCAAGTTTATATTATTTAGACCTAAGCGCACAACAAGATTCAATAAATTATTCCACCAATACTTTAACCCTTTTAACCGAAGCAGAAAACAGACAAGAAGCCCTTTATGCTAAAAGTATATCCCAAAAAATGGCAAGTTTTATCATTAACGGTTATACAGAGCCCTACCGCTTGAAATATTTTGAAATGGGGTATTTATTTTTCTATAAAATCCTTGCCTATTTGCAAGAAAAGAATTTACAAGATGCCCTAGTGGAAACAAGAACAATGGTGTTTTTCTTGGACAAACTCCGCGAAAATACCGGCAAAGATGACCCTTTCCTTCAATATTTTGCAAGCCAATTATTCTTAATGTGGGGTGCTTATTCCGACGCGCGTATCTGTAAAGAAAATGCGGAAAATGCTTATATCAATTTTGCCGATTCTTATGCCAAAATGCCGGCAAAAGTACAATTTACCGAAGAAGACCGTAATAAAGGGCTTTTAACAGTTCAGCACTTAAACGGAATGATACCCTTTTT
>Ga0310786_10005805_pt1 | contig 16628 bp, 17 predicted proteins | sample AusTroGonzalo_MG_FD_203881 | JGI IMG/M metagenome (GOLD analysis project Ga0310786, IMG submission 203881) | Bovine rumen microbial communities from tropical cattle in Woodstock, Queensland, Australia - Gonzalo_03 (v2) (version 2) | ecosystem: Host-associated > Mammals > Digestive system >... | reverse complement strand
CCACCCCTCCCGATGACACGGGATTCTGACTGCCCACGGTCGGGACCGCATCGACTGGCCGTTGAGCGTTAGTGCTACCAGTAGCCATCACGCCACCCCCTTGTTGCGCTCGTTCCTCTCGACGTACTTGGTATGCACCAATGTACGGTATTCCTCGAACAATCTGCGATAATCCGTGTCCTTCATGCACAATTCGCTGATCACCCTCGTTTTCGCCGTCGCCAGCTTGTCCTTCGCCGTCCTCACGTCCGTGTCCTCCCTCACCGTGGACTCCATGACCGTGAACAGCTCCGCATCCACTGGATTCGGATGCTCCAGGGCCTCCACACGGGCCTTCAAGGAGTCTATCTGCGAGATCATGTCGGGGATGTAGACCCCCTCGCGCATTATCTCGGAGAATGCGCGGTAATTGTCCGATTGCTGCTGCTGGCTTAGCCCTTCGCCAGAGCGTCCGAGCGCTTTGAGTATGTTCTCGTATGCCATCTAATCACCTTAGATTAAGGGGTTTGGAGTTGAGGTTAGTGGTTGAATTGTTCGTATAGCTCGGCGATTGTGGGTTCCTGGAGTCAGGACAGGGAGCCGGTTCCGCTGACATTGGTGCCGTCAATGGTCCCGGACCATCCGATAGTGTCCTTGTTCGCCAATGCGGTCAGGATGAGCTGCGTGTTGGCGGCGTCCCTCTGCTCCGCGAGCTTGTCGCGGAGGTCCTGGATGGTCTTGGCATCCTCGCGGTTGCGAAGAGTGCAGAACTCCGACTGGATCATCGCAGTCTGCTGCGTGAGGGCGTTAAGGATGCTCTGTGCGTTGCGGTTCGCGTTGTCCTGGGCGGCGAACGCGATCTGGCTGTTCTGGTTCTGGATGGCGTTGAACCCGCGCTCGATCTCGAGCTGGGTGGCGTTGGCCGTCGCCTGGATCTCGGTGCGGATGTTGCAGCAGCAGGATTGGATGGCCGACTTCAGGTCTCCGTTGGACACGGCGAGGGCCTTGTCCACGCCTGCGAGGGCGCTGGTGATCTGCGAGACGTCGACGTTCAGGTTGTTCGCAAGTGTCTGGATCGCCGCGGACTGGTTCTGTCCGGACTGACTCACTGCGTTCATGAGCTGGTTGAAGTTGCCCTCATTGATTACGGTCCTGTCCACGTTCCCGCCCCCGTATCCTCCGAGGTTGCCCCCCATGAGGATCACGAGGAACAGGAGGAACAGGAGTCCTCCGTCCCCTCCGAACGCGCCCTTGTTGTTGTCCAGCATGGCTATGAGCGAGGGATCCACGCTCTTGTTAGCCAACATTCCAGTCAAAAAGCCGTTATCATACGATTCTGCCATGGATCTGTTACCCTCCATTCTTATGATTGCGTCGGTGTCGTGGCCGATGTCCTCCAGCATGCCATGCTCCCATCTCTGGTAAGAGGACATGTCGGCCATCGACTCCGACATTGAGGTCATTGCGTCATTATCTGCCATGATTTTACCTCGTTCTTTCATCATTCCGGGTCGGTTTTTAACGAAATTGCTGGATTTTTTCTTATACGCGCTTGTCCTTCCCGGGCGGTCTGCCGGGCTTCCTGTCGGAGTAGGTGTAGCGGGTGAGCTTCTTCCGGCATCTCGCCACGTGCTTCTCGTAGTAGTCGATCCCGAACATCGAGAACGATTTATGGCAGTACGGACAGATGCGGTCGTTCATGCCCTATCAACCATTAACAGCGTTAATAAAGGATGATGGCGAAGGCGTCAGTTGGCGTTCACCAGCGTGGCGGTCTCCTTCAGCATGCCGTCGAAGACCAGCTCGCGCTTGACCACCCGGTACGTCGTGGGTGTCTGGTTGAGGGTCCACATGGAGTACACGTCGATGGAATCGTACAGATCTATCGCCGGGTCCCCCGCCCACTGCACCGAGACGGCCTTGGAGTAGAGCCTGGAGATCACCCTCGCCATGACCGCCTGCGCGTGCGCCTGGGTGGCTATGAGCGGGTTGCTGACGCTTAGCACGATCCTCTCGGTGTTGACTCCGCTGCGGAGGTCGGTGGAGACCTGGCCGCCGCTGTACGATACCACGATGTAGTTGTAGCGGTGCATGAGGGACGACTCCGGCCAGGAGAACTGGATGTGCGGCGGGAGCTCTCCGTAGTCGTCCTCGGCGTACTCCGTGCCGATGATGATGGTCCCGTTCCTGTTCGGCGTGACGGTCAGCCCATACGCCTCGGCGACCCTCTGGAGGTCGTCCAGGATGCTCGTGGAGTCCGTGAAGCTGTACGATGCCGTCGGGTATATCTCCGACACGCTCGCGTCCACCAGATGCCCGATCTCCACGGCGGAGAGGATCCTGTGGATGGACGTCCCGAGGTCCTCGGACGTGTCGATGCTCCATTCGTTATACATCCTGGACAGGCTCCAGCGCACGTCGTAGGCCGTCACCCTGACGGTCTTCTCCGTAGCGCGCTTGTCCGCGATCAGGAACCTCCCCATCGGGACGGTGAACTTCCTGCCGTTCCCGTAGAGGGTGTAGGACAGATTGATGGGATTGCCGATGGTGAGCCTGGTGGAGAGGGTGTCCGGGTTGTCCTCGTCGTAGGATCCGTCGACGTTGATGAGGTCGAAGTCCAGCTCCTGCATCGGGATACCCTGCCCCAGGGGGTCGATCTCGTCGATGAAAGTGACCTGGTTGGTCAGGATGGACGTACCGATGGTCATGGAGTCGCCGAACTCTATCTCGACGATCCTGGCATGGTGGTACGGCTTGTCTATCGCGGTGATGTTGATGACCAGCGCATCGAACTCGTGGTTGCCGGGCGCGACGGCCAGCCCCATGTGGCAGCGCAGGGCGACCTCCTCGGTCACTCCGTTGTTCGAGAAGACCACCGACCCCGCGGTGACGTTGGGCCCGTCGAGGTAGATGGTCAGGGCGGACGTGTGCGCCTGGGAGAGCGTGACCGCCAGGCTGGCGGTGATCGCTCCCGATGCGTCGCTGATCCCGGAGGACCACCAGCCCGTCCTCACGGAGTTGTTGGCGGCGAGAGGGGGGACCAGCATGCCCGCGGAGGATGCCGTCGGGATGCCGTCGCCCTCATAGGTGGCGTAGACCTGGTCGATCTCGTAGACCGCGTCCACCAGCTCCTCGGTGTTGCTCATGGGGAGCCCGGAGCCCGTGAAGGCGGTGATGTCGTCGGCGGCGGTGTTATCGATGTCGATACCCATCGACATGAAGATGCTCTCCTGGCGGAGGATCTGCTGGTCTCCGATGAACCCGTTGCGGGCAACTACATCGTAGCCTGTCGGTGTCGAGTACATGCTATCAGAGCTCCACGAGGGACAGACTGACATCGTAGTGCTCGAAGTAGCCGCCGTTCTCGGTGGAGGTGAACTTCCCCCATCCGGTGATGGTCTGCCCTGTTCCGCGGTACATCTGGGCGGTCTCGTACTTGTTCGTGTCCATGTCCAGGAAAGTGACGCTGAATTTCTCGCCCCCGGTCATGGTCATTATCTTGTTCTTCTCCGTAGGGGAGAGGCCCACCCACTTGACGTCTATGGTGTACTTCCAGTTCAGATGATGCTTGACCAAGTTCCCCGCGTCGGCCCCGTAGATGATCTTGGTGGCGGTGATCTCCACGATGTTCCCGACGTTACGGGCGGCCTTGACCAGCTCCTCCTTCCTTGTGGTGTATCCCCGGTATGCCGGGGCGGGCATGCTCATACCCTCGATAATCAAAACTGCGGTCATGCTACCACGCTCCCGTTGCGTCTCCTCTCCTCATTCTTCAGATAATCATAAGTGGCCCTGGCGATGACCCTCCCGTCCAGCGTCACGGGGATGTCGATGGTGATGTGGTCGTCCGCTCCTCCGCCCGACATGGGCGAGGCCATGCGGAGCGCGTCGGTGACGGCCTGGACGATGAGGGAGTAGGGCGCTGCCACCTCGGGCTCGTTCCTGTTGTCCCCCAGGATCGCGAGCTGGGGCTTGTTGGGCTGGAACACGCCCCCTATGGCGTAGTGGTAGATGCGCTCCATGTTCTCCAGGTACGCCTGCTGCGCCGTCGGTCCGAGACGCGACGCCTCGAAAAGATCGCGCTCGATGTTGTCCACGTCGGCCTGCGTCTTGTAGGCGAACACCCAATTGCCCGCCTCGGGGTCGTTGGGATCCTTCGCCACGATGAGGCGTCCGACGTTGTTGATCGTGACCTCCTCGACGGCGGATTTGATGGCCTTCTGGACGGCCTGCTCGTACTCCTCCTGCGAGTTGTAGCCCGAGATGGTCTCGACCTTGTCCTCCTTCTTCTCGTCGCTGTCCCCGGCAAGTAGGCCCTTTAACCAGTTGCCCGCGGGCCCGGAGAGTCCGAGCTCGTTCCCGGCGATTAGCCCGGCGAGGATCGTGGCCCCGCCGATACCGACGGCCCCGGCGGTCGACCCGCCCATGCCTCCGAGGATGGTCCCGAGGAGGGTGCTCGACGCTGCGGAGCCGATGGTCGATACGATTCCTCCTCCGCCCGCTCCGGTGGCCGTGGCGGTCCCTGCGGCGGTCGCGGATGCCGCCCCCGATGCTGCGGCCATCGCGGCTATGTCGGCTGCTGCCACCCCTGCGGCGGCTGCGGCAGGTCCTGCCATCGCGGCGAGGAGGAGATCCTCGGACAGGGTCTCCACATGCTTGTTGTAGATGTTCTCGGCCGCTTCGGAGAGCATGTCTATCTGGCTCTGGCTCGTCCCTCCCGGGAAGGGCTTGAACTTCCACGACTTGCCCCCGATGTTCTCCTCGACGTCGCTGACTACCTGCTGGATGATGGACTCCTGGAGGCCGTTCAGGTCGACGTTGGCGAGCCCGGTGCTCGGAAGGACCCCCGAGTTCCTTCCTCCCTTGTAGACCCCCCAATCGGGGTCCGCGATGGTCCCCGTCATGACCTTCTGATTGTTCTCGTCCAGATACCACGTGTTATTCCCGTCGGTCTGGATGTCGGGGATGGAATAGATGTGTCCGGAGCTGTCCTCGTAGATGGAGGACCCATACGGGACGTACACGGGCTGGCCGTCGGCTCCGGTGACTACGTAGCCCCCAGTGTCGAGCTCGACGGGCTGGATGCGTCCTCCCCTCTCCCCCTCGATGGCCCTGGCCCTGTCGGGGTCGAAGTCGATGCCCTTCTGCTCGATGTAGCCCCCGGCGTACTTGTAGTAGATTTTCCCGTCCACCGTGCTCTTGTAATAATCGGTCCCGGCGACATGGTCCAGCGTGCTCTCGTCGATGGAGAACGTCGACTGCCTGGGGTTGTGGATGATCGCGTTGGGGTCGGTGTAGAACCTTCCGCCGCTGTATTTCTGATGGGCCAGCTCCCCTCCTGTGATGTACTGGAGCTCGCCGTTAGGGTTGACCACCCAATACCCGGTCCCGTCCCCGAGCTCGTCCAGGCCCTTGACCTGCTGGCCTGCGACGTTCATGGTCTTCCAATTTTTAGTGTACTCTGCGAGGTACTCCGATGCCTTGGAGTCGCTGGCAATGAGCCTGCCGATGGTGTCGGCCAGCTCCACCCCGTTCGGGGAGTCGTAGTCCTTCTCGACCCTGGCCTTCAGCGATCCTATGAGCTCGGAGTTGGTGAGACCGAGCTCCGAGGCCACCTGATCTATGAGCTCGTAGCCAGCGCCGTATTTCGATGTGCCGTAATGGGCGTAGGATTCCGCCGTGATCGTGTTGACGAAGGACCTGGCGTATGCCTCGAGGGCGTTCACGTTGGACGCGGTCGGGTTGAGCAGGGCCTCCATCATGAGGTCGGACGCCCTCTCGTACTGCTCCTGTGTGAACTCCTTGACATCGTACCCGAGGTTCCTGGCCTTCTCCCCGTAGCTCTCCCCGGTGACGATCCCGCCGTTGTTCCTGATGACGTTCATGGCGTTCTGGTAGGCTATGGTCCCGATCTCGCCGTTGGCGTACCTGATGAGATTGGTCGCAGCGGACGAGCTCACCCCCGCGGATACGAGCGCGGTCGTGACGTAGTCCTCGCTGTTCTCCTTCAGGAGCTCCTTGACCATCTTCGATAGGCCGCCGTCAGTGCCGTACAATGTGGAGCCCTGCGCCGCCTGGGCCAGCCTGTCCACGGTCTCGGTGAGGCTGTACGACCTGGAGGACCCCGTCGCCCTGGCGATGGAAGAGGCCGACACCCTGGAGGTCGCCGACGTTCCGGAGCTGCTGACCGCCGGGGCTCCGGGGATGGAGGCTGACGTGCCGTTCATCTCGGCCACGACCTGCGCCGTTGCGACTGCGTAGTTGTAGAGGTCCCTCATGGCCGCGATGGCGTTGGATCCGAACCCGGTGGGGAACCAGCCGTTGATGACCGCCCCCGCCACGTCCGCGCTCGAGATGATGTCCTCGAAGGTGGACGCCACGGCGCTGATGACGCTGGCCGTGCCGCCGTCGAACCAGTTGTCGACGACGTTGTTCACCTGGTCGGCGAGCTGGAGGGTCCCGGAGAACAGGCCCACGAGGTACTCGTCGAGCCCGCTCCCCCATCTGCCCACGGAGTCGCCCACGATCCCGGAGGCTTGGAGGGCGAAGGTGAACGCCTCGGAGAAGGTCTTGGCTATGCCGTCCTCCGAGCGTCCCCAGGAGTCGATGGACTCCCCGACCGCCAGGGACCCGGTCAGGGCGTCGACGAACGCCTGGCGGAACAGGTCGCTCACGGATCCGGACTCGGTCTGCCCCCACATGGATATGATCTGCTGGACTATCTCGGCGTCGCTGATGGAGTCGTCCATCGCACTGTCGAGGTACATCTTGACGGCCAGCGCGTCGTACAGTGCGCCCTTCAGGGCGTTGCCCGCCTCCTCGGAGAGCTCGTCGGCTGCGCTGTTGAGGTAGCTCTGGAGGAGCATGGCATGGCCGACGGCCATCTTGACGCCCATCTCCGCCTCGGTCGTGAGCTCGTCCGATGCGGCGTCCAGGACGGCCTGGAGGGTGAGGGCGTCGTTCAGCGCCCCCTTCAATGCCTGCCCGCTCTCCTCGGTGAGGACGTCCATCGCGGAGTCCAGGAGGAGGGTCAGAGTCTTGGCGTGGGCTAGGGCGGTCTTGATCGCCATCTTGGACTCCTCGGAGAGCTCGTCCATAGCTCCGTCGAGCACGGAGTCTATCTCCATCGCATGACGGAGGGCCACGGAGAGGGCCGTGGACGCCTCCAGGGAGAGCTCGTCCATCGACCCGTCCAGGACGGCGTCCAGCACGTAGGCGTCCGCTATGAGGGCATCCAGGGCGGTCTGCGAGCTCGTCGCGAGGTCGTCGGCAGACCTGTCGAGTATGGAGTCGATAAGCCTGGCGTCGCTGATGGCGCTGTCGAGCGCCACGGAGGACTGCGCCTTCAGGTCGACCAGCGCCTTGTCCAGGATCGAGTCTATGAGCATGGCGTCGGAGACCGTGCCGTCCAATGCCGTGGAGCTCTGCGCTTTCAGATCGACCAGTGCGGCGTCCAGGATGGCGTCGAGGAGCTGCGCATCGGAGATGGTCGGCTCCAGCACCCCGGCGGCGTCCACGTCGAACCCGATGGACACGACGATGTTCTTGGCGAGCTCCTTCCGGACCTTCTCGACCTGCTCCTCCGTGCCGTCCATCTGGGCGGTGATGAGGTAGGATATGGTCTCTGCGAGCCTCTGGCGGGTGGCCTCGATCTCGGACAGTCCCCCGAGCTCGGGGTCCACGGCGAAGGTCACGGGCTCGGCCCATGCCTCGCGCTGGTCGTCGATCTTCTTCTTCTTGGACAGGTCGATCTCCGGGATCAGGGTCCAGTCGGTCAGGACGTCCTTCTCGATCTCCGCCCTGCGCTCCTTCACGGTCTGCTCGGACCTGTCGTCCACGATCCAGCGGAGAGGGACCTCGGCGGGATTCTCGATGGTGATCCTGGTGTTGCCGGGATTCTCGGCGATCTTGTTGACCGCCGTGCTGATGGCTGCGACGGAGGCGGATATGGCTCCGAGGGATTCGTTCATGCCCTTGGTCTCGTCCTGGATCTTCTCCGCCTCCGGGAGAAGGCCGTCGAGGACCGACGGGTCCCCGAGGGTGTTGAGCTTGTCGAACCCGGCCAGCTTGGAGCCGGACCCGGTGATGGCTCCGAACAATGACGCCCCGATGGCGGCGATGGATGCGACCCCCGCTATCTTCCCGACAGCGCCCACGCGGGACGCCGTGACGGCCCTTCCTGACGCGCCGACGGTGTGGCCGACGTCCAATACGTCCGCGCCCGCTCCCGCGCCCCCGGAGCCCCTCCTGGCGTTCTGGCGGCGCTTCCTGCTCAACGCGTCGTAGCTGACGCCCATCTTCTTGAGCGCCTGTGATAACTGATTGACATTCTTGGTGATGGTTCCGATCTGCGGCGAGATCTTCCCCAGGTCGGCCCCTATCTTGGAGAGCTCGGAGGCGGTGGAAGATGCCTCCTTGCCGACCTTCTCGACGTTTTGGGTCGCACGGGTGGCCTCTCTCTCTACCTGGGCCATCTCCGTGCGGAGCCCTTCCGCCTGACGGGACGCCTCCTCGGCGTCCACTACGAATTTGATTGTGACTTCCTCGGTCATGGGAACATTGCCCGCAGGCGCGCGATCTGCGCCGCCTGTGCGGCATACTCTTCGCGCTCCTTCCGGTCCTCCTTGATTTGTTGGATCTCGTCCTCGGTGAACATGTGCTGAACCGCGTTCAGGGTGTCCACGGGCTTGTTCGAGAACCCGCCGAGGACCAAATTGGCAGTTGCCAGCGCCAGGTCGATCTTGTCCTGGCGGCGTCTCTCGTGCCTGATGCGGGCGGCGAGGACCACTTTGGAGGGGGTTGCCCCGAGGGGCATCCCCTCTGTGAGAGAAATGGTTTCGATGGTGTCTGTCAGTCTGTCGATGGGCTGGCCTCTTGTAAAAACCCCAGAGCGCGGAGCTCCGCGGTGATCACGTCGATGAGGTCTCCGACGGTGAACCCGTCCCTGACCCACTCTTTATAGCCGCCCTCGTAGACGAACGAGGCCAGGAGATTGACGGAGGAGACCCTCTGGACCTTCCCGTACTTCACCATCTCGCGGATGATGCTCCAGTCCTCGTGCGCTGTCTCGTACTCGACCACCTTGTCGATGTCGAGCTCGACGTCCTTCTCGACGCCCTTCTTTGAGGTGATGTGCTGCATCGTATCACGAGTTGTCTGTTACCCAGATCGCGTACAGGGTCGTGTTCGCTATCAGTGTGATGGTGTCGCCGGTGTCGTATCCGACTCCGGTCCCGTCGGGCTTGGTGTCCCACCTCGAGAAGATCTTGCCGGTGGGCGGAGTGAACGTGCATGCGGGAGAGGAGAGAGTGGTTCCGAAGGTCTGCGTGACCGCGGACATGGTTCCCGTTCCGCCGTTGGCGTCGAAGCTGATCGTGATGTTGGTGGATCCGTAGGGGTCCCACGAGATCGAGGACCTGGGGATGATGGTCAGGGTGAGCTCGACCGCCGAGGAGACGGCTCCGGCTCCCATGCTCCAGCTCCAGTCGCCGACGAAGGTGGCTCTTAGGTTGTGCAGGGGGTACTCGATGACCCAGTGGTACGACTTGTTCTTGTCCATCGACCTGATGAGGTTCAGGTTGCTGGTGGACACGTCCGATACTGTTCCCTCGATGAAGGGCTGGGCGTACATCGTGAAGGACAAATCCGCGTAGGTCGGGATGTCCTTGATGAACACGTGCGTGTCGCACTCGAGGGATGTGCAGTCGATCTTGTCCGGGGAGTCCCCGACCTCCGGTATCGCAGATACCTCATTGAAATACTTGGGGACGGTGTCGGAGTCGTTGAGGAAGACTCCGACCCTCATGCCCTGTGCTGTCTGTGCTTTTGTCATTTGTATCACCGTTTAGCGTGATGTGAAGATGTTTCCGTCCCTGTGGACCGTCCCGATGAAGCTCACGACGCGGCGGTAGGCCGCGTTGCTGGCGTCGTAGAAGTTGGTGTCACCGGAACGATGGAAGTTGATGGTCGCCATCCTGTCGATGGCGGACGAGGCGAGAGAATCGGCCTCGTCGATGGAGTCTGCGTCTATGTCAATGGTGTAGACGAGCTGGACATCGAGCTCGGAGCCGTCGTGGTCGGTGGAAGTGGTCACGGCGGAGGTGCGGGTCACTACGCAGCAGGGCTTCACGGCCTTGGTGCGGGGCCACATGCGGTACACGCGGTTGTGGAACCCGGGCTCGGCGCGGATGAGGGCGACGACGTCCTCGATTATGTCGATCATGAGAAGACCCTCCCGACGGTCTCCTCGAGGATGTTCTTGACCTCGGGGATGTTCTCGTAGAGGGCCGGCCTCATGAAGGGCCTGGGAGCCTGGGCGAAGCGGGGTATCCACTCCTCCACGCCTGCGTCGACCTGGAACCCCTTGCGGGGGTCGTTGTTCTTGCCGAAGTCCCCCTGGTAGTCCGGATTGTGCTGGAACCAGCGGTCCTTCGGCTTGAAGGTCACGCCCTCGGATACGTAGGTCTCCCCGGTCTCCTTGGCGGTGAACACGGCGGACCCCTTGTTACCCGTGCCGAACTCGACGTACTTCAGGTGGTCGGACGACGCGGTTATCCCGATGTCGATCCTGGCGTCGGTCTCGCGCATGACGATGTCGACGCTCCCCTCGACGGAGTTGCGGAGGGCTCCGGTGTCGACCGCCCCCCACAATTTGGTGAGCAGGTCGACCGCCGTGTTCCTCATGAGGTTCGTGATCCTCGGGGCGGCGTCCGTCTCGACGACGTCCACGATCATGGCGAGCTCCTTCAGCTTCTCGTCGAGGGAGTCGAACCCGTCGACCTTCGCCCTGACGGTCATAATGCCCTCACGTACATCGTCTGCTCCGTGGGCCAGTTCTTGACCACAACGCAGCGGTAGAGGTCCGTCGTGCCGTCGGTGAGGACGTCGCCCGCCTTGAACACCGTGACGCCGTCGGCGATGACGAAGTAGATCTCGCTCTCCGACGTGTACCCGGTCTCGCCGAGCGTCCTGGACTCCCCTCCGGAACGGAAGGCGAGCTGGTAAGGCCCGTCGGTGGTGAAGGTGGGGATCACCTCCCCGGAGTCGGTCACGGTCTCCCCGGACTGGTGCTTCCGATAGTATGACCTGACGTCATACGAGAGGGGTAGCATTGACTCCCACCACCTGACGGTACGCCTTGATGCGCTTGAGAAGCACGATGTCGAGGCCGCCCTGCTGGTCGGACCATTCCCTCTCCATCTCTCCGTCCTTGGCCTTCTTCACGCCTTCCTGGCCCGCGCGTGCGGCGTAGGTCTTGGCGATGTCGCATATCAGCGGGTCCACGGGCTCCCCGGGATCCTCCGAGCGATGGGTCAGGTCGAGGAAGGTGGCGAGAGCGTCCTCCAGGTAGGTGTAGACCTCGGCGGTGGCCTTGCCTTTGAATACGGGGTGGTTCGTCACGCGCCCCGCCCTTCTCACCGTGTGCTCCGATGCCATATCCGCGCTCACTCGGCCTTCCACTGTGCGTACAGCGTGACGTTGGCCTTCATCGTGATCTTCTGGCCGGGCTTGTAGCTGGTTCCGGATCCGTCGGATGCGGTGTTCCACTCGTCGAAGACCTTGTTGGTGGGTGCGGTCAGTCCGGTGGATGCCTTGACTGTGGCCCTCTGGTCCTCTCCGTAGGGGGACTTGGCGTCGGTGATCGTTCCGGATCCGCCGTTCGCGTTGTACGTGAAGGTGTAGCTGTTCGGATTCTTCGGGTCGTCGAGAGATACGTACAGTCCGAGCTTCTTGTTGTTCGGCACGAACACGTCATGGAGGATCTCGCAGCCGAAGATGTCGGCGTTCCCGTCGGGGTTGTTCGCGGCGGGGATGATCTTGAGGTCGTTGATCGCCACGATGGCCTGGACTGCTCCGGGGGCCACGATGATGAAGTTCACGTCGACGGCGTCGTCTCCGGGCGTGAATCCGAAGTCGGTGGATCCGTCGTAGAAGGTGTACTCGGACTTCATGCGGATGGTGGGCACGTACTGGATGAAGGATCCGTTGATTGTCGGGACCGTGACCTGTGCGCCCGTCTTCTCGTCCATCTGGACGGTGTGGGAAACCTGCGTGGAGAGGTCCAGGTAGCTCTTGAACTTCATGTTCAGATAGATGGTGCATCCGTGGTCCACGCCGTATGCGTCGTAGATCTTGTTGAGTCCGTCGACGAGCTTGGTGTAGACGTTCGCGGCGGAGAGCTCCTCCGTCTGCTTCATGTCCGCGTCGCACAATGCGACTGCCTTGGAGAGACGGTACGCGTCGATCTCGGGGACGACCTCCGTTCTCACGAACTCGGAGGCGACCATCGAGATCTGGAGAAGTCCTCCGGTCTCGAGCTCCTCGACCTTCTCGATGTCCAGCCTGACCCCGCGGTCCTGCTGGAGCTGGACGGTCTGCCAGGCGTTGCTAACCTGGCCCTTTTTGTACCCGCCCGCGTAGCTGCCGAGTCCGGATGTGCTCATGGACATCAGCTTGTAGGTCTTCGCGTCGAGCTGCTTGATGTGCTTCGGGTCCGCGGTCATTGCTGTGGTGACGGCGGTACTCGTGACGATCTCGTCGAGACCGTCCTTGATGTAGCTTATACGCTCTGTTATGTCGTTTGCCATACTCATTACCCCCTACTCACTGCAGGCCCATCGCGTCGCGCATCTGGGACTTCCAGGCGTCGCCTGCGACATTGCCGTTCGTGTTGGTCTTGGGGGCTCCCCTGGCTAACGATTCGTTGACTTTCTCGGTGACAAGTGCGTTGATCTTGGCGTTGAACGCCGCGATGTTCTTCGCGGTGTCCTCGTCGCTGGCTCCGAGCATGTTCGGAGCGAAATCCACAGGCAGTCCGAGCTCCGCCAGGTTGGCCTGCGCCTTGGATATGGCGAGGTCCCTCTGGGTGCTGGCGAGCTTCTCCTGGGCGGCCTTGCTCTGGGCCTCGATCTCGTCGATCCTGGCCTGGTACTCGGCTTTCAGCTTCTCCTCGCCTTGAAGGGATGCGATGCGCTGCTTGTTCTCGGCGTCCTTGAGCGCCTTGGCAACAGCCTCGTCGATGGCCTTCTGCCTGCCCGCGTTCTCCCTGTTCACGCGCTCCGAGATCATCCTGTCGACCTCCTCCTGCGTGAACCCCTTGTCTTTTACCTCCTCCTTCTCGGGAGGAGTCCCAGAGATATCCTTTGAATCGTCTGCCATGTTATACCCCCATGTTTGGGTGTTAACGAATCATTTAACAGCGTTAATAAGGGATGATGGCGAATAATCGAGAAGGAATGGGTAAGGGGTTTGGATGGGGGTCAGCGCTTCCTCTTTTTGACTCCGTGCTGCTCCTGCCACTCGGAGACCGTCATGCCTGGAGGGATGTACTTGGACCGCGGGTCGTCCTTGTAGAGCTCGAGGATGTGGCTGATATGTTCCTCCAGCCTCTCCGACAGGACCGCCTTGGTCGTGCACCTGCAATTGGGATGTATCGGGGGGCAGTTGGTCCCCTCGACGGCGTCGCCTACGTCGAACCGCTTGCCGTGGAGGTCGCCGCATACCGGACAGGTGCGCTCGTCGTATGTTGCTACGAACTCGTAGCGCTCGACCCCGTCCTTCTTGTACTGCTGGATCTGCGCGTGGTTGGCGACGGCGGTGGTGATGGTCCTGGCGTTGCGCTTGGCCCGGATGTCCCCGATGTGCTCGACGGCGTCGATGCGCTTGGCCATCTTCTGCGGGGACTCCCCGAGGAGGAGCGACTCCTCGACCTGCTGCCTGACCACGTCGCCCATCGGGGCCAGGTAGTGCTTGGCGGTGTACTCGCTCCAGTCCTTCTTCAGGAAGGCGTCGACCTCCCTGATCCCGGGGGTCTCCATGCGCCAGCCGACGCCGACGGACTTCTGGACCATGAATTCGGCCCTCATGCACCCTTCGGCGGCGGTCTCGCGGAGGACCTTCCTGCCTTCGACGTAGAGCCTGTCTGCGTCCACCCGTGCGCCGTACCGGGTCACGTTGTCGACGGCCTTCCTGACCGTCAGGGAGCCGCTCCCGATCTGGCCGTAGAGCTTGGTCAGCATCCTCTTTTTGTCCTCCTCCGGGAGCTTCTCGGCCAGCTCCGCGAGGGCCTTGACCGTCAGCGGGTCGGCCTGGCGGATCATGACGGTGTTCCGGTTGGTCCCGTCGTAGCCCGCGGCGGAGAGGATCCTCGTGATGAGGTCCAGCATGCGCCGGGTGTTCCTGCGGACGTAGGAGCGGAGGATGGCCTGGAGGGGCTTCTCCAGCTCCTTATACACGAGGACGTTGGCCTCGGCGTCACTCGTCGGAATCCTCTGCATCCTCGTCCTCCGCCTGGCGCCTCGGCAGCCTGTCCACCGCGTCGTAGTCGAAGGTGTCCCTCATGCGGGCGGCGTCCTCCTCGCTCTCGGCGGCCACCAGCTCGTTCTCGGCCTTCGGGTCGGGGATGGCGGAGACGAGGGTCCTGGCGGTCTCGGCGGACAGGATCTTCGCTCCTCCGGTGAGCTGCGACAGGGCGCTGGCGATGTAGGAGATGTCCTGCGGGGCGTTCAGGTTGAACGTGATGGTCATGCGGTCGATGTCGGCCACGGGCGTGTAGGACGGATTCATGGTCGGGTTGTTGATCCTGTAATCGTAGAGCTTGCACCTGCGGGTGAAGCCCTTTTGGACCTGCGACTGCTTCCTGGACACGACCTGGTCCGTGCCGAAGAGCTTGTAGGCCATAGCGACCCCGGATGCGTTCCCGGCGAACTTCTCGTCCGAGAGGTCCGGGATCATCGAGAAGCGGCATATATCGTCGTGGAACCTGGACTGGATGAGCTCCACGCCCGCCTCGTCCGTCTGCTTGGTGAGATACTGCGCCACCGAGTCCTCGTCGAGCTGGAGGATGGCGTTCTTCTTCAGGATCTTCTTGCTGTCGGCCATCTCCTCCGGCGTGCGACCCATGACCGCCCCCGTGAGGACCAGCATTGCCTGGGCGAAGCTGTCCTGGTTGTCCTGGCGGTCGGAGAGGAGGGAGTTGTAGGCGTCCTGGAGGGGGATTATCCCTTCGAAGTCGGAGAGGGCGTTGCGGTTGTTCTTGTACTCGATCAGCGGGACCCTTCCGAATCCGTGCGGGACAGGCTCCTCGACGAGCCTCCACGTGCGCGGGGACGATGCCGCGTTCTCGGTCTCCCAAACGGAGAAGTTGGCGGTGTCGTAGACGTACAGGCGGTAGACGACCCTGTTATTGTTGTTCGTGTAGGAGTAGACGACCACCCCGAACACGCTGTCCTTCTCCACGGTCCCGGTGTAGGCCACGAACCCGTGCATGGGGTCGATCTCGGTGGAGTTGGGGACGTCCTTGTCCGAGGGGTTGTAGACCAGCTCGCACGTCCTCCCGTAGATCGAGAGGTCGAGCCCGATGTCTATGTCCACGGACCACTTGTCCTGTCCGTGCATGATGTCTATGAGCTCCTCCCCGGCGAGATCCCCGTCCTCGCAGTGGTAGCGGGGCTCGTTGCCGTACTGGTAGCCCACCAGCACGTCGGTGATGTAGCGGCAGTGGTTGGACACGATGCGGTTCTGGTCCTCCGAGTGCGTCTCGGGGTTGAAGTCGTGATCTCCGAGGTAGTAGCGTCTAAGCTTCTCGTACCTGGGCTGGAACTCCAGCCACTGCGAGAAGGCGATCTCGAGCGTCCTCCCGTCCACGACGGGGTCCACGATTATGTCTTGCGATAGCTTCAGCATGTTTTTTATCCTCCTAAGATTGGCCGCATGAAGGTGTACGCGAAATACTTGAGCGCGTCCATCTCATCGTCGTGCCCTGCGGCCTTGTTGGGCTTCTCCTCCCCGCGCTCGGACGCCTTCGGGTCCCACGAATAAGTGGCGAAGGCCGCCAGCATCCTGTCGACGGCCTTGGAGAGTATGAGACGTCCGCTGTATAGGACGTTGCGGGTGAACTCGATCCCGGGGAGGACATCGTTCTTGGCCCTGATGACCGTGAGACCGTGGCGCAGAAACTCCTGGCGGAGCACCTTGGCGGCGGGATCTATGGCGATGACGACGTTCCTCGGATCCGTGTCGAGCTTCCTGCACTCGTCGAGGAAGGCTACGTAATGGTCATAGGTCGTCTTGTCCGAGTTCTCGTCGTAATATTCCGCGACGATGCGCCAGTCCTGGCGGTTCCCCTTGAACATCCCGCCGAAGAGCATGACGGTAGGATGCGTGGCTCCGAAATCTATCGCGCAGTAGCGCACGTCGGTCCCGGCCATGTCGGCCACCGGACGGAAGAAGCTCGCCGTGATCCTGGGGTAGATGAGCCCTTCGGCGGACACGCGCTGGCCGAGGACGAACCTGGCGTACAGGAAGGAATCCTTGGGGTACTGGAGCTCGAGCGCCTGGATCATCTGCGGGGTCATGGAGGGGTTGTCCGACGGCACATAATGCCACCAGTGGTATCCTCCGAGGGCGGCCTTCTCCTCCTCGCTCATGGCGTCGTACCTGTCGAGGTACTCGGTGTAGATCCACGCGTGCGGGTTGTCAGGGTTGAGGGACCAGAAGTGCTTGCGGTCGGAGCTCTTCACGGTACGGTTGAGGGCCTCCTGGACGAATCTCTGGTCGTGCATGTTGATCTCGTCGGCGAACCACCCGGCGTAGGTGTTGCCCCTGATGCTCATGTAGGACTTGATGTCCGACGCTCCGGAGACGAAGAT
>Ga0310786_10005803_pt1 | contig 16629 bp, 9 predicted proteins | sample AusTroGonzalo_MG_FD_203881 | JGI IMG/M metagenome (GOLD analysis project Ga0310786, IMG submission 203881) | Bovine rumen microbial communities from tropical cattle in Woodstock, Queensland, Australia - Gonzalo_03 (v2) (version 2) | ecosystem: Host-associated > Mammals > Digestive system >... | reverse complement strand
TGATACCGGACTTACGGACCGGGAACGCGCGGAATGGCTGGTTTCCCGGATGACCATCGGGGAAAAATACGCGTGTTTTACCCCGCGGATCCGGAATGGCCGCCTGGGGATTGATAAATCCACCTGCGGCGGAGAAGGAGCGCACGGCGTTCAGGCCAGAGCCGGACAGGGAGAAGCTTATCCCCCGACTTCGACAACCTCCTTTACCCAACCCATCGGGATGGCGGCAACCTTCGACCGGGAACTGATCCGCAAAGCAGGCGATGTGACCGGAAAGGAATCGCGTGCCTTTGAAAATGCGGTGGGCAGGGACGGACATTGCCGCCTGTGCCCGACGGTTGATTTATGCAGGGATCCCAGATGGGGACGAACCGAGGAAGGGTACGGCGAGGATCCGTACCTGACCGGGAAAATGGCATCAGCATATATTATCGGCATGCAGGATGAGCACAATTATGACGGAACGCCTGTTGCTCCGGGCCGGCGCGGTGACCGGATCAGGACCGGCGCCGTGCTGAAGCACTTCTACGCAAACAATCAGGAATACCGGAGAGGATACGACAGCTTTGAGATCAGCGACAAAGTGAAATATGACTACGAGCTGGAACCTTTCCGCTACTGCGCACAGGAAGGCCACGCGGAGGGAGTCATGACTTCCTACAACGAAATCAACCATTTGCCGGCTATGCTGAATCATGAGGTTCAGGATATCCTGAAAGATCGGTGGGGAATCCGGTACGCAATGACGGACGGCGGTGATTTTCTGCAGACAGTGAATTTCCATCATTACTATGAAACTCATGCGGAAACGCTGGCAGAGGGAGTCAGAGCGGGTGTCGACGCAATGCTGGACAACCCTTCGGAAGTGGCAAAGGCAGCACGGGAAGCATACGAACGCGGTCTGATTACAGAAGAAGAGATGGACAGGGCCGTTCTCTGTACGGTTACGGAACTGATCCGCCAGGGCGCTTTTGACCGGGAGGACCCATATGCGGAACTGGACATGGCGGACGTGGGAACAGACGAGGCGAAACGTATTTCCCTTCAGATGAGCAGGGAGTCCAATATCCTGCTGAAGAACGAAAACAGTTTTTTGCCCTTCAGTAGGGATGATGACATTGCTCTGATCGGCTATGTGGGCGACAGCTGGTTCATGGACTGGTACGGGGGGAAGCCGCTTTATAAGGTTACGCTGAAGGCGGGCCTGGAAAAGAAATTGCACCGGGAAATCCCGTATGACAGCGGGCAGAACCTGTTCCGCTTCAAAGCCGGGGGAAAATATGTGGGCGGAAGCCATCCGGCCGGAATTCCCCGTGGCTTTGCGAAATCGGAGGCGGCGGAATTGGTGCTGACAGACAGGGAAGAGGATGCGATCATCTTTGAGCAGCTGAACTGGGGCTGCGGCAGCAATTTCCTATACGCGCCGGCTTACGGGAAATACGTGACGGCGGGGCCTGACGGAAAGATCAGCCTTGCCTCCGATGAGCCGTTTACGTTTCACATTCTCGAGAATTTCACGATCGGTACTGCGGAAGCAGTGCGCACAGCGGAACCGAGGAATGCGAACTGTGTTGAGCTTACCGAATACTGGAACGACGAAGAAGGCGGCGTGAAACTATACTGTTTCGGAAACAGGAACGTATATCTGGAAGACGGGAAGCTGAGAACAGACCCACTGATCAGAAGGGAACCCGAGAGCAATACCAAGGAAGGTGGAAACATTGCTGAAGCCTGGGCAGGATCCGGGAAAGAAGCTGTAACGCTTACGGTGGAGATTGTCTCCAATGGCACAGAACGTGCGAAAGCGCTGGCAGCGAAGGCCGGGAAGGTGATTGTTGCCCTGGGATGCAACCCTGTCATGAACGCGAAGGAGGAAATCGACCGGAGCACCATCGGAATGATCCCGTTGCAGGAGAAGCTGCTGGAAGCTGTATATGAAGCAAACCCAAATATTGCCGTCGTCCTGATCACAAACTATCCCTATGCAATCAACTGGATGCAGGAAAACATACCGGCAATCCTGACGAACGCAACAGGGTCCCAGGATCTGGGCAATGGGCTTGCGGACGCGATCTTCGGGGAGGCAAATCCCGCAGGACGCCTTCCGATGACCTGGTATAAATGTGATGAAGACCTGCCGCCGCTGGAAGACTATGACCTGATCAGCCATCCGAGAACTTACCGGTATTTCGATAAACCGGTCCTTTATCCGTTCGGATACGGTTTGTCCTATACCGGATTTCGCTACAGTGATTTGCGGATCGAAAAGAGCGGGGGAGGACTGAAGGTAACGGTGAATGTGGAAAACACCGGCAAAGTGACCGGAGACGAAGTGGCACAGCTGTATATCAAACGGATATCCCCATCCGGAACAGTCCATCCGCTCCGCCGGCTGATCGGGTTTGAAAGGCTTCATGATATCGAACCCGGTGAGTGCCGGGAGGCCGGGTTTATCGTGAATCCCTGTGATCTGGAGATCTACATTGAGACGGAGAAGCGGAAGGTTGTGGAGCCGGGGACATATCTGGTGTATGCCGGCGGATCCTGCATGGATGAGAGCGTTTCCACCCGGATTGAACTCTGAAATACACCGGCAACAAGGATCGGCCGGTAAAAACCCCCGGAGTCTGCCGAAAACAAACTCCGGGTTTCCTGTTCTCAGTCACCCGCTGATGTATACTGCTGTGCTTTATCCACAAGTACATCCAGATCCTTGTACAGCAAGCCCACGTCGGCATGGCCGTCCGGATAGAGGACGACGGCCTCCGTGCCGTCCCGGGAGAAACCGACGGTCAGGTCGTTATAAACGTTCAGAACGTCGGTAACGGGAATCCTCATGATGACGTTCATGTTTTCCGTGCTGATGACGCTGACTTCTTCCGCCATGGCGGAGAAGGCAATGATATGCCGGCCGTCCGGGGAGAACTGGATCTTCATGCACATGGCGCCGGTATCGGCTGTGCCCAGACATTCGCCGGAGGAAAGATTGTAGATTACCAGGTTTTCCACATAGGCGCCGAGTGCCAGGGTGTCCCCGTACAGCGCGGCCCACAGGCGGTCATATCCGTTGCCGGGAATCGTCATGACCGGTTCCGGGCTGTCTGCCGAACGGAAAATATCCACTTCCTGCCCCCGGAGCATGGCCTGCCAGGTTCCGTCCGGGGAAACAAACACGCCGTTGCCGGCACCCCTGACGGGGTAAATAAGCCTTTCCTCGCCTTTGAAGAAGTAGGTGAGGCCTTCTTTGCCAGGATCGCCGGATACCCATTCGCCGTCTATCTGGGCAGAATAGACGTTTTCCTGCCAGGTTCCCGCCAGGGGACAGTACGCCGTGGGGGAAGTCAGGCTGTCCCGGTCATACGCTGCCCGGGTTTCAACGATCATATGCGGCAGGATGTCTTCCTCCTCCGGCATGAGATTCACCAGGCAACCGCCGGATCGAAGCGGCATGACCAGCCGGCCAGCGGCCATGTCATAACCATAGGTCTGGCGTTCCTCGCCGGAATCGTAGACGAGCGTCCGGTCACTGATCCGGTAGATCTGTATATCCGCGTGGGAAGCGACCAGGGTGTCGTTATCGGCGAAGGCGACGGAATAAACGGTGTTGGAAGTATTGTGGCCTTCCGTCCAGAGTTCCTCACCGGTGGAAACGTCCCACACGGTGAAACCGGAGGTGCCGTTGACGGTCGCATGCAGCTTTCCGTCCGGGGAGAGGACACCGCCCGAATGTTCCGTCCGGAGGACCTCTTCGCCGGTCTCCCAGCGGAGAAAGAAGGTACTGTCACCGCTGTAATAACAGAAGTACGGGCCTTCGCCCCGCTCTTTCCAGGTGATACCGAGGGAGCCTTCCAAAGTCCGGAGGATCTCCCCGCTGTCCGTATCCGTCAGCCAGACATGCTCCCCGTCCGACCAGGCAAGGCGGCGGCCGGACCGGTCCGCCAGGATCCGGTCAAAGGTTCCGCCGGTCAGACGGACGGCGTCGATGGGCGTCAGTTCCTTTGTAAAGAGATTGTAGAGCCCGGCGGCATTGTCTTCCGCCCGGATGACAGCGACTGCCCCCCGGGGAGAGAGCCCGCTGACGGCGACAGTCCAACCCTCCGGAATGTTTTCCGCCAGGACTTCCTTTCCGTCCGCAACGGTAAAGAGCGAAACCTCCGAGTCGCCCCTGAACAGGCAGACATACCGGCTGTCCGGGGAAAAGACCGTTCCGTAAAGGCCGGCATTCCGGAGCGAATACAGTTTTTCGCCTGTGAGGGAGTCGTAGACCAGAAGGCTCTGATCCGCCTGGCGGCAGGCGATATAGTTCCCGTCGTTGCTCAGGGAAGCGCTGCGGTGAAGGATTCCGTTATCCTGCAGGGAACCGATCTGTGAATAAAGCGTCGGATACATCGCCGCTTCCAGCGCCGCGGAAACGGCGGTATTGTATTCCGGATCGAACAGCCGGCTGCCCCGGTAGGCCTCCAGGGCATAGACGAGCCCCTGGCCGAGACTGCCGTCGGCAGTGGACCGGACGGATTTTTCGATCAGCATTTCAGTGGCGCTGCGGGAGGCAGCGTTTCGCTGCTCTGTCAGCAGGCGGTTCTGGTTCAGAGCATAAACGGAAAACGCGACCGCGGCGGCCAGCACACAGGAAACCAGGACAAGCCCCCGCTTCAGGGACCGTTCCTTTTCCCGCTTTTTCAGGTCGTTATAGTTCAGGTTCAGCATCCGGGCAACAATGCGCAGCTTTTCCGAACGCAGCTGTTTCCGGAGATTTCCGCGCAGGTCCGCTGCCAGGGGCTCGATTTCTTCATCGCCCTCTTCAGACGCAACGCGGGTGATCTGGGGCGGGTAACTTTCCGCCGGTTCTCCTGAGATCAGCACAGGGATGATCCGATCCCTCCGGCCCAGGGAGATGAAGCGGTCGACCTCCCGGCAGCACCAGGCGGATTTCGGAAGATCCGGCGAGCAGATGACAATCAGCCATTCGCTTTCCAGCAAGGCTTTCTCGATGCTGGCGCCCAGGTCGTCCGCCAGGGGCAGTTCGTCCTGGTCCCGGAAGCAGCGGTTCAGTTTTTTGCGGCCTGTCAGTTTCCGGATGTCAGACGGGATCCGGTAGGTTTCCAGCGCCTTTTCGACCGCTTTTGCGGCGGCTGTGTCCGGCGGCAGGTGACGGTAGCTGATAAACGCGCTGTAGGTATAGCTCATTCGGGTTTCCTCCGGTTCCCGGGCAGTCGGGTAAAACTTTCTGTTCCAATCATACCATAATATACGGTAATTTTGTTGAAAAAAGGAATGAAATCATAGCCGTACTGGGACTGCAGGCGGGGTAACAGACTGATCATTACAGTGCGCGAGCCCGGTTCAGACTGAACCGAGCTCATCGTGTATCAGGTTTTGGGCTGAACCTTGGGCACGTGGTATTCGACGCCTTCATCGAAGCGGACGGATTCCGGCGGGGTTTCCAGCTCTTCCGGGTGGTCCATATAGTGAATGACGTCAAAGAAGAAGGCTGCGTAATGTGCTCCGGAGCAGACGCGCTCATCCGCCGTAATACCGACCGGCAGAACGCGGCGCATTCTGGCCTTGCCATCCTCCACAACGGCTTCCTTCAGGATGCTGCCCATGCCGAAGAACAGGCTCACGTTGCCGAAGTTATAGATGTGATGCAGGGGATGATGCAGGCCGATGGAACCGTTATTGGTGACATACAGGCCGCTGTAGAGGGGCAGCCCATTGATCAGCGAGGCCGGGGCTAGCCCGTATCGGTCCAGCAGGCGCACAAGGCCGACAATCAGCGTGGCCAGGCCGGGAACGGCCAGCACGCCGGAGGCCAGCTTGATGGCAAATCCGCCGGTTTCCGACGTGCGGCTTTTTTCCACTGCGTCATTCATCCGATCCCGGACGTCAAAGATCGTGTCCGTCAGGTCGAAAAGGATGCGCACGGTATCTTCATTGCTGTTGGTATCCTGCGGATTTTTCAGCACGGTATAGGATACGGAGCAGTTGTTCCGGGAATAATACTGCTTGTTGAAAATGAACCGGTTGACTTCCGGGTTCCGGCTGACGGCCCGGACATAAGCCGCGACCAGGATCTGCATGAAAGTGACCCGCTGTCCCTCCCTGCTTTTCTGGGCGATGTAACGGCTCATCTTTTCATAATCGGCCTTGTGCTCCAGAAACACCTGGGCGTCACAGCGCATCGGCATCAGATAGGGGGTAATCTGTACAATGGGGTCCAGTTTCTTTACTCGTTTTCCGTCAGGTCTGTGTCCGAACATAGGTTTATCCTCCTCTTTCAGTAGCTGGTGTTAAGCGGTTCAGGGTTATCAGTGACCGGCAGCGCCGCGTTCGCAGCGGTTGCCCCAGAAATCGATCAGATCTCCGTCCCGGTAGACGCAGATGACTTCGCAGTTATTGGAACATCCCCCGCAGTTTCGTTCCCGGGTAACGAAATCCATGTTTTCCACGGAGAAATCGAACACCGTCCTTTTCAGACCGCGCTTTGCGAGAATCGCGGCACCCATGGCGCCCATCAGGTGACCGTTCTCATCCACGATGACCGGGCAATGGAGCAGATCCTCAAAGGCACGGACAACACCGATGTTTTTGCTGACGCCTCCCTGGAATACCACCGGGGAACAGATTTTCTTTCCCTTGCCCACATTGTTGATGTAGTTGGAGGCGACCGCCCGGCAGACACCGGCGATGATATCCTCCCGCGGGTGGCCCATCTGGATTTTATGGACCAGATCCGACTCGGCAAAGACCGTGCAGCGGGCAGCGATCATGGTCGGATGGGTGGACTGCAGCGCGTAGCTTCCCATGTCCTCCACCTCAATGCCAAGCCGCCGCGCCTGGCTGGAAAGGAATGCGCCGGTTCCCGCGGCACAGAGAGTGTTCATGGCGTAATCGACGGCAATGCCGTTTTCCACGAGGATGATCTTGGAATCCTGTCCGCCGATCTCCAGAATGGTCCGGACTTCCGGATGGAAGGCCGTGGTTCCTACAGCGTGGGCGGTGATTTCGTTCTTGACGACGGTGGCGCCGACAATGGCGCCGACAAGCCTTCTGGCGCTGCCGGTTGCCCCGACGCCGACGATCTTCCACGCGTCTTTGTCAAACTGCTTCTCCAACAGGCCCAGCAGCTTTTTGACGGCTCCGATCGGGTTCCCTTCCGTCCAGATATATTCCCGGGCCAGGATCTTATTTCCCTCGTCAATGATGACGGCTTTCGTGGAGATTGATCCCACATCAATGCCGAGGAAGGCGTTTTGTGTGTTCAACGGGCCACCTTCTTTCTCATTTCAACCATATCGTAAAAAGCTTCCAGCCGGGTCATCAGGCCGACATCGCTGGTCTGCGAATCATAGGTCAGGTACAGCACGGGGATTTTGTAATCCTGGGACAGGTTGGCAAGAACCGGCATGATATCCGTCTCCGGCATACAGCAGGCGGACTTGACCTGGATCAGACCGTCGAACCCCCTTTCGGCAAAGTTCTGTGCCTGCCAGATGTCGGCTGTGGAGCTGGCACCCATGGAATACTCGCTGAATTCGCGAATTTTGACCTGCTTGTTCTTTTCACTGTTCCGCAGCATATCGTTCGTGATGTTCATCAACCGGTGAACTTCCACGCCCATGTCCGCCAGCTTCTGCTCCAGTTCCAGGTTGGAGAACGGATCCATGACGGTATAGTAGTCGCCGATGATTCCGATGCGGATCGGATCCTGCGGTTTTTTAAGCGGAATATCGGTGAAAGCGTCATTCGCGGTCCGGTATGCGGTCCGGATCTCCGCGAGGGACCGGGCGGCGTACATGTCGGCTATAAACTTTTTGTATATTTTCGGGTAAGTGCCTGTCGGATCGAACCCGCAGTTCCGGTAATAAAGCGAGGTGGTATCATCCAGGTGCTCCACCATCTGGGAAGCCTCATAAAAGGCTTTGCCGGCTTTGACCATGCTGCAGCGGGGGTTGAGCGCCTTCAGTGCCCGGAGGATGTCCCGCATTTTTCCGGTGTTGTAGAGGGACAGGTTGATGAAATCAAAGGTATAGCCCAGATCCCGGAGAATCTGTTCCTGAAGTTCGGCAAAGTAATTCAGCCTGCAGGCGCCGGGGACCATGATGATCGTGTCCGCGCCGTTCTCCAGCGCTTCGATCATGCTTCCGAGCAGTGTCTTGAAGGGAGTGCAAACCAGGTCCGGACTGTTTACCGCCCCCAGATCCAGCGTCCGTTTTGAGAGCGGAGGAGGGAGGACACACTGGGCTTCAAATCCCTGTTCCACAATATATTTCAGGGCACAGTTGTATTCGCCGTACCGGGGGAGGGCGGCTTTCCGCTGCTGTTTCATACCATTTCCCCCTTCTGGAAGCGGATAATATCCAGGAAACTCTCAATGCGCGTTTCAACCCCCGCCATGCCGCTCTGGGTATCCAGCACCAGCGGGAGGACGGGAATGCCCCTGGTCCGCCGGATCAGCAGTTCGTTGGTCATGGAGTCCGGGCCGCAGGGGAAAGCGCTGACAAGAATGATCCCGTCCGCCCTGTCTTTCCAGAGCTGCACCCCGCCGACGATCTCCTCGCTGACGACCCAGCGGCAGGTGGGCGAAAACCGGGCGCAGGCCTTCCGGGCTGTTTCCGGATCCAGCGCGTCCGCCCGCAGGGCAATCGCGCCGGCAGCCCCGAGGTAGTCCAGAATGGGTTTTCCCAGATAGGGATCGGACAGGATATAGCTGTGGCCCGCGATGAGGACCTTCAGGCCGGGCCTGTCGGCAAGTTCCTTTTGAGCTCGCTCTTCCGCCTTCTTCCGCTGCTCCAGCGCATTTGACGCTTCCCGCCAGGCTTTCCGGCTTTCCCGGGCCGTAAAGCCCAGCTCAGCGCCGAACTGTTCGAAGGCTTTGGCTTCCGGGGAACTGTTCTGTGCGTCGATATTGCAGGTGATGAAGCGTTGGCCTGTTGACCGGAAGATGTTTCGCGCCTGGTCATAGAGCGCCTCATAGCGGGTGCAGAAAAGCTCGGTGTACCCGAAGTTGCTGTACCGGGGGATGAAGATCCGGTCGCACCGGCCGATCAGCGTTTCCACATGGCCTATGAACATCTTCAGGGAGAGACAGCTCTCGTCCGGGGCGAGCCTTGTTCCGGTTTCCAGGATCCCGCGGCTGCCCGGCGGACTCAGGATGCAGGAGACGCCGAGCGTCTGCAGGAAATGATCCCACAGCGCTCCGTACCGGTAATACAGCATGGCCCGGGGAATGCCGATGGCCGGTATTTTCCTTTCAGTCATACTTCTGTTCCTTTCGCGTTTCGGACGGGGCCGGTGATCTTCCCGGTCCGAAGAAACTCCGGTTGCCGCAGATGCCGCGCGGGACCCGCGAAGCAACCGGATTCATTATTTGTAATTATAACCGTCTTTTTGCCTGATGCAAGGGGACCGCGAGGAAACAAGGGATCAGGGGAAGGGGTTTTCGCGGTACGGTAAGCATCCGCTTTTCTGTCGGGAGGGGCGGGTGCACCGGACAATCGGACAGGAAAAACTTGCATCTAAAGATACGGAAGGTGTATGATATGCCCAGAAACAGAACTGCAAAACAGAAAACGGGGGAGGTTTCCAGTCTCTTTGGATTATCGCCGGAAAGACCGGTCTGCCGCATGAAAACCGGATCATACTTACGGGAGGAATTCCATTCCGGAGCTGAATTGCCTGGTGAAGGAGAATGCCGCATGGAACGAAGTGATATTGTTTATCAGACTTACCTGGAGATCCTCAGGCGCGAGCTGGTCAGCGCCATGGGGTGTACGGAACCGGTGGCCCTGGCTTATTGCGCTGCTGTCGCGCGGGCGACCCTCGGTGAAGTGCCTGACCGGATCACGGTTGAAGCCAGCGGGAATATCATCAAAAACGTGAAAAGCGTGGTCGTTCCCAACACCGGCGGCCTGCGCGGTATCGCGACTGCCGTATGCATCGGCGCGCTGGCCGGCGATGAGCATGCCGGGCTTGAGGTGCTTGCCCATGTGGGCAAGGAGGACAGGGAACGCCTCGCTTCCTATATGGCCGGGACCCCGGTAGAAGTCAAACCGCTTGTCTCGGAAAACCTGCTGGACATGATTGTCACAGTGTACCGCGGTGCGTCCTGCGCCAAAGTCAGAATTGCCAACGAACATACCAGGATTGTACTGATCGAGAAGGATGGCAGGACGCTTCAGGAGAATGACGCCAGGCCGGAAACGGAAACGGACGGCCAGCCCGACTATGACCTGCTGACGGTGGAGAAGATCTGGGACTTTGCCTGTACCTGTGATCCTGACGATGTGCGGGACATGCTGGACCGCCAGATTGAACAGAATACCGCGATTGCGGAAGAAGGCCTCCGGAAGAATTACGGCGCGAATATTGGGAAAGTTCTGCTGAAGACCGGAAACGACGTACGCACCCGGGCGAGGGCCTATGCCGCGGCAGGGTCGGACGCGCGTATGAACGGCTCGGAACTCCCGGTGGTGATCTGCTCCGGAAGCGGCAACCAGGGGCTGACAGCTTCCATGCCGGTGATTGTCTATGCCGAAGAACTCCACGCGGACCGGGAGAAACTGTACCGCGCCCTGCTGATTTCCACGCTGGTCACCATTCATGCGAAAGCCGGCATCGGGCGGCTGTCCGCCTACTGCGGTGCGGTCAGCGCCGGGGCAGGAGCCGGATGCGGCATCGCCTATCTGCTGGGCGGGAACGAGCGGGATATCGCCCATACCATCGTCAATGCCCTGGCGATTGCCTCGGGCATCGTGTGCGACGGGGCGAAATCCTCCTGTGCTGCCAAGATTGCGACGGCGGTGGAAACGGGAATTTTCGGATTCGAGATGTACAGAAACGGCCAGCAGTTCTATGCGGGGGACGGCCTGGTAGTGAAAGGGGTTGAGAACTCCATTGCCAACTTCGGCCGTTTGGCCCGGATCGGCATGCGCGGGACGGATGAAGAGATTATCCGTCTGATGACGGAAGAATCGTAATCAGAGAACCGGAAGGCCGATCACCAGCTGTTTGAAGAAATGCTGAACGGGATGGAAATATTACAGAAGGGAAACAGTCTATTGCTGCTTTTGCCTGCTTCCGGAGAACCACAGGGTTACGGCGACCAGCAGGACGAGCAGCACGATGCCGCCCGGCAGCCCTAAATTCAGGGTGGAGGACAGATCGATCTTTTCGCTGATTCCGGCTACCGCGAAAATCGCCAGCAGAATCCCGATCAGACCTTCGCCGGCAATCATGCCGGAGCAGAAGAGAATGCCGCTGCCCTCTTCGCCGCCCTGCTTCTTCATCCGCCGGTCAGAGAACCAGCGGACGGCACCGCCGATCATGATGGTTACGGAAAGTTCCAGCGGCAGATACAGGCCGATGGCTACCGGCAGCACCGGGATGCCCAGGATCTCAATGACCACGGCGAGGAAGACCCCGATCATGATCATCGACCAGGGCAGGTTGCCGGACATGACGCCCTCGACCAGCATTTTCATCAGGGTTGCCTGAGGCGCAGCCAGTTGTTTTGAGCCGAAACCCCAGGCGGAATTCAGCAGGATCATGATTCCGCCGATGGTGACTGCTGCCGCGAGCACGCCGAGCAGTTCGCCGATCTGCTGTTTTTTCGGCGTGGCGCCGAGGAGGAAACCGGTTTTGAGGTCCTGGGAAATGTCGCCGGCAATGGCCATTACGATGCAGACAACCGCGCCGACCGAGATCGATGCGACCATGCCCGCGGTTCCGTTTACGCCGATCGCCTTCATGATTACCGTCGTAATGAGCATGACGGCAATCGTCATCCCGGAAACCGGTGTGTTGCTGCTGCCCACGATACCGACAATCCGGGCGGAAACCGACCCGAAGAAGAAGCCGAAGAACAGGATCATCAGCGCGCCGGGAAGCGATACGGAGACCTGAGGCAGAAGGATCAGGATGACGATCACGGCCAGTATGCCGCCGATCACCCACCGGATATCCAGATCCCGGTCCGTGCGTACGGTCGAACCGGCGCCCGTTTTTTTCATCCCTTTAACCGCGCCGGCGAAGGTTGAAAGAATGCGCGGCATGGACTTGATCAGGCTGAAAATACCCCCGGCCGCCACCATTCCGGCGCCGATATAGCGCAGATAACTGTCCCAGATCGCCTCCGGCCCGCCCGCTTCATACAGCTGGGAGACCGGTACCGAGGCCGGGTAAAGAATGAGGTCCCCGGCAAAGGTTACAATCAGCGGAATCAGCACGAACCATCCGAGAAGGCCGCCGGCCAGCATATAGGAGGAAATCTTCGGACCGCAGATATATCCCACACCGATGAGCGCCGGATAGATCTCGGCAGACAGTTCCGTTTTCAGCGCCCGGAGCGGCACGGTGATGGTGCTGGGAATCATTTTGATCCCGTCTGTCAGGAACTTGAACAGCGCCGCGATGCCCATTCCGGCAAAGATTCCCTTTGAGCCGGAACCTTCCTTTTCTCCGGCAAGCAGCACCTTTGCGCAGGCCGTTCCCTCCGGATAGGGGAGTACGCCGTGCTCCTTCACGGTCAGCGCATTGCGCATCGGGATCATAAACAGGATGCCGAGCACGCCGCCGGCGATCGCGAGAATGGACAGCATCAGCAGATCCGGGCTGTCCGTTATGCCTTCCGCTGACCAGAGGAAGAACACCGGCATGGTGAAGATCGCCCCGCCTGCCAGGGATTCACCGGCGGAACCGATGGTCTGTACCATATTGCTTTCCAGGATCGACTTGCGGCGCAGAATCACGCGCATGACGACCATGGAGATGACGGCGGCCGGAATCGAGGCGGACACGGTCATGCCGACCCGGAGGCCCAGGTAAGCGTTTGCTGCCCCGAAAATGATGGACAGCAGCACCCCGATGATTACGGAAGCAGCTGTCAGTTCCGGCTGGGTCCTCTCCGGAGGGATATAGGGTTTGAAAGAGTTGTCTTCTTTGCCGCTCATGTGCTCCTCCTCTGAAGTATTCAGATTACTTTTTTGCCCGCATTGTCTGTGCAACAGATTATACTATCAGGGTTGGCGCTTTTTCAATAGCCGGAATAAGTAAACCACGCAACGGCAGTAAATTTGTTTCTGTGCCGTTGTGGGGTCCTGCGATATGCTTAATCTGTAGCGGATAGCTTTTCGGATCGGAATTCCGGGCAAAAAACTGTTGACAATTACCCCCTGGGGGTATATAATCCCTCCTGCATCAAGTATACCCCTATGGGGTATTCCGGGAGGAAAAATCAATGGGTGAAAAAGCGGAAGTTCACGAGCATTCAAAAAGAAAAAAAGTCCGGGACGAAGATGAACGCCGTGATCTGATGAACCGCCTGAAGCGGATAGAAGGCCAGATTCGCGGCCTGCAGCGGATGCTGGATGAGGATGCCTTTTGCCCCGATATCCTGACGCAGGCATCGGCGGTCAATTCCGCGCTGAACAGCTTTTGCAGGGTGCTGCTGGCCAATCATATCCGGACCTGTGTTTCGGAAGATATCCGGTCCGGCCGCGAGGAAACGGTGGATGAGCTGATGGACACGCTGCAGAAGCTGATGAAGTAGGCGCAGGGAGTATGGCGATGGAACAGTATCAGGTAACCGGCATGAGCTGCGCCGCGTGCTCCGGCCGGGTGGAAAAAGCGGTATCCGGCGTGCCGGGCGTGACTTCGTGCTCGGTAAGCCTTCTGACGAACTCAATGGGTGTGGAGGGAACGGCATCCTCCGCGGACATCATCCGCGCGGTGGAAGCCGCCGGATACGGCGCTTCCCTGAAAGGTGCGGCAAAGGCTGCCTCCTTCGGCGATTCCCCTTCCTGGGCGGACGCGGACGCGCTGAAGGATCACGAAACGCCCAGGCTGAAGAAACGGCTTCTGTTTTCCGTTCCGCTGCTTCTGATCCTCATGTATTTTTCCATGGGGCACGGCATGTGGGGGTGGCCCGCGCCCGCGGCTTTTGACAATCCCGTGTTTCTGGGACTGTTTGAGCTGCTGCTGGCTGTGGCTGTGATGGTCATCAACGGGAAATTCTTTACCTCCGGTTTTTCTGCCCTGCTGCACCGTGCTCCCAATATGGACACCCTGGTGGCACTCGGGTCCGGCGCTTCTTTTGTCTATTCCCTGGCGGAGCTGTTTCTGATGATCCTTGCACAGGGGGAAGGGGATCACGCTACGGTGATGAAGTACGGGATGAACCTGTACTTCGAGTCTGCGGCCATGATTCCGACGCTGATTACCGTCGGCAAGATGCTGGAAGCCATGTCGAAGGGACGCACGACGGACGCACTGAAGGGCCTGATGAAGCTGGCTCCGAAGACGGCCGTCTTGCTGAAAGACGGTGTTGAAACGGAAGTCGGCATCGAAGAAGTTCGGACAGGCGATGTGTTTGCTGTCCGTCCCGGTGAGCAGATTCCGGTGGACGGCGTCATTCTGAAAGGGATCACGTCGGTCAACGAATCCGCCCTGACCGGGGAAAGCATTCCCGTGGATAAAGCGGAGGGCGACCCGGTTTCCGCGGCGACAATGAACCAGCAGGGGTATATCGAGTGCCGTGCGACCCGCGTGGGTGAAGACACCACCCTGGCACAGATCATCCGCACCGTTTCCGATGCAGCTGCGACCAAGGCGCCGCTGGCCCGGATTGCGGACAAGGTGTCCGGCATTTTTGTTCCCACGGTGATGGGGCTGGCTTTTCTGACCCTGATCGGCTGGCTGATCGCCGGGAAGCCTTTCTCCTTTGCCATCGCGAGGGGAATCTCCGTGCTGGTGATCAGCTGCCCATGCGCCCTCGGGCTTGCCACCCCTGTGGCCATCATGGTCGGCAGCGGTGTCGGCGCGAAAAACGGTGTGCTGTATAAAACCGCCGCTGCGCTGGAAGGCGCCGGCAGGACGCAGATGATCGCACTGGACAAGACCGGTACTGTGACTGAAGGACAGCCCCGCGTTACGGATGTGATCCCGCTTGACATGGACAAAAGCAGACTGCTTTCCCTGGCCGCATCATTGGAGAAAAACAGTGAGCATCCGCTGGCCAAGGCCGTCACAGCCGAAGCGGAAGGCATGGCACTCTCGGAAGTTAGCGATTTTGAAGCGCTGCCCGGCCACGGGCTACGCGCCCGCCTGAACGGAAAGGAACTGCTTGGCGGGAGTCTGAAATACCTTGCGTCCAGGGGACTGGTCAGCGAATCCGTTTCCGCGCAGGCAAACGCCCTCGCGGAACAGGGCAAGACGCCGCTGCTGTTCGCGCTGGACGGGAAACTCTGCGGCATGATCGCGGTAGCCGATCCCATCAAGCAGGATTCCGCGCAGGCCATCAGCGAATTACGGAATATGGGTATTCAGACGGTGATGCTGACCGGTGACAACGAACGGACGGCCAGGGCCATCAGTGAGCTGGCCGGAACGGATCAGGTGATCGCAGGCGTTCTGCCGGAAGGCAAGGCGGAGGTGATCCGCAGGATCAAGCCGCTCGGAAAGGTCGCTATGGTCGGCGACGGCATCAACGACGCTCCTGCGCTCACGGTCGCGGATAACGGCATCGCCATCGGGGCGGGGACGGACGTGGCGATCGACGCAGCGGATATCGTGGTGATGAAAAGCCGCCTGACGGATGTGACCGCTGCGATCCGGCTGAGCCGCGCAACGATCCGGAATATCCATCAGAACCTGTTCTGGGCGTTTTTCTACAACGCGATCTGCATTCCGCTGGCAATGGGACTGTACGGCATTGAAATGAAGCCCATGTACGGCGCGGCCGCCATGGCGCTGTCCAGCTTCTTTGTCTGCATGAACGCGCTGAGGCTGAATCTTGTCAATCCGCATGACGGAAAGCATGACCGGAAAGAAAAGTCTATTCCCGCGGAAGCGCTCGGGGAGATCGTTGCCGCGGAAACAATAAAGGAGGAAACAACCATGACAAAGACCCTGAAGGTGGAAGGTATGATGTGCGGACACTGCGAGGCGCGGGTCAAAAAAGCGCTGGAAGCGGTTCCCGGTGTGGAGAATGCTGTGGCGGACCATACCGCCGGGACGGCGGTTGTAACCCTTGCCGCTCCGGTTGCGGATGAGGCGCTGCGCGCGGCGGTGGAAGCCCAGGACTATAAAGTGCTTGGCGTAGAATGACGCCCCGGGATTCATAATCCCGTTCGGCAACCCGTTATCCGGGAAAAACAAACAGCCTGCAGGAATCATTCCCGCAGGCTTTTGCATGCTTTCCTCAGTCAACGGTGAAAAGGCTTACGCGGTATTCACGGTTGACGACGTCGGGGGTTACGGTAAAGGTGTACTCGGGGCCGCTGCCGACGGTGAACCAGCCGCGTCCGTCGCCGTCATTGGCTTCCCAGACGATGCGGTGGTTCATGGCCACGCCAGACACCTTCGCGACCAGCGTTACCTCTCCGCCATAGCGGATTTCGCTGTTCTTCATTTCGATTTCAACGTTGCCGTCGAACTCGGCTGCTTCATAGGTTTCGGGATTGTTGAACTCTTCCAGCAGCTCTTCGGAAACAGAACCGCTGTCGTCATCATCAATCTCGATCAGTTCTTCGTCTTCTCCGGCGGGGTCTTCCGCCGGGATTTCTTCGGCTTCGGGCTCCTCCTCGGGCTCATCAGCCGGGATCTCAACGGCTTCGGGCTCTTCTGCGGGCA
>Ga0310786_10005802_pt1 | contig 16631 bp, 11 predicted proteins | sample AusTroGonzalo_MG_FD_203881 | JGI IMG/M metagenome (GOLD analysis project Ga0310786, IMG submission 203881) | Bovine rumen microbial communities from tropical cattle in Woodstock, Queensland, Australia - Gonzalo_03 (v2) (version 2) | ecosystem: Host-associated > Mammals > Digestive system >... | reverse complement strand
CGTTGCTTTGTAGGCTGCGGATGTCTCTCCATTTTGCATCACGGAGCGTGAAATCGAAAATGGCGTCCTTGCAGACGTCGCGGGAGTTGAAGGACCTCCTAACCCTCAGGCTCGTACGCGCCCGGCGTAGTCGCCATGAACAGAAATCGCATGTACAAAAGCATACATGGCCGTACTGGTGGAGTCGAACCACCGTCTCCCCGCTCGCGCCGGGCGCCCTTCCGTTGGACCAAGCGCGGCCAAGCACGGTCTCCGCTCATCGCGGCGCTCCGTTCACTCCGCATTAGCTCGTAGCTTACCATGCGGCGGCAGATAAATGCGAGGGGTTTCTCCGTCTTGGAAAACCCCTCTCAAAAGGTCAGCGGACCCTCTCGAAGTCCGCGAGTCTCCTCCACACGCGCCCCGTCCTGAACGCCTCTCCCGTACTGTCCAGTCTGGACGTGCGCTCCTTTTTCTCGTTCACACTACCCTCTCGTCTTCAATCTGCAGGATCTCGATTCCGAATCCGTTCGACGGCCCCTGCACGGCTATCGGTCTCTTCACCAGAGCTTCAGGCATGTCGCGCCTCCTTTCGTGATCTGCAAATGGGGCCGCAGGCGGGACTCGAACCCGCATGTCCTTCCACCATCGCCGTCATGCCTGGCACGCGCGGCCGGCCATTACCCAGGCCAAGGCTCGCGTGTGCTGCGCACCGGGAGAGTCGAACTCCCGCGGTCAAGGCCGTACTTCCTCTTGTAGTACTGCGGCAAATCAAGATGCCAGCTTGAACGGTTCCACCGTCCTATGCTCGGCGGCTGGCTCGCCTGCCATTTTGGGATTGCCATGCGGTTAGGCCCCGCATGTCGGCCGCCTCACCCAGGAGCGATTCCCGGTTTACGTCGGCACCGCCAGTTCGCTGTAACGGACTGTCACCGAAGGGCACTGGCACCCTGTGAGCTATTTTGAAATGACGCAAGGTCAGCTCCAAACCGCGGCGGCTCTTGCCTGTTGAGAGTGGTCCTCAGTCCGCCCCAATGGCAACCCCTTCACTCAGTGCAGCAGCGTCAGCGCCTTCACGGCCCCGAAGAGCGCGGCGAAGAAGCCGACCTGCATCGCAAGCGTCTTCAGCTCGTTCACAGCGGCGCCTCCCACTTGAGGGAGTAGAGAGGCCTGCCCTCCGGCCGGTTCAGCCGTACCTGAAGGCGGTAGACGCCCGTCCCCGACCACTCGTCGTCGCGGTCCGCGTACTTCGGCCACACGCCGAGGTACGTCGCCGCGAGCAGCCGGTCGAGGAGCAATACCATCTCGTGCCGGTCGACGACCGCCCACGTCTGCGTGGACGTCACGACGTCGGGCACGAGGCTTCCGGGGAGCGCTTTCACGGCGTCACCTCCTCGGTGTCCGCGGCCCACGCGTACGCGTCGTCCACGAACATCCCGGTTCGCTTCAGCCGGTAGGCGAAGTTCGCCCTCGCCTTCTCGATGGACGGGGCCATCGTCTCCCACCAGTGCCCGTCCGGGCCCTTCATGCGGTACTTTTTCATCGTTCAGTTCTCCTTGTTCAGGGTGTTCACAATGTGTTGACAACGAGGCAACCTGTTGATAACCTGTTGACAACGCGAAAAAGCGAAAAACGGCGATGCGCTAACTCGTAGAGAGGCGCGGATGCCGCGAAACCCTTGATTTCATTGGGTCAAATGCACTATTCGGAACCCCCGTTTCATTTTAGATGTTTTCGCGTTCTACTCTTTATATATACCCCCTTATATATAAATACTATAAATATATTACTTTTTCCTATAAGAAGATAAGATAATATAAAATATAGCAGGGGGTCGGGCGGACCGCGGAAAATACCGAGAAATGCCAAGAAATACGTGGAAACCGAGGGTTCCGTCCACGGATTCTCCCGTACCAAGGGTAGCGCATCGCTGTACCCGGTTAGCCAAGGCTAACTTTTTACCCCCTCAAAACCGGGCGCCCCCGCGGATTTCGCGGAATTATTGGTCAAACTTAGCCGTGGCTACCGAGAAACGCCTCAACGGTCGGCGAAATCCGCGGAATCCGCGGGCCCCGTGGCGGTCACGGAACCCGCGGACCCCGTCCGCTTCACTTCTTCTGCGGAGCCGTCGGCTCCTTCTCGTCCTTCTCGAGCGCAAGCGCCTCGTCGAGCGTCTTGCTGAACCCGATGAACTCCGGGCGCACCGTCAGCGTGCGCTGTCCGCGCGAGTTCTCCTCGATCTGCGCGTTCTCGCTGATCAGCAGCGTCAGGAAGCCGTGGCTCCCGTTGTAGACGTTCGGCTGATCAAGCGCGTTCCCCATGATGTCCTTGGGCATCACGGGCGTCACGGCGATCGACTTGCCGCCGGACAGCTGCGCGTAGAAGCTCGCGATTCCCGTGCGGCTGTCGATGCCGCAGTACATCTTGAACTTCAGCGCCTTCCGGATCTTCTTCGCGCACTCCGCGCTGTCGAGCGCGTCGATCGAGAGCCTCGTAACGGGCTCCTCCGGCGCCCCGGCGGCCGCGGGCGCCTGGTTCCTCTGGATCGCGCGGATCTGGCTCCTCAGGAATGCTCTTGCGTTTATCGTGCTCATGGTTAGTCTCCTTGTCTTTTTGTCTGTTTGTCTTTTTGTCTGTTTGTCTTGTTCGTCCGCAACCACCGTGGTTGCCGACAATGCCGAACCACCAAAACAACCGCGGCCGCGTCCGCGGCCGCGGCTTCCGCGGTCCTCGCGTCCAACGGTCCGGCCCTCCGGGCCTCCGGGCCTCGGGGGCTCCTGGGCTCCAGCGGTCACAGCGGTCTGGAGGTCCATCGGTCTCGGAGTCCTAAAGAAAACCAGCATAGCTTGTTGGGCTATGCTGGTTTGGGTGATTTTCATGGTGATTTTCATGGTTCGGTTCCTTTCAGGTTAAGATGCCGCACTGCACGACACGGCGATAGGCAATCGCTGGTTGCGCTGCCGTGCAGTGCGGCAAGGTTGTCTTACTCTGCGTCCACCGCCGCTTCCTCGGCGGCGTCCTCGGGGTTCTCGGGCACAGCGGGCTTGCCGTTGAACGAGACGAAGTCCGGCGTCACGACGAACGTGCGCTTGACGGGGGACTTCGCCGGGTTCTCCGGCTTCACCAGCTGGTGCTTGAACACCGCGACACCCTTGACAGCCGACACGACGAGCGTGCCGGCGCGGTTGCCGTCGCTGTACGACGTGGGATCGACGATGAACCCTGGCTTGAAGCGGGGGTTCACCTCGAAATACACGTCGTGGAGGACTCCAGAGGAGTCCTTCATCAGCAATCCCGGAGCGTAGAAGCGCTGGTTGTAGCGCTTCCCCTCCTTGGTTACGTCGTAAAGGTATACTACCTGGTGCGGTAGCGTTACCTCGACCTTCTCCGCTACCTCGGTAGCGTCAAGGGCCGACAGCGTGTCGTCAAACGATACGCTGGACGCATCGGCTTGGGGTTCGCTTCCGCGTACCGTACGCTGCTGGGCAGCAGTGCGGATAGCAGCGCGAACGACCGCTCGGGCGTTGGTGGACTTGAGGTGTAGACGTGCCATGTGGCACCTTCCTTTCCTTTGTACCGTGCGAGTTAACGCACGGAGCCGTTGGGTTCCGGGCCCTGGACCGCCCAGGGCTACCGCGGCCCACGCGGACTGACTAGCCCCGCGTGCGCCGGCGTCACCGCGCAGCGCGTGCTTGCCTGACGAGCAGGCATGCGCATTGCATGACAATACCGAACAATCAAAAGTACCGACGAGAGCGCGATTTCGCGATTTCCGTCGGCGGCTTTAATACTGGTCTACACACCCGCACACCGGGGCCCCCGCCTCCCTTGAACCACAGGGCGGGATATGCTATAATGTTCGCCGTACCCCTCGGAGAACCTCCCTATGTCCGTCGAAGAAGATCTAAGCCTTGAGGCAAAAGCCCGCGCGTGGCTGGACATGGCCCAGACGAAGTGGCGTCTGCAGACCATGCAGCACCGCTCGCGCTTCAATCCGAAGACCGGCGAATACCGCCAGCTCCCGACCCGCGTACGCCGCTTTCTCAACGGCACCCCGGTCTCCATGAAGGCCAGGGTGCTCGAGATCCTCAAGGAGTCCGCGCCGTACTCGTGCCCCGTGTTCGACCTCGAGACCGGGGACATGGAGTACGTGCCGACCAACACCTACATCCGCAAGGACGGGCCCGAGCTTACCTCGGGCGGCGCGGACGCCACGTACACCATCGTGCAGGACCTGAAGCTCCTCGACGAGGCGGGCGACACCTTCGGGATGCGCGACGAGTCCTCGTGCGCGCAGGTCGGGGAGGCCGAGTGGCACTGGGACGAGCCGGACGTCGTCGACTGTCCGGACGGCTCGCAGGGCGTGAGCTACCAGGTGGCGAACGTAAGCCGCGACAGGGAGACCGACCTCTTCTCGTACGTCGTGCGCAAGGTGCAGGCCCTGACGGTGCACGTCCCTCCCCACGTGGTCGCCTGCGGCACGCGCAGCCGCGTTACCGTAGAGTCCTGGGACAACGTGTACGGCGAGCCCGGCTCCTTCCGCTGGGACCCCGTGAACGGGGGTTCGGCCGCGATCGCGGTACCCGAGCCGTGCGACCAGCCCGACGGCACCTCCGTGAAGGTGTCGGCGAACAGGAACGCCGACTGCACCTACCGCGTCGAGGTCGAGCGCACCGAGGCCGTCACCGGCGTCGGGATGTACTACTCCCAGCACGACCGGTACAGGTCGGAGGCCGGGGAGCGCACCTTCAACGCCTTCGCGCCGCTGCCGAGGCAGGGCGTGGAGTACGACCACGGCCTCGTCACCAGGTGCCAGTCCGAGCGCAACGAGGACGGCACGTGGACGAACGACGTGAACACCACGCTCGAGCGCCCGGTCCCGGAGTCGACCGTGGAGGAGCGCAGGACCCCGAGGGGCACGACGAGGACGCGCGTCGACACGAACGTGGCGGAGCCCGCGTCGGGGATCTCGTCCGAGTTCGGGTCGTGGAAGTGCACGAAGACCCCGGGCGGGCTCTTCACCAACGAGTACGTCGAGCACGTCCGCAGGATCGTGGACAACCTCGGGCTCGTCTGCACCGACACCGCGTTCCTCAAGACCCACGAGTCCCAGGGGTCCGCCTCCTCCGTGCCCTCCTCGGGGCACGTCCCTCCCGCGGCCGACGGACTCGTCACCACGTGGAACTACGACACGGACGCCGAGGGCCTCGTGACGAGGAGGGTGCGGACCGAGCAGGAGCACACGGTCGAGTACGCGGTGAGGCGCAGGACGTGGGGCTGGCTCGGCAGCACGAGCGGGTACGTCCACAGGAGCGTCACGGCGGCCGTCGCGAACGCGATCCTCGCGTCCGGCGGCGCCGGTACGAGCGTCGAGGTACGCATGACGAACGGCGGGCTCTTCGACGTGGAGGTGCAGACGTTCCTGAGGAGGGCCGGCCAGCGCCTCGGGTTCGAGTGCCAGAAGACCGTGTACCAGCACGTCCACGAGGACGTGACGTCCGCGGACGCGGTGGGCGCGGAGGCGCGGGACGCGGGCGGCGGGCGGACGTACAGGAAGTCGTTCGTCGTGGACGCGTCGACGGGCGCGGTGACGCAGAGGGAGACCGTGACGACCGAGCTCGAGGTCCCCGAGTCGAGGCGCGTCGTGAGGGTGACGCCGCGCGGCAAGACCGTGAGGACCACGAGGTCCAACTCGCCGTCGAGGCCCGCGGACGCCTCGGCGCCCGGGAGGACGACGGAGTTCGAGGTCACCCCGGGCGGCAGGTTCAACGTGACGCTGGAGGAGACGACCCCGAGCCAGGACAGGCTCGAGACCGGGTGCGCGAAGGACGTCTTCGAGGAGGCGGACTCCGAGATGAGGACGTCGCTCTCCAGGGGCCCCGAGCACACGACCGGCGGCTCGGGCGGCGTCTACGGGGAGGCGTCCTCCCGGCAGGGCGAGGACGGGCTCTGGGAGAACAGGACGGTCGTACACACCGAGGGGCACGCGGTCGACAACGGCGTCGACGTCGTCGTGACGGCCCGCGGGAAGCGGAGGACCGTGAAGACGAAGAGCACGGAGGCGCCGGCGGAGCCCGGGGCCGACGAGGCGGGGCGCGCCCTCAGGACGTCGCGGACGCGCGGCGGCCGCTACGACGTGGAGGACACGACCACGACGCCGAGGGAGGCCGACAGCGAGGTGGGGTGCTCGAAGGACCTCTTCCAGCACTCGCACACCGAGGGCGCGACGAGGGCCTCGAGGGAGGCGGACGACGTGGAGGCGACGGCCGACGGCTCGGGGGTCTACCGCGAGAGGCGCCAGAGGCTCGGGGACGACGGGCTCTGGGGCGTGGAGGACGTCGAGCACACGGAGCTCCCGGTGCAGCGCCAGCGCGTGGAGGTGCGGGTGACGAGGCACGGGAAGGTGAAGAGGACGACGGACGTCCAGGTGGACGACTCCGGGGCCGAGCCGCAGGCGACGGCGGCGGACGTCGGCAAGGAGAAGGTGGTCGAGAAGACGAGGGGCGGGAAGCGCAACGTCACCGTCACGGAGGTCACCCCCCTGAGGGAGCAGGTCCAGGAGGAGTGCTCGCAGGACGCGTTCCTCCACACGCACTCGGTCACCAGGGGCGCGGACGGGAACACGCTTTCCGGGGACGACGTCCCGGAGGCGGGCGGCGGCGTGTACCGCGAGAAGTCCCTCGTCCTCAACGACGTGGGGGTCTGGGAGGAGAGGGCCGTCGACCACGAGGAGATCGAGGAGACCCCCAACACCGTCAACTACCAGGACGCGTTCGGGGCGAGGCAGACGACGTTCTTCATGAACGGCGACGACAGGTTCGACGCCAAGGAGTTCAGCCCCGAGCGCCTCATCAGGTCCGTCGAGCAGGAGATGACCCGCGGCAGGCAGTACTCCGCGAGGGTCACGAGCGAGACCCCGCAGGAGGTGGACTCCGGGTGGCTCCACTTCGAGAAGTCGACCGACAGGGGTCTCGCCATATACTACGACTTCATCGTCTTCAGGAACGCGACGATGGCGCAGGTGAAGGGCTGGATAAGGCACCTCGAGACGATAAACTACACGGGGTGGGAGGGGTCGTTCGCGAACCACCCGTCCATCAGCATCGCGCCCAACCGCTTCAGGCTGTGGGACGGCTCGCTTTCCGTGACGACCACGTTCACGCCCAAGGCGTGGGCGTCGGGAGGCTCCCACAGGGGCGACAACTGGGAGACACCCGACGTCATGATAAAGTCGGTTAACTTCGTCCCGCTCTCGAAGGACAAGCTCCTGAAGATCGTCACCACCGAGACGCACAGGCGCGGGGGCGGCGTCGGGAAGGGCCGCATGAACGACGTGCTGAAGGGCACGATGATAAAGGGCTCGCAGTTCTCGTACCACCCCAGCGGCCAGGCGTTCTCGTACGACATCATAACGGCGATCGAGACCAAGTCCAAGATCCTGGACATGCAGACGGACGTCGACGGCCAGACGATCTGGGACGGCGGGGACCTGTAAAGGAGGCGCGGCATGTTCGACGAGGGAAACGGACAGCTTTCGGCGGTGGGCTTCTTCAACCCGATGATTGGCGGGGGAGACTCGGTGTCGGTGGGAGGGGGAGCCGGAGGGGGCGGCGTGGACGGCGTCTTCGGTATGTCGGGGGGCAAGGTCGTGAACTGCCACATCATGGTGGGCAGGGCCCTCGTCAGCTGCGCGGACACGGCCCTCGGCGTCCTCTCGGACGACCCGCAGGGGCTCACGGACGGCACGGCCATCTACGCGAAGGTCAGGTACCAGTCGGGCTGGCAGCTCTCCGTGCACGACGACGGGCTGCTGCAGCAGGGCGGTTTCAGCAAGGAGAACACGCTGGACACGGCGTACAGGATCCTCTACGTGTACAGCGGGGGGTCGTGGGTGGACTGCAGGTGGATGCCGCAGGTGGTGGCGATGGACTAGTCCTGGCCCCACGGGTCCCGCACGTCGGCGTCCGGGTCGAAGTCGACCACGAGGAACAGGGAGACCTTCCCCAGCGCGCGCTCGTCGACCGTCGGGTTGCCGTGGCATTCCACGGTGCGCCTCCAGGGTTCGTAGCCCCCGGACGTCGAGTGGTAGTCTCCGTAGGTGGTGGTGTGCGTGCCGTTTCTGACCGGATGCACGCCGCCTGTTACGTCGCGTGCGGAAAGCTGCGCGCCCCCGGACGGGATGACGGAGTCCAGCAGCGACTCCAGGTTTACGGGCGCGGTGAACTCAAGGCTCGCGCCGGAGCCTCCCTGCACGGTGCCGAGGCTTACGACCTTCCTCACCCGCCTGGCGTTCTCGGAGTAGTCCATGCTTCCGCTGATCTCCTCCTCTCCGCCTTCCGTCCGCTGGACCGCCACGGTCCCGGTTGGCCCGGGGTGCGTGGACAGCGTGCCCTCGCAGGCGAGGAGGAGCTCGGCCGACCTCACGAACGGCATCGCCCAGTCGGGTATCAGGGGCACGGCGGCCGCGGTCTCCCGGTAGTTGTTCCGGTACTGCACGGGGCCGTAGTGGTAGGGGGCCGGAGGGGTGTCGCCGGTGTTGTCGTCGGGGCCTATGTCCGTCCAGACGTCGGTCTCCGTGCTGTACGTGTAGTCGTACGACGACCCCTGCCTGGCGAGCGGCACGATCTTCGTGACGGCGGAGGAGCTGGAGAGGGACAGGGTGTACGCGTTTGTCAGCGGCATGTCGCAGTCGGGGCTACTCTGGTGCGACTCGTACGTCGCGGTCCCCGTGGAGCTCGCCCCGTCCGGGGCGTTGGTCCGGAGCGAGAAGCCGCCGAAGGCGTTGTTCCCGCCGCCGTGCAGTGTCGTCTCCCCGGCCGCCGGCAGGTCGATCCACCCGCTGCACCCGTATCTGTTCCTGTTGTGGCTGGTGCGCTCCTCTATGTCCGGGCTTCCGCACATGCCGGAGTACTCCTTGCCGTAGTCGACGGTGTGCTCTTCCCTCGACGACGAGAACCACGCCCTTATGTAGTCGACCTTTATGCACACCTTGTGGAGGCGCCTCATGAACTCGTATGCGTGGGCGAAAGCGGCGGCGAACGGGAACGGGGAGTTGAACCTGGGGTAGGCCGCCTCCGGCTGCCCGTCGGTCGGCGTCCAGCCCTGGCCGGCCGGGAACGTGCCGTTCGCCCCGGCCACCACGCTCGGCGTGAGCGACGGGGCCGCGTAGAACGACTTCACGGCGTCGAGGCACGGCCCCGCGGGCACGTTCCTGTCCGCCTCCCCCGCGGCGTTGCCGTCGGACAGCCCGAGCCCGGCGTCCTCCCACCAGCTCCTCGGAGTCCTGAGGGGCGGGTAGACGTGGTTGGACGAAGCGAGGCACGCAGACGGGTCCGGAGGGGCTATGTACTGCAGGTTGGAGAGGTCCTGCGCCGGGTCCCCGTCGACGTAGTCGAAGGTGAACGCGGCCTCCGTGTGGTACGGGAACTTCGACCCGGCGAACTTGCCCCACGTCCTCATCTTCGCGGACGACCCCCCGCCCAGCGCGTGGTAGCAGCCCTCCCCCTCGGGGTCGTACCACGGCAGGTACCACGGGACCTTCACGCCGACGGTCTGCGGCTGTCCGTTGTCGTCGACGTAGGAGTACGGCACGGGGCCGCGGAGGGCGCGTGCGTACACGGCGTCCGCCACCCCCAGGAAGTACGAGCGCGCCGGGACCGAGTAGCGGGCGATCGACGGTTCGCCCTCCTCGACCACGTTCCCGTCGTAGTCCTCCTTCCACGTCCTGGTTCCCGTCGCCTCCGCACCCCACGACCCGTCGGGCTCCCAGCCACCGTCGAGGAACGCGCACCGCGAGAGGGAGTTGTCTCCGCCCATAAGCCCGTGCCGGAGGTTCTCCAGCACGTACCCGGCCGCAAACACGCCGGTGTTCCTCTCGTAGTCGGAATACCACCCGATAAGGGGCCCCAGGTACGTGAACAGGGTCGTGTTGTAGGAGCGGTACGACATTTCCAGCATGTCCGCCGCGTCGAACTTTCCCCCGGACAGCGCACCGGGGAGCCTGCAGGCGACGGACGGCTGCTGGGTTGCTGCCCCGTCCGGGAACCGGTTGCACGCGCCGCGCTTCTCCCAGTCCGCCCGTATGTCGGCGACGGGCGTCCTGGCGAGGTCGGTGCCGGTCGAGAGGAGCGACACCATGTGCCGCCGGGAGAACATCTCGACGAGGTCGGCGAGGTCCCTGAGGTACGCGAACCTGGACCCCTGCGCGACCGCGGGGAGCCCCGCCACCTCCTTGCCAAGCGGCGGCTGGACGAACAGGTAGTTCTGGTAGAGTGACATAGCGCAGCTATTATACCATACGCCGCCTTTCCGCGTCCACCGCCCGCTTGACTTTCCGGTTTAGGCTGTGCTATAATCTGAGATGTCTGGTGGAGGGCCAGACGCTGAAAGGAACAAACGCATGTCACTTAAGTGCTGTCCGACAATAGCGCCGCACGGCGCACCCTGGATCTGCCCTCCGAGACCGCCAGGCCCGGGGAGGCCTAGGCTCCCCGTGATGTCAGTCAACGGCAAGACGCCGGACGAGCACGGGAACCTCGAGGTCACCATCCCCGAGATCGAGGCGCTGCACGGAAAGACCGTGGCGCTCGAGGACGACGACCAGGCCTACTCGCTTTTGAAGATTATCGCCGAGGCTCTCGGCATGCAGGTCGGCGCGGGAGGGAGCTGGACCGGCAAGGCGTACGTGAGCCTCGGCGCTTTCGCATACAAAAACACGATAGACGTCGGCGACCTCACGGCCGCGCTGATAGCCGCCCTGAAGGGCGAGAAGGGCGACCAGGGAGAGCCCGGTGCTCAGGGCCAGCGCGGCACCGACGGCGCGTCCGTGACTATCGTCAGGACGAGCGAGACGTCGGAGTCCGGCGGCTACAACTCCGTCGTGTTTTCTAATGGGATTGAGCTCCGCGTACGTAATGGCACGGCGGGGGCCCCCGGGTCGAACGGCGCCGATGGGCTGTCGATTACGATAGCCCGCGTCAGCGAGACGACGGCATCGGGCGGGACGAATACGATCGAGTTCTCCGACGGCTCGGTGCTGCACGTCAAGAACGGCACGGACGACGCGGACTTCCAGGGCCGGCTTACGACGCTCCTTGGGATGATACAGGGGGGCACGACCGCCCAGAACCCGCTCATCAACGCGAGTTCCGCGACGCTGACCCCCGAGTACGGCGGCAACGGCGAAAAGTTCAGCGAGTGGACGTATGCAGGGATTCCCGCCGATGCTGATGACATATACATTGAATATATTGGCGCCCCCAGTTACGAGTGGGGGTTGTCGTTTCGCCACAACGGGGAAGTTTTCGCCGGAGTTACCAGCGGCAATGGCAGCGCTACCATTGTTGATTTTACGTGCAGAGTCGGTGGTGACATTTTGCCGCCTATATCAGTTACCGCCACTCGCGTTGCCAACCCCCTCATCGGCTACACCCTCGGCTCGCAGTTCGACAAGCCGCTTGCGTCCGAAGCGGAGGCGGAGGCGCTACGGAATAGCAAAGCCCCTCTCGCGTCTCCAGCGTTCACGGGCACGCCGACCGCGCCGACGCCTGCAAGCGACGACAACTCCGCGAATGTTGCGACGACCGCGTTCGTGAAGACGGCGGTCGCTGGTAAGGCGGACAAGGCCTCCAACCCGACCGCAGGCAACATCGCCGCGCTGGACGAACATGGCAGCCTTACCGACAGCGGAATCGCGTCGGACGACGTTGCGACCAAGGACTTCGTCAACTCCTCCATCGCCACGAACACGGCGACGTTCAGGGGAACATATAACCTCGTGACCGACCTCGGCCTCGCGGTCACGGCGACCGAGGAGCAGACGGCGGCGACGATCGCGGCGCACCTCGCCTCCCTCGTCCCGCCCGTCGTCCCTGAAAACAACGACTACTGCTTTGTGCGGGTTCCCTACAACGACGGCCCCGTGGACCCGACGCACATCGAGCGCATCGACCGCTACAAATGCACGGTTACGACGGTTGGCGAGACGACGCGCACTTGGGTCTACGAGTTTTCGCTCAATAACTCCTCCTTTACCGAGGTACAGTGGTCCGCGATAAATTCGGGCATTACCGCTGCGAAGGTGACGAAGCTCGACGGCATCTCAGCGGGGGCACAGGTCAACGTCGTAGAAACCGTGAAGGTCAACGGGACCGTTCTCACGCCCGACGCGAGCAAGGCGGTAGACATCACCTATGACGCCTCCGTGACGCCCTCCAGCGCGAACGCGGTGAAGTCGTCCGGCATCTGGTCCGCGATCTGGGGCACAGCCTCGACTGCGTTCTCGTCGCTGTACGACTGGGCAGTTGCGCAGCTCGCGGGGAAGGCGACGAAGGCCGACGCGACGCTGACGCCTAGGTATGCGGACGAATGGACGCTTCATCTCGCGGGGTGGAACATTGAAAGCGGCCCTACGTGGAATGCGAGTTCCGAGTATTGGGAAGTTTACATAGGAACCGACGACGGAGAAATTTCTACGTCCTACACAGACATAAGCAGCGGAGAAAATGCGCTTACACTGACTTTTGGCGGCGACGAGTATACTGGCGGGCCTTTTACCATAACCCGAGTTGGCACAACTCATACTATAATCGGCTACCAGCTCGGCGACCAGGAGAACAAGCCCCTCGCGTCCGAGGCGGAGGCGGAGGCGTTGCGCGACGGCAAGCTCGACAAGTCCGATGTCGTCTCTCCGTCCACTTCCGCCACCACGGGACAGGCCGCGGATGCGAAGGCGACGGGCGATGCGCTGGAACCTCTTCTGTTCGCACAATACTACCCCGACGGCTCGGTGAAGAGCGTGGCAGAGTTCACGGCTGGAATCAAGTACGACGCGCCCGACGCGGTAAACCGCACCGTCTCCGTCCTGCCGTTTTGCAACACGGGTGCTGCGGCGAACGATAACAGCAACCTCAGTGGCCGCGTCGTAATCCCTCCGTTCGTGGACGCGCAGGGCAACGGGTATATCTCCGACGACGGCACGAGATACAAGGTCGTGGGGGTGGCTTCCCGTAGTGGTTCGTCAGGTAATGAGAATACCAATCTGACCGCCATCATTGCCCCGAATACGGTGACGAGCATCGGGAACAATGCGTTCATCACCTGTACCTCGCTTATCACCGTCTCGCTTCCCGCAGTCGCGAGCATCGGGCACAGTGCGTTCGACTACTGCACCTTGCTAACCTCCGTCTCGCTACCCGCCGCAACGAACATCGGAAATTGGGCGTTCGCCAACGACTGGTCCCTTGCGTCGGTTGACTTCGGCGCGAACCTCTCATCCGTGCCGTCGCTCGGCTCAAGTGCGTTCGATGGCGTCCCCTCGACCTGCAAGATAATCGTCCCCGACTCGCTGTACGACGCGTGGATTGCGGCGGCCAACTGGAGCACGCTGTATGCCGGCGGCTACAAGTTCCTAAGGCACAGTGAGTGGGAGTACGCGAGGAAGTACGAGCTAGCCGGCTATGCCCCCCTCGCCTCCCCCGCGTTTACGGGCACACCGACCGCGCCGACGCCGACGGCTGGCGACGACTCCACGAAGGTTGCGACAACCGCGTTCGTGCAGGGCGAAGGTGCGAACAAACTCGATTCGACCTCCGCCGCGCCCGCGTGGGTAAGCGGCACGGCTTACCCGGCGGACGCGCTCGTCACCTATAACGGCGCGGTCTACCAGAACACCAGCGGCACGACGATACAGAGCGCGACGACGCCCGATACTCCAAACAGCGGCTGGACCGCGAAGAAGGTCAGCGACCTGTTCCAGACGAAAAAGGTCTCCGGGGCCGTGTCGGGGCACCTTGCGGGCTTCGACGTCAACGGAGCCGTGCAGGACAGCGGGATCCAGGTCGGCGTCGGCGGTGACGGAGTCCCCTATATCATCCTTACTAACTAAGGCAAGAAAGGAGCCAACATGGAAAATGCTACAGGTTTTAGGAGGTGTAGCCTATGACCGCCAAGAGCGCAAGAGAGCTGCTTCGTCGGCTGGGGACCCTGCCGGTGATACAAGACACGAGCTCCGCAGACGCAAGTGCGGTCAGAGCGCTTGTCCAGGTCGTGAGGATGCTGCTCGACAGGGCGGTGCTCGTCACGGACGGGAAGATCCCGGCGGACGTCGTGCCGGACATGTTCAACGACGTGGAGGAGTTTCCGACCAGGGCGGACTTCCCCGCGGCCGGCGAGGAGGGCAAGCTCTACGCCGACCTCTCGACGGGCATGCTCTACAGGTGGAGCGCCGGCGATTCGGACTACGTCGTCGCATCCGACATGGAGCTGCTGCGCAGCCTCTCGCGGCGCGGCTACATAGTCCAGAACGAAGACGGCACGGTGGACGCCGTGCTCCCCGGAGACAGCGAAGGAGAATAACAGATGGCATACACGACAATCAAGGTGGTGACGCGGCAGTCGATCGCGGACCTTTTGGGCGCGACCGAGTTCTCGGCGTCCGCGTCCTACACGGCAGGCGACAAGGTGCTGTACGGCAACAAGGCGTACAAGTTCAAGGAGGCGCACTCCGGGGCGTGGAACCCCGCCGCCTCGCATGTCGAGGAGCTCACGGTAGCGACGCTTGTCGCCGAGGGCATAACCGGCAAGGCGGACAGGGCGGACCTCGATGCCAAGGCGGACCTGACCACCATCGCGCCGCTCTTCGATGCCGGAGAGACGTACGCCGCCGGTGACAAGGTGACGTACCAGGGCAAGTTCTACGAGTGCGTCTCGCCGCACTCCGGCGCGTGGGCCGCGGCAGACTTCGAGGAACGCACCGTGGCGGACTTCCTCGGCGTGTCGCTCACCATCGCCGCCGCGACGCAGGACGGCGTGACGGTCACGGGACAGCGCATCCTCGTGTACGAAGGCAGTTCCGCAGCCGGGAACCCCGCGTACACCGCCGAGTACAACGGAAGCCCGGTGACCCTCCTGGTCCCCCGCAACTTCCGGTACTACGTGTGCATGGACCCGACGCATTCCCTCACCGGGCACTTCGGTCCGTCCGCGGCCACCGGCGTCGCGGCGTCGTCCACCGCGGTCACGGTCACGTACCAGGATCCGGACCACGTGACGGTAGACAGTCCGCAGTGGATCAAGGACTTCCTTGACTCCGTCACGGCCGACACGGCCATGACCGACGTGGAGAAGGCGGCCTACGCCAAGGCCAAGCTCATCGGAAAGCAGGTCTCGGACACGTCCGTGAGCCCCAACAGCAGCACCGAGTACCGGGATCCGCTCGTCGTCGCCGACGTCGCGTGGTACAAGGGTCTCGACGAGACCCAGACCCCCGCGTTCGACAGCACGGCCACGTACGCCGTGGGCGCCGTGGTGCGCTACGGCGGGCGCCTGTACAAGTGCTCGACCGCCCACACCGGCGCCTGGGACGCCGACGACTTCGCGGAGCTGTACAAGACGCCCGGAGCGACGACCTTCCTCGGCGCGGAGATGCACCGCAAGTGGGTGACCGCGCTTACGATGGCGTTCGACCCCGAGGAGTCGGTCACCGCCGTCACCGAGTCCACGGTGCAGAAGGGCTTCGGCTACTACGGCTGGGGCGGCACCGAGTGGATCAGCGGAACCGACTACGCCAAGGACGCGTTCGTCAGGTACAACGGCGTGGTGTACAGGAGCAAGAACGCCATCACCGGCTCCACGACCGACCCCGCGACGGACACGGCCAACTGGACCGCCAAGACGTCAACTCCGTCCGGAGGCGACGCGAGGCTCGGTCTCGTGCTCCTCACGCCGTACAAGGACTGGGACCCCGCGTTCACGTACCCCGTGAACTACACGGTGCAGCACGACGGTCACGTGTACAAGTGCACGACCGCCGTCGCCGAGGCGGGCACGCCTCCGGACGAGGACACGACGCACTGGACCGAGCAGACGGGTTCCGCCATCACGGGGCTGATCAACGGAGACAGTCTCCCGGCCACGTACCCCAGCTCCGACTACCAGTACGTCGCGATCTACAAGCACGCGCTCAAGGACTCGACCAAGAACATCTTCGAGTACGGGTACAACAACTGGAAGCACTCGGTCGTCAGGCAGTTCTTCAACTCCGATGCGGCGACGGCCACCAGCCCCGCAGCGTGGTGGCAGAGCCAGCACCTCGGAGACGTGGCCACCGGGGCCAATACGAGGGGCTACCTCGCGGGCTGCTCCGACGCGCTCAAGGCCGTGATACGCCCCGTGTGGATCACCACGTGGCCCAACAGCATCACCGACGGACCGGACAACGTGTCCACGGCGTACGAGACGCTCGACACGTTCTTCCTGCCGTCCGGCTCGGAGATGTATGGTGACGTGAACCGCTCCGGCGGCGCGTCGGTGGAAGGCAACCTGTCCGACTACTGGAAGGCGGTCACCGGCCTGACTTCCCCGGGCAACGGGAACAACAACGCCAGGAAGAGGTTCACCCTCACGTCCAACCCGGACGGGGACAACATGGCGGAGGGCGCTACGTTGCCGACGTACAGCGGAAGCAGCGGGGTCTACGCGCGGTTGCGGTCAGCCAATCGGGGCTACTCGTACTACACTTGGTATGTCAACGCCGCTGGCTACATCGGCTACAACGGCGCGGGCGGCGCGTATAGCCTCGCGCCCGCCTGCGTAATCGGATAATCAAGGACCAATCCCCCGAGCGCTTGCGCGAGGGGGGGGGGGTGACACCA
>Ga0310786_10005801_pt1 | contig 16632 bp, 31 predicted proteins | sample AusTroGonzalo_MG_FD_203881 | JGI IMG/M metagenome (GOLD analysis project Ga0310786, IMG submission 203881) | Bovine rumen microbial communities from tropical cattle in Woodstock, Queensland, Australia - Gonzalo_03 (v2) (version 2) | ecosystem: Host-associated > Mammals > Digestive system >... | reverse complement strand
GTCCCTTCGTAGTGGTCAAGAATTTGACACATAGGGGGGAGTCATGACCTCATTTCAAACTGGCCTTCCGAATTGAAAAACCATCTTGACTCGGTCTTCTCTCCAAAGTGTTCCTGGTTGTGACATCTCATGCAAAGAGCTTCAAGGTTTGCATGATTCAGAGCGATCGAAGGATCTTGGAAGTTCTGATCCGTGAGATATATCTTATGATGGACAATCTCAGCAGGAACGATCTCTCCCTTCTTCAAGCACCGCTCACATAGTGAATGAGTAGCCAGGTATGATTGTCGACATACTGACCACTGCTTTGATTTGTAGAAAGCATGACTAATACTCTTCATATAACCTCGCAAACTAAAAGCACCTCCGATAGATTCAGAGGTGCTTTATGTGGATGATTCATATAGTAAGAACTCGGAACTGTTCTACAAATGTTCACACTATATTATTATCACAATATTATGTCCGATTATGTCCGATTATTGCATTTTAATGCGGAATTATATTGATTTATGTAGATTTTTCAACCTGATTCGGGGCTTCTTCCTGTGTCGGTTCATCAATTACTCTCCTTAACATATATTTAAGTGTCTCAAATATTGGTATAGACAAACATATTATCAAGGCTGTAATCAAATCACTCATCACGCACCTCCGAATATCTGAAGACCGATGGTCCCTGTGCAGCTGCTGTCAGTGCATCATTCCATCCGGTCATGTAGATTGTGGCCATTGTCTTCGAGGTACCTCTCTGAGCTGCTCGAAGATCTTCTGTAGATAAGAACTTCCCGGAACGGATATCATCACGAGAGACCGCATCAGGAAGGTCTTCAGTGAATGTCTCCATGATCGTCAGGATGTTCGGTACCGTGAAGAGCTTCACATCGACCACGTTCTCAAAGTGTCTCTTCATCTTTTCATAATTGACTATCTTCATTTTGTTCACCTCCGACCTTGTACGGCTCTGGTAATGGCATCCAGGCAAGGACACCATCCCAGTCTCCGTTATTTTCTAATCCACATCCATAATCAGGATCAATGTCACACGTATCAAGACTAACTCCAAAACGTGTACTAATAAGGATTTCTTGTCCATCTGCAGGTAATTGACAAGTAAATATGTGCTTTTCATAATCTTCAAGATGGTCGACTCCCCATCTCTCACAAGCATCTTTTTCTTCCTCTTCTGTCATTGGTCGTGTTGTAATAGGAATCCACTCGCCTTGCGATCTTTCTTCATTATGAAGCTCTATTGGTGATGGTATCTCAAAACGCTTGGAAAAAAACTCAATAGGATTCATTTATCACACCTCCGAACCGTAGAGCTTCATCTTGGATCCACAATCAGAGCAGAACCTTGAAAGCTTTCTCAATCCACCTTCGAGCACTGGTGCTTCCGATCCGCACTCCGAGCAGCTGAAGGTCATCTTTCCATTCATTCTTATAGGTAACCAGGAACCATCTTCTTTTCTCTCATCTTCCAAAGCTCTGATCGAAGCCTCGATGGAATCCAGTACGATGAAGCAGTCCTTGTAGATTCTCCTGTTATCTGTCAGATCCATATAGCCTTTATGGAGTGTCTTCATAACTGAAATTGCTTTTTCATTTGATATATCAGACATTTATCATTCCTCCATACTCTCAATGAGATCTTTCAGTGTGTTAATAACGAACTCATCCGGATTTATGCTGCTCCTGATGTCAGCTGCAGATATGATCTTCTTGAACATCAGTGCTCCTGGAGCGATCTTCCTGATGTAGAAGATGTGACTTCCAATGAGCGAGTCACAAGCATACATCAGCTCGTACTCAGGATAATTAGCCTTAAACCATGCAAATATCTTTTCCATTAGCTCTCCTCCGATATAGGACAAATAGTAGTCGGTGTTCCGACTTTTATTCCGTAATCTGTCAATACTTCCGTGTAATAGTCTTTTATCTCGACAATAACTCCACATAAAGGTGGTTTTAATCTCCAAAACTCAACAGGCTGACCTAAGTATCTCTGGAACCTATATGAGCAGGCCTCCGACTTAGGTACCAGGTCGAAGAGATTAAGCTGGCCCTTCATCGGTTTTTCCTTGCACATCTTTTCTCCTCCATAACTGATAGTTAGATCCTCTGTAGTATGCGTAGATCCACTGCTCATTTCTTTCTTTGTCATAGGCCCATAACACCGGATAAGGAAATTCAGCATTTGGTTCCGAGACAAAGCAAGCAGCCATTCCGCTCACGGTCCAGTGATGCTCTGGTCTGAATATCACTCTGTAATACTCATGTCGGAATCCTTTGAAGATATCTCTCTTGATACGCTGTTTCCTGTGGTCTTTTGTGTATCTGGTTTCAATCTTCGTCTCCCAGATATCTACTCTTTTGTCGTAGATCAGCTCGGTACCGTCAGGAAGTTCTCGAAGCTCTCTGGAGCTGATTGGTGTCCATTCATCACCGGGACTATTCATCACTCTTCCTCCTTCAACTGTTCCAAAAGGAACCTCGCTGCATCGAATACCTGATTGATCGCATCATCAAGGTCTTCAACTTCTTCTTCAGTCAGGCCTCTATAATCTACATTCATGTCTTCTGCTCTCCTGATAGCCTCCGAGAGCTTCCTCTTATCGATTCGCTTACTCATCTTCTGTCACCTCTCCCTTCGGGATGTACGGATAAACCGCATCGAGCATCTTCTTACGATATTCAAAGGTCTGTGACTTCTCGTAGTGGAACTCTTGACCTATAACCTTCCAGCTCTTACGATTCACATATCTCGCATAGAGCATTCCTCTGAGCTTCGGATCGTCTACCAGCTGGATGATCTGATAAGTTCTTAAGTTTTCAAATTGAAGAGTGTTCAATTTCTTATCGATCTCAGCCATCAGGACTGTGTATTCAATGTTCTTGGATTCAGTAGGATTCGGATCAGATCCTCCGGGGATCTTCTCGGAATCATATGCCGGTATCTTTGCTCCGAGCATGGACTCCGCATTGTCGACATACTGTTTGATCTCATCATCCAGGTCCCACATCCTTTTAAGCCATATATGAGCATAATGTTGATTATCAGTCATTAGGCACCTCCGGAAGCTCTTCATAGGAGATGGATATAGAAGCTTTCTCGCTGTATATCTTCACAACCCTGAGATCGACTACCTGTGCATCATCCTTCCAGAACCGGAGCAGAGTCATTACATCCTTGATCTCTTTTACGAAGTTATCGCAATCAGGCTTTGTGTCCTTGTATTTACCCCATTTTGACCTCGTTTTGATATCAAAATAGACATAAATCTCTAATTTTATAGGTCCTGTCATCCTCTCTTTAGGAGCATATCTCTTCATTCGGAGGACTAATGAATCTCGGAAGTTCTGCACCTTCTCTGTACGATAGTGCTGGATGTATGCAGATCCGTCTTTGCGGTACCTGACAGCTTCTCCTTTCATTTGAGCTGTTCCGTCAGGCATCCCTCGCTCAAAGGTGATTATGAAACTATTCTTCATAGGGCAAGCACCTTCCCATCGTATTAGATTCACCTGATCCGAGTTTCTTGGATCCATCCTGGAACGAGAGTCCGAGCCTCTTGTCGACCTCACGGATAGCGGAAGCTCTGAGTCTGACTGCATATGCTTTCCGGAAGCGATCAGAGATGTAAGTATCATTAGCTGACATTGTCCTTAACGAATCCTCAAACTCTCTGACTGTCTCTATGAGCGATCCAGGACACTTCGACAGGTCTTTGTATATGTCGGTGCGGCCGTACTCCCAGCCACCATTTTTATTGACGATCTCTCTGACTGTGTCGATAGCTTTCTCCGGAGGTATCTTCGCTGTGGCATAGAACTTATCAACGAGGATCTCGGTGAGGTCTCTGACACTCTTCGGAGGTTGTTTGTTGTGACTGTAGTAGTCTTTTATCAGGTTCTTGAACTGCTCATCGGTGAGATTCTTGAAAGATGAATACCAGACTTTGACCTGGACTTCGTCTTTGGTATCGAATTGCCAGCCTATATAGCACTTCTTAAGCAGCTCCATTCCTGAGACAAATGATTGAAGTGTTAACATATTTCCTCCTTTCAGACCAAGAATCCGTCAATGTTATCTCTTACGATCTGGTCGATCTGTGTCTGCAGCTCATCCTTCTCGGTCACCGTCAGCCATCGTTCCTGATGTATATATGTCGTAGGATTCGGGATGTATTGACCATTATCGGAGGTCCATTGTCGACTTCCCTTCTGAACTTCCAATGCTCTCATGATCCCAGGAAAGACTTCTTTAAGCTTCGGGATGTTCTTGAATGCTCTGAAGGATCCTTTCTTGTCGACCTTCTTCGGATAAGCTGTCCAGAACTCAAGGAACATCTTCTCGACTTCATCTAACAGACTTTCTTTTTTCTTTATTTCTTTTTCTTTTTTATTTTCTTTAGTAATTTGTTTAGATAGTACTTTGTTAACTATAGTATTTTGTTCTGTTCCGTTTTCACCGTGTTCCGTGAAACCGTATTCCGTAGAGTCCGTGTTCCGTGAACTCCGTGTTCCGTTTTTGCCGTGTTCCGTGAACTCCGTGTTCCGTTTTTGTGGTATGTGGTTTTCAAAAGCCTCTTCATAGATGATCCAGGAGCTTGCTGTAAACTTTCCTGACTTATCCTTATTCGTAACAAGCTGGATATATCCTGCAGCTTTAAGCTCATTCATAAGTCTCAGGATCACGCTCTTATTGCATCCGGTCATCTTGACCAGTCCTCTGACAGTGAAGTTCCAATCATCAGGAAGAGACAAAAGGTATGCCAGGAATCCACGAGCCTCGAATGACAGATTGACATTCTGAAGGACCGTATTATCCACGATCGTGTAATTCAAACTGTGATCTTTTCGATTAACCATTGTTTACCTCCTTCCCGATTTTCGTGTCATTTTGGTGCCAATATCGGCATGAATTAGACCGATTTACGAATTTCCTATTCTTGACCACCAGAAGACATATGCCATCACAACCGAAGACCTTTTGAGCTTTGTAGCTTCTACAATTCTCGCAAGTCTTATCCATAGCTCACCTCACGAAATGAACTACACCGACTGATCTGGTACCTTTAAGATGCGGACTTTCCAGATACAGCTCATCCTCGTAGATATATCCGATCGTAAAATCGAGATGAGCCTCCGAACAATGGAAGAACTTTCTTGCGAAGTTCATCACTTCGTCATAGTCAGAACGAAGTGAGACCACGATGTATTTCTTTGTTGTTTTCTTCTTGGAATAGCTCTCATAGATTTCATAATTAAGTGTCTTTTTCATATCATTTACCTCCGAGAATAGGCATCTTTTTACACATTAAGTGCTCAATCTGAATCACGGTCTCTCTGACCGGAAGTACTCTGTCATTGATCCTGATGATCGTCTTTGCTCCAGCTGTTCCATAGGTCTCATAGAACTTGGAACCTTCTTTCAGCTCCTGGATAGCTTCAATATCATCCACATTGAGCATTATTCGCTCATTGTTAACGATTCCGTGAACCTTAAGAAACATCTTTTTTACCTCCGAAGATCACGAAGTCTTCCAGCTTATCTCTGAAAGCTTCCAGCTCTGTGATGCAGTTATTTATCATCGAGAAGAGTTCTTCGTAAGGATTATTGACAGGAATGTCAGGTACTATGATGTCCTGTGTCCTGACCAGCTCTTCAATAGGTGTCAGGTCCTGCTTGTGAGCAGCTGCACTCTTCCTGGTCTGCACGAGCTTGGTCTTCTCTTTCTCACCCTTGAGATCAAGGATGAACATATCTATGAAGATGATTACGCTCTCTCCGAGATACTTCTCTCTGTAGCCGTGACCGGGAATGCCGTTATTCCATGATGGTCTCAGGCCGTACTCACGAGCTTTCTTATTAAGCAGTCCCTTTTCCAGGTTAGGACATACGAGGTGCTTCTTCTGGCACTGGTCTTCGATAATCATCTTGACCTTCGGAAGCGAGTAAGTCGCTGCTGCTTTGAGTCCGTACTTTGTTCTTGACATATATGAATCCTCCTTTTTTTGAATTACCACTTCTGTGAGAAGTCGACTTCCTCAGGCTGTCTCTTGTCGACAATCTCGATCACTTCTGTGTGACCGTTCATGAGAGCTTCGTTTTCAAGCTTCAGACGGTCATTTATCTTGATGAGTCTTCTTATCTGATCGGAATCGATAAATACCTGAAGTACCATTCCGAGCAGGAATCCAAGTGCTAAAGCACCGATGCTATATATAACTGTTAATGCTGTCATAAATTGATTCCCTTTCTTCTTCTGTCATGCTGGTGTCTATATAAGTGACTCTCCATACCGAGTCATACCTGGTCTCGAAGCTATATACCTCTTCAAGTGATTCCACGAAGCAGTCTATGTGATGTCCCTTCACGGCACTTCCGGTGTCCTCGGTGATGTATATCTTCCTGTTATCAGGATCATCAGGATCACCTACGAGAAGGATCTCTCCGAAGCTGTGATAATTGAGATCGATAGCAGCTGATGTCGGTTCATACCATTCATCCGAGTAGTGAACCTCCTCACCTGATGCAGTCCATCTGCACCATGTCTCTTCGTCTGAATATGCTGTGACAAAGTAGGTACCGAGATATTCATACTCGACTATGATGTGAGACTGGCCACACGGCATCTCTGACTTCGTCTCTATCAGATAGAGCTTCTTCGGTGCCGGTTCGACCTCATATGCTTTATAGGGATTCAGATAGAATACTTTCCAATCTCTTGGTTTGTTCCTTGAAGCTCTCCCTATCACCAAAGGACCTCCGAATAAGAACACAAGGACCAGACCGGTGATGAGCTTCCAGGAGCGTGAAGAGGTGTCAGCTTTCATTTTCTTTGACGATCTGGAGATCGTCTTTGTCAAAGAGCTTCTGAATGAGCAGAGCTGATACCAAAGCACAAATCAAACTAAATGCAGGATGTCTGGTACCTAACTCTGTGCTGACTTCATTCATGACTCTCATGAACTCCACCTTTGAGATAGTGATTGTCTGTTCCGATGTCTTACTCATTTCTTCTCATCCTTTCTTAAAGATTTCATCAAACTCTCCGCTCCACGCTGCGTGAGCATCTTCGAGGTCCTGATAATCAAATCTCTTGGAGTGCATCAGCTTCATAGCTATGTTTGCGGATATCGCTTTCTTTTCTGCTCTCGTGAAGGTCTTCTTTCCATCCAGGCACTCTCTGACTCTTGTCTTGCTCATACATCCAGCGTGAGCGAGTTCAGTGATCGTTTTGAAATATCTTCCGAGTGACGGATAGAGACCTGACGAAGCGTTCATCGAGACACCTCTTGGGACAAATTGTCCACACGTTCATTAAAAAAAATCGACATGAACTCTTCATCGGATAGACGGAGATTGATTTTAATAGCCATGATCTCACCCTGATCGAATGATCTCTCACCATTAAGCTTCATATGTAAGCTCTGTCTTGAAATGCCTATCTTATCGGCCAGAACAGATACTTTGATACCTCGGTCCTGGATGGTGTCCCTAAGTAATGCGTGATTCATGATTTGCCTCCCTTCGTAAATTTTTGTTGACTATCTGTCGACATCTTGACTATATCGTTTTGTTGACTATCTGTCAACACTTGTTTACCGAAATGTTGACAATTTTGCTCAATGTAATAAGATTGTCATGTACGGAGGTTTATTTTGAAAATGAACAAAGAAGAATCAAAGAAGAAGTATGGACAGAATTTGAGAAGACTTAGAGAAGCACGAGGAATGTCTCAAGAAGAACTCGCAAAAGCTCTCGGATATACAAACAGGTCTTCTATCAATAAGATCGAGATAGGTCGCAGCAGCATTCCTACAGAGAAGATCCAGCTGACTGCTCAAATCCTCGGAGTAAGTCCGCTTGAACTCTTTGAAGGTGAAGAGGATGTCAACACTCTCCCCGATGGAAGCTTTCACGGAGGAATAGATGTGGAAAAGATTAAAACTGCTATCTTTAACGGAGATATCAGCAAACTGAATGAACCTAACCAGGCGAGACTTATGTCTTATTACCAGGCATTACTTGACACTCAGGAGAATGAGGAATGATTACACCTGTCTGGAAGGAAAAGGAAGGAAGATGGAGAATCCAAGCAAGGAAAGACGGTAAAGTCTTCTCCTTCTCTTCATCCGTTCCAGGTCCGAAGGGCCGTAAGGAAGTCCTGCGGAAGTATGAAAATTGGTACTATGGTGAAGCATCTGGAGAGAAGACAGTCAAGAAGGTCGCAGAAGAGTTCCTGGATGATGTAAAAGCTCGCAGAGGTGAATCGTCAGCTGCATACGAGCAGTATGAGAGATATATACGTCTCTACATTCTTCCTAAGCTCGCTCAAAAGAAATTATGTAAAGTTACCCTCCGAGATTGGCAGAACGTCATAAACGAAGCCACAGGGCGAAATAAGCAGCTGTCTGACAAGACACTCCATAATCTTCGTGCAATCATCATGGCAATCATCAAGTTCGGATATGAAGATTATCAGTGTGAGCTTCCACGAGGAAAGCTGTATATCCCTCAAGGACATTGGAAAAAGGAAAAAGAAATACTCGAAAAGGATCAGATCAGGAGACTGCTGGAACCTTCTGATCTCTGGTATTATCCTGTTTTCGTTTTTGGACTTATGACCGGCATGAGGCCCGGTGAGATATTAGGTCTCAGGTTGGAAGATCTCGGATCTGATTGTGTATACATTCGGAGGTCTATCAATTCGAGAGGATATATCACCGAAGGAAAGAATGAGAATGCCAGGAGAATGATTCCGATCGGATCATATACGAATAGCATACTTCTGAATACCATCAAAAGAAATCAGGATATGAAGCTTCGTACCGAGTGGATCTTCTGCTCGAAGGATGGTTCAAAAGGTAATCAGACCACAATGAGATACCAGTGGATGAAGCTCAAAAAGGAACGTCAGCTCTCCGGTACCGTGTACTCACTTCGACATACTTTTATAACCATGATGAAGAACGTGATGCCTGAGACCATGATTAAAGACATCGTAGGACATAGCGTTTCTATGCAGACATTTCATACCTATGGTCATATCATGCAATCTGATAAAGAAAATGCAGCGAAGATCATTGACCTCACCTTCTTCGGTTCTGGTGACATTTTTGGTGACACCGAGTCCTTAACTGACGAACAGAAGTGATATTTGAAAACCAAAAGTCCGTCAACCACGCACAAAACGACCACCAGTGGTCATTGACATAGTAGTTTTATTCTCCTAATATCCACCAAAAAGAACCGCTCAACTGTATATCATTGAGCGGTTTTATTTTTCTCCTATGGTGACATTTTGGTGACATTTTGATATTATATAAGAGCGTACTGATACGAATAATAGTTATTCGCCAAAAGAAAAAGCCTCCGACATAACATCGGAGGCAATTTCTTTTTCTGAGGTTCCTTATGGAAGAATCCAGTTATGGCCTTTAGTTAAACTCCCCACCTCCGAAGAAGCGAGGAGCATAGGAAAAGGGAAATAAGACGAAAAGTCTTATTTGCTGAGATATTTCATCGAAACCCAGCCATAGTCATCAATACGGCCCCATCCATCCTGGATCTCGTAGATAGGAACTGTGTCACCATCATCAAGCCTCCAGATAGACGGATAACCCTGACCAGGTCCCGATCTAACATTAAGGAATGAATTTACGTTTACTGTGTAATAACCATATGCAGGTTCATCATCAGGTACCGGAGTCGGTTCTGGTGTCGGAGCAGGAGCAGGAGTCGGTTCTGGTTTAGGTTCCGGTCTTTCCATGTCATAACCATCATATCTCGGTCTACCTACACCGCTGATCCTGTTGTACTTCAGAGAATAGTCTGCAGTCTGGACCTGATTGTTCTTATTTCCACCGACTGTATAGATACGACCATCCTCAATATATCTGACAAGTTCTCCGTGAGTCTCTGCACCTCTCGGACCAAAGAAGATCCAATCTCCGGGCTGAGCTTCATCAACAGGATAAAAAGCATCGTTTTCTCTGAAGTAATCAGCTGCATATCTGGCACCGCAAGCGAGATTGTCGTGAGATGGCTGATAGGTGAAGTAGAGTCCATCCCACTTCTGATCTGCGAGAGGTCTGTCATCTGCAGGAGTGTCATCGGTGAAGCAGCTTGCTGTCACGATGTAGCACAAATAGGAGAGGCACCATTCAACAAAGCTTTTATCTCCATTGAAGTAGTTAATGCGTGACAATTCTTTTCCAAAGAAGTTCTCATTTTCTCCAGGTCCTTCGGTATATCCTACCCAAGACATTCCTCTGTCGATTACATCTTTTGCTAAACAGCTTCCCATTATGACTCTCCTCCCTTCTTAAGTTCGAGCTGGTACTTGACCGAGCTGATACCGAGAAGAGCTGCAGCGAATGTTGTGACAGCTGCGAGAGTAGCTCCGATCGCATCAGTATACGGAAGTGACCAGATATGTCCTATCGTTAACCATAATGTTGTAATTGCAGGAAGCACTACGGTCCCGATCCACTTCAAAATGTCATAAGTCTTATTACTCATTTCTTATTTCTCCTTCCTCGTTATATATTTCTTTTGTATTGTCTCTCAGCCTTTCAGCTGGTGACTTTTCATAAGTGCAAGCTTCCGAGAAGTAAGCTCGCAGGAACTCTCCGACCTTTCCGTCTCTGAAGCTCTCATCAGTCGTAGATATGTAGCTCGTATCAGGAACGGTCTCAAGGTCATAGATCTTTACGTCTTCCATGTACTGACAGTCAATGGAGTAGTAATTACCATATAAAGACCTGAACATTGGAGAGATGTTCTTCTTGAGTATCTCAAGAGCATTGTGACGATTGATAAGCATAGGAACATGGAGAGCAAAAGACAGAGTGTCCTTGTTCATCGATAAAAGCTTATTTTTCAATGTTGAAAGCTGATTGATATAGCCAGATCCACGAGGATTCTTTCTCATTAGGTCGATCACTCTTTTCTCAAGAGTGCCGTTAAAGTAGTTCTTATCTTCTCGGACCTTATCCATGACAAAGAAATCATCATTGAATAACCAGATATCCTCTGTCAAATCTTCGCATTCGCATACTTTTTTAAGCGAATGTGTAGATCTGTTCCACTTCCGATTTCCTTCCTGGATGTCTTCAATATAGATATCCGGATAGATGTCAGAAGGTGTCCCTCCGACAAAGACAATCTTTCTAAAAGGGAAATTCATACATACTGATCTGAGTGAGTATCTCACTTCCTCAGAATCATAGTTATTTTTGAGGATATAGACTATATCATGTTTCATAATTTTCCCTCTCTGATGAGATTCTCGTAAGTCTCTTTGATGTGCTTATCTGCTATTTCAGTGTAGGAATTATGGAAATCAGGATGTTCTTTACAGAAGCTCTCATATCGATCGCAATCGTCAAGGATCTGTTTATAGTACTCTTTCGAGTGCTTCATTCCTGACCTCAGCTCATCACTGAACCTGAGAATAGCAGTCCTGGCATTGATAGCTTGATTCTCATCCTGCTTATAAGATAAGAGGTCAAGCTTCGCTTCGATCTCTTTGGTCTTATCCTTCCGGGAGAATCCAAAGGTAATCATGAATTGAACAAAACTAAAAACAGCTCCCGAAGTGAGAGCTGCTATCAAAATATCCATCATGATTCATCACCTACCTCGGTCAGTGTGTATTCAATCGTCATTGATTTACTTGCGTTCTTCTCGACTGAGCTGTTGAGATTGAACTTGGTAGTGTTCACGAGCTTGTTAGCCAGGATAAATCTGCTTCCTGACAGATAAAGAGGTGTTGCATAGGTCGAGATCTTGTTAGGCTGTGAGATAGCTCTGACAGCTGTGACATCCGGTACCGCACGAGCACAGGTATATCCTATTGATCCGTTTACCACCTGACCATTAGTCAGGAGTAAGCCTCCACATTTTGTCGAGAAATCAAATTTCTGATGTGTCTCGGTAAATGGAACCAGTGACTGATCTGACTGGCTGTTAATGTTGATCTTCCTATATCCAGTAAGATTGGGAGCAACATCGAGGACATTGTTTCCCCAGCTCGGGCCACTTGAAGTAGGAAAATAAAAATAGTTTCCATCTCTGACAATGTTTGGATTATAAATTTCCTGCGAACTTGAATTTCTATAAAAAGGAATAGCCATAAGATCATTATCATCAGCCTCGATTGTTCCTTCAGAATCGATGCTCTCAAGCTCACAATCAATAACTGCATAATTGATCTCATCGTCAGAATATGTAAAGTTTCCAGTAAGATTCGAGAAGATCCAGAGCTTCTTATTCTCATAGTCGAACCAATAACAAGGATTTGCATAAAGAACGAAGTTAGAGAGTTCAACAGTAAAAGAACGCTGGTAAGACGTATCAGCGTGATTTGTTTCAATGAGTCCAGTCTTGAAGTATGGAAGCTTCCTGACCATAACTGTGAGCTTATTTGTCGATGTACCACCTCTCCAGATGGTATTGTTCTCGTCACCAATATGGAAAAACAATCCATGTGAATCATCATACATCGCACAGATGTTATCAGCCTGAGTCAGATCTCCGCTCGTGTTCTCAAGTGATGCAGACTTAACATCTGCAAAAGGATTGAGAGCAGCGAAAGCATCAGAAGCACTTCCAAGTCCAGCGTTTCCGACATCAGCATGACAGAGTGACAGAGCAGATATGATTCCGTTACCCTGTGTAGATCCCCATTCCCATCCTTGCTTTACAGAGTTTTCTGTAATTACCTGCAAGACAGTGTTCGGAGCTCCTCGTCTTGTATCATCAGCATAATCCTGAGGAGCTGTGTCACCAGCGTGAGCAATAAGCTGATTAGTTGCATCATCTTGAGGAAAATAGTCATCAGGATCGAGAACATTTCCTGCTCCAAGCGGATGAGGATTTGTATATGCTAAAACACCTCCGAACCATTTACTCCAAAGAGGCATCACAGATCCTGCATTAACACAAGACAGATAGTTATTAGCAAAGATGTCAGCTACAGCATTAGTGACGATATTCTCTCCCTCGATAACTTCATTCTTTCCGGTCCTGCAGTTATGAAGAGTCAGCTTGACATGACCTTTAAGCTTAGGGAGCTTAAAATGTCCGTAACCAATCTGCTCAAAGTTATCACGAAATGAAATTCTGCTCATATTTATTCTCCTTTATCCTATATACTTGACACCGATGATTCTTGTAATTGCACAGGAATTAGAGTTCCATCCGTTTATATACTTAAAAGCAAGATAAAAAGAGCTGTCTGACGGAACTTTTAAACAATACATAAAGCAATAAGTCTGACCTGATACAATAAAGTTATGAGCGACATCAAACATACCCTCATATTGACCAGAACCATATTTTTCCTGTGCTAATGCAATAGTTTCTTTCATGATGTTGCTTGTAGCAAAGTGAGTCAATTTCTTACCGGAAGCATTACCGCCTTCCCAGAAACAAGCTTCAAAATAGATCTCATCATAATCCGATATATTTCCATTAAGAGAAATAGTGTCTCCGTTGTTTTGTACTGTCCAGTTAGATTCATCTATATTGGAATACAAAACATCCTTAACGTACCTGACACCGGCACCGCCACCAAAATATATTCCGTTCTGTACTATTGATCCCATTTTTCTCTCCTTTTAATGAAAAAGGGAGCCTGAGCTCCCTTATTAACCATAGTTCTTATTTTGCCGAATTGCATTAAAAATATGCGTCCATAAATACATACGGCTCATCAGCACCACTTGACTTTGCAAACAACTTAAAAACACCCGTATTCGAGCATTGGAAATGCCAATAGTTAGAACTTTCTTCCCACATCAAAAGCGTATTACCCGACTGTAATAAATCGTTTACGGTTAAAGTCAATGAGGAAACTTTTCCCGCTCTTCGAGCCGTAACTGTTACAATTCTATGATTTAATATCTTACTCGGTATTTGAAAAGTATCATTCACTTGCATAGCACGACCTAAAATGCTTGCTTCGTCTGTTCCGATATGGTCAATCGTATTACTTGCTTTACCGCTAACGCTCGTTTCCAACGCTTCTATTCTGTCCGCTACCTTGTCGGGGTCGGTTGAGGACATATTGATTGTCTTGCCGTAGATACCGAGGTCGCTGTTAGACTTGTTTCCTGACAGAGTGTTGCCGTTTACCTGTGGCTTATCATCAACATCGTTGTAACTAATCGGAGTGCTTCTATCAGAGATGTAATAAATCGTTCCGTTGTTCTTCTCTGCTGCTGACAATGCCTGATACTGAGCCCATGTCAATGTTTTAACGATGCTCTCAAAAGCTTCCTGGACATCATCAGCTTCGAACTCGACATTCGTGTCATCGAAGGAAACGCTTGCAGCAGTTCCTCCACCGCCTCCACCTGTGGAGATCTGACACCACTCATCATCGAGCTTTACATAAAGAGCATCTACAACGTCAGAAGCTCCACCTGTTCCCTCCGTGTACTGGACATAGAGGTTTCCATCAGAACCCTGCTGAGAAGTAGGAGCAGAAGTGCCGTAGAGGATAACTGCAGAACCACCGCCACCGCCATCGTTGATCTCGTTGATCGCTCCGATGATCGTCTTACTATTGGTGTGAAGGTCAGATGAATACTGGAGAACCTTATTAAGAAATGTTCCCAGCAAAGTCATCGTTGACTTATAAGTAGACTTGACACCGTTGACAGTATGAACCACTGCAGTGACATCACCGCTGCTCAGCTCTGGAGCCTGTGTCAAACTGTCTATTGATATTCTATCGTTGTCCGGCATGATTTATCCTCCTTATTCTTCCGTGATCAGTCGTATATCGTCTTCTGTGGTGAGATATTTACCATCTTCTGTGGCTATATAGAAACCACCTTCCATGAAGATCTGAACAGTTTCGGTCATAGGCTTGATCTGCATCGAACTGAAACTGTATATCGGTACCTGATCCGTGACCGACATCAATGCTGCATCCGTCAGATTAACAGAAACAGTTTCGACCATTTCTTTTACACCAAGATGGCCAAAAGGAATGACTGTGAGATAATCTTCAGCATCGATAAATCCGTCGAAATATTCCTCACCATAAAGTCTCTGACCTTCAACTGTGATATGAGCGTGATCGACATCTATTGTGGTTTCGATTCCATGAGTTAAAAGCTTTACTTCCCATTTATGTCGAATGTTAGGTTCTACATCTTTCAAGATATAAAAGAAGTCTCTGCAAATACTCGTTTCAGTCTCACCTGAAGAAGCTCCCTGAAGACCGCCTATGCGCTCGTAAGGTTTATATGGTAGTAATTCATCATCGAGATAATAATGAAGCTCATACGAGCTATCCTCAGCCAAATCAGCGAGCATATCGAAGATAAACTCGTGCATGATTTTGACTGTTGTTCTCTGAGAAGAAGTAAATCTGAGTTCTGATATTGAAACTTCCTCTTCCGGATGTATTGTGATCTCATCAATGTTTGCGTAATTGTAATACGTTATCTCGTTCTTTGATGAGCTGTTTATGAGTCCTGAAATTTCCTTATCGGCTTTCGACTGTGCTGTTCTCAGGTTTGGATTCTCACCGAAACACTGGATCTTGACCGTTTTGTTATATGTCCAGAACTGATTCATCACAGCTCCGTAGCTTGTCTCACCGGAATAGTCATCCGTAAAAGAAACCACGTCAGCAAGATCGAGAGCTATGAAAGCAGGAAGAGCACTCACATCGTATGGAGTGTATTTTATATTCTTAACAGCATTGAGTATGTTCTCAGCTCTCCTGTTGATAGCTATTATCGTTCCATACTGCAAGAATGGATTCATTCCCAGACTCATTGTAAGCTTCTGACCATTACCGTAGACCTTCAATGTACCTGTCTGGATGTCTACAAATGAAATTGTGTCAAAAGCTGATTCAAAGTCAGAAAACTTCGAACCTTTTATTCTTCGGTCTTTTGGTATCGTAATAACAGGATCTGAACCGAAGGTCTTGAGCTTCCAGGAACCATCACGATCAGCATAAGCAAATCCTCCGATAAAAGCTGCAATACCACTTAATAGATCTCTCCATGTCTCCATTTTGTTTTCTTCATATGGAGATATAAGCTCGGTACCGTTTGGAAGTGCCTGACACTCTTGTTCAGTCATTCCGAAGGTCGTTCCTGTCTGTAGTGCAATGTATGTACAAAACGAATACACAGAACCGGTTGTCTGGTCAAGATTCAATGGATTATCAAGTTTAGAAAGACAGTCATACGCTGTGACGTTTATCATGTCAGCTGCAGTCCATACCGCTTCAGCAATATAGAAAACACCAACAGGAACATCCTCGTAAACAGGATGGTCAGGATCAGAATTATCTATCAGGAGACCGTCATGGATTACGATCTGTTTTCCGAGATAATCTCCTCTGTCAAGGAGATTCTTCAGGAAAGTAAGCTTCAGAACTCCGATATTAACAGAACCAAGACTGACCTTTTTGTCAGAACACTGATTCTTATATGAGACACCTATAACGTCATCAGCTGTAAAGTCAGCTGTAAAGTCAATCGAGCCATCAAGCTTTCCGACCAGTCTGTGAGTCTGCACCTCATCGAGCATCTTTGTTCTGTAAGCTTCTGAAACCTGATACATTTTTAATACTCCGTAACCTTAACCGA
>Ga0310786_10005798_pt1 | contig 16635 bp, 17 predicted proteins | sample AusTroGonzalo_MG_FD_203881 | JGI IMG/M metagenome (GOLD analysis project Ga0310786, IMG submission 203881) | Bovine rumen microbial communities from tropical cattle in Woodstock, Queensland, Australia - Gonzalo_03 (v2) (version 2) | ecosystem: Host-associated > Mammals > Digestive system >... | reverse complement strand
ATGCTTCTCATGAGACATTGGAAGAGTGTCAAAGCATAATTCATGCGAGAGCACTTTCAGTGAAAGAGATTCAAGAGCTGTATGGTGTTGAAGTCAAAGGAAAAGATGTCAACGTCTATTCGCTTGATGGGGCAACAAACACGTTGGGCGGACTTGGTATTGGTGGGTTTTCAAAAAAATTGATTGAAACAACCAGAACAAATAGTGCTATTGTGATTGAAAAATATGTCAGACCAACTGATGAATATCCAAATGGCAGATTGATCATTGTTGCGGGAGATAAATTGGTGTACAACGGAGAATTGCCATACGAAAATGGTGTTGATGGAAAGAGAGATTTTCCGTTTGTTAAACAGATTTGCAACGAAGAAGTTGGAAACTTCTGGGGAGTTAGCATGATTACGAGGCTTATTCCAATTCAAAGAGCCTATAATGCTGTCAAAAACAGAAAACATGAATATATCAACAGATTGACAATGGGAGTTCTTGCTGTTGAAGATGGCAGTGTTGACATTGACAATTTGGAAGAAGAGGGGCTTGCGCCAGGCAAAATATTAGTTTATCGACAAGGATCGACCTCTCCACAATTCTTGGGAGGAGAAAGCCTGCCAACTGACTTTGCAAAGGAAGAAGACAAACTTTTGAAAGAGTTCTCAACTTTGAGTGGAACAAGCCAATTTGGGAATATGGAGGATGTTTCAGCAAGTTTGAGTGGTGTTGCACTTGAACTTTTGCTTGATGAAAACGAGTCAAGATTGAAATTTACAACTGACAGCATCAAAAATGCAGTCAAAGTTGTGGCAAAACAGGTTTTGAGACTTTATAAACAATTTGCTGGTTTGCCAAGACTGATAAAAGTTGTTGGAGAAAATGGAAAACTTGATATTCTTTATTTCAAAGGCAGCGACATTTCAAGTGATGATGTGCAGTTTGATACAGAAGTTGAGTCAAATGACACACTCTCACAAAGAAGAGATATGATTTTCAAGATGTTAGATAAAAATTTGCTGTGTGATGAGGATGGTAAAATTGCGAATTCAACAAAACTGAAAATTATGGAGAGTTTGGGGTTTGGCCTTGTTGAAAATGTTGTTGATCTCAATGATTTACATGTCAAAAATGCTGATCAGGAAAATGAAAGATTGGCAAGAGGGGTTGATGTGGAAACCAAAGAAATTGATGATGACAAATTGCATTTAGTTCAACACGTTGCATATATGTTGAAAACAATTTACACGGATGAAAATGTCAACAAAGAAATTGAAGAGAAATTCTTAAAACATATCAGACAACATAAAGAAAAAATTCAAAAAGGAGAGTAATTATGGAGGAAAACAAAGAGTTTGTTGAGGAACAACCGGAAGAAATTGAAGGCTCCTCAAATTCTGCCGAAATGGTTGAAAAGTCAGAAGAAAGTGAAGCTGAAAGGGGCGTTCCCATTGGAAAATTTAAAAGTGTTGACGACTTATATCAGGCTTACAACAATTTGCAGGCAGAATTCACAAGAAAGTGTCAAAGGTTGGCAGAGATGGAAAAAGACAAAACACAAGAGGCTCAATCACAAGAAGAAAAATTGGATATAGCATTTAAAGTGTTCCTTTCAGAAAATCAAAATGCCGTTTCTTTTGCCGATGAAATCAAACAGAGAGTTTTGCAAAATGTTGAACTTATTGCAACAGAGAAACCCTTTGACAAAGTGTGGGCACAGATGCTTGTCGAGAAGCTGTCTATGCCAAACAGCACACAAGAACCTATGGTTCAAAACTTTGTTTTAAACGATGAAAACCTAAAAAATTTGGTTATTCAAAACTATGTGAAACAACTTCAAGAAAACAAAGCACCTTTTGTTATGTCTTCAAATTCTGGAGAAAGAGTGACCAAACCGGCCACTCCAAAGCCAGAATCTTTTGAGCAAGCAAAGAAGCTTGTTGTGGAGTTGCTTTCATAAAAAAAAGGAGAAAATGATGATTACATTATCCAGTGCAGAAAATGTGCTTAAAGAAGTTTATTTGGGAGTGATTGCAGACCAAATAAACACAAAAACAAACCCACTCTTTGCAAGAATCAAAAAGTCAACAAGAAATATTGTTGGAAAAGAAGTTAGGGTTGTTGCACCAATTGGTGTTGATGGAGGATTTAAAGCTGGGACAGAAACAGACACACTTCCAGAAGGATTGGAAAGACCTTACATTTCATTTGTTGCACCACTCAAAAACCTCTATGGTAGATTTGAAATCAGCGACAAAGCAATCAGAAGTTCATCATCTGATGTTGGATCTTTTGTAAATTTGATTCAAGATAGCATGGATTCTTTGCTCAAAGCATCACAAATCAACCTTGCAAGAATGCTTTATGGTGATGGCAGCGGATTGATTTGTAGATTGAGAGTTTCTCAAAATAAGATGTATATTGATCAAGTTGATTCTGTTTTGCCAGGGATGAAATTGGATATCTATGCTCCAAACAGCAACGGATATAACAACAATTTGATTGTAAAATATGTAAACAAGGCAACAGGAGAGCTGATTTTGAATCAAACGGTTCAAGATTTTGATCCAGACAACAATGCAAGATTGTTTATTGCAGATTCGAAAGACAAAGAAATTGTCGGACTTCGTGGTATTGTGTCAAATGCAACGCTTTATGGTGTTACAAGAGCAGATTATCCTGTGCTTAATGCAAAGACATACACAGGAACAAACAGCACAGCATTTGATGAAGATTATGTTCAAAAGATTGTTGATGATCTTGAATCAGACGGGACATCAGTAAACTTTATCAACTGCTCATATGCTCTTAAACAACTTTATCAAAAATATTTGACTTTGTATAAGAAAAATATTGCATACACAACTCTTGAAGAGGGTATGAAAGTGATCACACACTTTGGAATCCCAATCGTTCCAACATATCAGTTGGGAAGCGGTGAAGCATACTTCTTGAACACAGACGACTTCACATTCTATCAACTTGATGATTGGAGATGGCTTGAAGATGAAAGTGGTAGAATTTTGAAACAAGCAGCAACAAAACCTACCTATGCAGCAACATTGGTAAAATATACAGAACTTATCTGCCAAAAACCAAGTGGTGTTGCTTATTGCAGCAATATTCCTACATCAGTTATAAGTTAGGAGTGATTATGGGTAAGTCATTTGAAATTGAAAGTGATTGTCTTGATATAATTGGCAGATTGAAAGCAATTGATGAGGGGTATTTTGTCAAATTTAATGTTGAAAACAAGACGTTTGAGCTTCATCACAGAGAACAGGTTGGAAACACTTATTGTTTGACTTTTCCTTATAATCAACTTGATGAGAGATGTGTGGATTTTGCCAGAAAGACTCGTGTGGAAAATAGCGATGCTCTTTTTGAAGAAATGGAAAGAGAAAATGCCAAATTAGAAAAGAGGCAAACAAAAGCAGTTTTAAATGACTTTGAGGAGAAATTTTATGACTCTTAAAGATATTTTGAAATTGGTTTGTGAATTTGTAAACGAAAAAGAAATTGTCAGCAAGTGGGAAAACAACGAAAGTTTGACAACAAAACAGAGTGAGAAGGTTGGAAGAATGGTCAAATGTTTCAATTTGGTGAACCAGGAAATTGCAAGTGATTTTTTGCCATTTTTGTTTGAGGAGGCGGTCAATGTCACAAATGGTGTGTTGAGCTATTCAACGTTGACCAAAAATGTGATAAATATTTACCAACTCAAAGATTCTTTGGGGCGAAGTCTTGAATTTAGAAACTTTCCAAACTATGTTGAAGTCAAAGGTGTTGCAAAGAAAGTGATTTATAGCTTTTTGCCAGACGAGTTGGGGCTGAACGACAATGTTCCAACAGCACGAGGATTGACTGCACGAGTTTATGCTTATGGTGTTGCTTGCGAATACTTGCTTCTTGAAGGCTTTGGATCTGATGCGGAAATATGGGAAGAAAGGTTTAAAGAATCACTTTTTGTGCTTTCAAGAAAACGTGGCGAACATAGGTTGCCAAAAAGGAGATTCATTTGATTTTCTACAAGAATTTGAAAAAGAAAAAGTCTCAAACAGCAGAAGTATGTCTTTCACATTTTGATGTGGGACTTGCATCAAAAAACGGCGATTCAGTTGCAAAATTGAATTATGGTGAAATGGCATATAATATCTCATTTGAAAAGGGTTTTCTTGGCACGGGACTTGGGGTGAGAGCACTCCAAGTTCCAGCCACCAAGAACAACTTGACTGAATGTCATACATTTGACATGAGTGAAGTTGGAGAAGTAAAAGACCTTTTGGTTGACAAATGGTACAACCAAACAACGCAAGAATATTATTATCAAGTGTTTATTGTTGATCAAAGCAACAAAATTCGCGTTTTGCCAGCAATAGACTCTCTTGGAGGTGTTGCTTGGATTCAATCAACACGATTGATAGATTCACCACCATCATATTGTTGTGCATACAAAAAACAAGATGCTGATGTGACAATTTATTTCTCATCAAGTGGGGCACTATGTTTGGGGCTTGGGCAAGAACAATTATGCACGAATGTTCCTGAAATGAAGTCTTGTGTTGTACACTATGGCAATTTTTTTGGAATTACAAAAGCAAATAACAACAAACTAATTTATACAAAAAAAACAAGATTAGACACGTGGCTTGCTAACGAAGGTCTTTCTGTTGTTGAATTTTTGGATAACAGGGGACTTTTCACAAAACTTGTCACGTTCAATGATTATGTATATTTATTCAGAGAAAATGGGATAACAAAAATTTCGAAATACTCCGTTGATGGAGAGTTTTCATTCACACATCTATATTATTCACCATCAAAAATCTATGAAAATTCGATATGTGTTTGTGGAAGCAAAATCTTTTTTGTGACACGTGATGGACTTTACACTTTTGATGGAAACAATGTTTCAAAAATCATGGATGATTATGACGTGTATTTCACAAATTTTGACAATCTAAATTGTTCTGCAACTTGTCTTGACGGCAAGTATTATTTGGCGACAAAATGCGACTTTAAAGATGGCCAAACAATTGGGTGTGAAAGTGGCACTTTTGTCAATAATGCTTTGTTTGAAATTGACATAAACAAAAAGACGATCAATGTTTTGAGGGGAGTTGACATCAAAAAGCTTGCAACACTTGACACACCTTATTACAGCAAGGTTGTGTGTTCCTTCAACACGACAAACAAAAACATTGTTGGAGAAGTGACACATGATGGAAAAATGTTTGGTGATGCAACACAAAAATGTTGGACTTCTTTTGAAACTGATTTTGGTTTTTATAATCACAGAAAAAGAATTAAAGAAGTCATTTTGACAAGCAAGTATGATTGTCAAATCAAAGTCAAAAGTGATGAAGAAACCAAGACTTTTGACGTTTTTGGTGCCGAAAAAGTGCAACGTATGCAAATAAATGTCTCCGGAAAGAGCTTTTGTGTTGAATTTTTGTCTCAAAATCAAAATATGAAAATTGACAAACCAAAGTTTGTTTTTGATGTTGTTTTATGAAGATAGTTTTTTATGATAAATCCAAATTTTTTAGTAAAAAAAGTTTTTATGCAAATCACGAAAATTTGCAACTAAAAAATATGCTTGGAGAAAGATATGGATCTATGGAAAGAAATAATTAGCATTGTGATAAGCAATGGTGTGTTTGCAATTTTGTTTGTGTGGCTCTTTCTTTATCAATTGAAAGACAGCACAAAAAGAGAACAAAAATATCAACAAACAATCGAACAACTTACAACACATTTGAGAACACTTGATGAAGTCAAAAAAGACATTGTTGACATCAAAGAATTTTTGAAAGGAGAAGAAAATGAAAAAACTTTTTAAAAAGATGAAAAGTTATAGCTTTTGGTTGAGTTTTTCAGGGGCGTTGATTATTTTATTGAATGCTCTTGGCAAGGCTTTTGGATTCTCCATTGAAAGCAAAGTTGTGGAGGAGTGCATTATGGCGTTTGCTGGTGTTTTGGTTGTGCTTGGAATTGTCACAATGGACATCAAGGACAAATCAAAAGATGACGACAATCAAGACGATAATTGTGAATAAAAATGCAAAATAGCAAATAAATATACAAAAAGAAAACCATGCAGAAATGCGTGGTTTTTTATTTTTTAAAAAATGTTGCAAAGAGGGGCTTTTTTATGATATCATAAAAAAAGAAGGAGGAAAGTATGAAAAAACCTTTGTACACAATCTTGTCAATTTGTTCTATTGCTTACATTGCATGTTTGGTTCTTAATGTAGTTGGAGCAAAATTGGGTTGGGGATGGGTTGGAAACCCATGGTTTGAAGCAGTTGTAAACTTTGGTGGTGTTGCAATCATTTTTGCTTTTGCACTTGTAAACTTTGCAGGAAGCCCACTTAAAACGGTGTTCTTCATTTTGCTTGTTTTGGTGATTGTTGCTTATGTAATTCTTTACATTCCACAAGTTCAAGATGCATTGTTCCATGTAACAGCATCACCAGCAAGAGTATTGTTTTAAACTTGAATTTTTGAGTTAATACTTGTTGAGTTGGTGCAGCTTGAAAAAGTTTATCATTGTTGATGGAAATAGTTTGGCAAATAGGGCATTCTATGCAATGCCTTATTTATCTAACAGAGAAAAACAGCCTTCCGGGGCTGTTTTTGGTTTTGCCAATCTCATTGTCAAACTTATTGTAGATCAAAAACCAGATTATTTTGCTGTTTGTTTTGACCATGCAAGAAAGACATTTAGAAATGAGATTTTTGCAGAATATAAGGGCACTCGTGGGGAGACTCCCGAAGATTTGAGAAAGCAATTCCCAATCATCAAGCAATTGTGCGAGAAAATGGGAATCAAAGTTTTTGAGCATGAGGGAATTGAAGCTGATGATTTGATTGGAACGTTGTCAAAGTCTTCACACGTTGAAAACATTTTGGTTTCTGGTGACAGAGATTTGTTGCAACTTATTGACGACAACACACATGTTTGGTTGACACGAAAGGGTGTGACAGAAGTTGAAGTGTTTGATGAAGTCGCACTCAAAGAAAAGTATGGTGTCAAACCTGCTGGAATCATTGAATTGAAAGCCCTTATGGGGGATTCTTCTGACAATATTCCAGGAGTTGCTGGTGTTGGAGAAAAAACAGCGACAACATTGATTGCACAATATGAAAACTTGGACAATTTGTACCGAAACATAGACAAAATCACAGGTAAGTTGAAAGACAAAATTGTTGAGGGAAAAGATTCGGCTTATATATCAAAGCTTTTGGCCACAATCAAAACAGATTGTGAGATTGACACAGACCTTGAAAAATGCCGTTATGAATTTCCTTTCAATCAAGAAGTGAGAGATTTCTTTGATGATTGGGATTTTAGAAGCTTGGTGAATCGCAAAGATATTTTTGCAAGCGGAGTTGGCAATTTGCAGACAAAAGAGATTGAAAGAATAGAACTCTCTTCCATTGATGATGTCAAAGAATTGGCAAAATCGGTGAAAAATGCTTTTGCCTATAACTTGTCAAATTTGGAATTTGCGACAGAAGCTTCAAAAGTCTTTTTTGTGAAAAAGGAATATGATTTGTTTTCAACAAATTTGGAAACAAAAGACGTTATAAGTAGTTTGAAAGATGTTTTTGAAAATGAAAACATTTTGAAGATTACAAACTCGTCAAAAGAAGATATAAAAACCCTTGGAAATGAGGGAATAAAACTTTGCAATTTCTTTGATATTGAAATTGCAAGATATGTGCTTTATGCTGGACTTCCAAAACTTCCAGATCCACAGATAAATGAATATTTTTCGTTGAAATACAACCTTGAAAAACAGATGATCGCTGACAATGTTTATATGCTTTATAAAGATGTGGAAATCCCGCTTGTGAGAGTGTTGGCAGACATGGAAAAAGTTGGCTTTATGATTGATCCAAATGAGTTGAAAAATTTGGATGAAAAATATTCTGCTGAATTAAAAATATTGGTTGAGAAAATATATGATTTGGCAGGGGAAGAGTTTAACATAAATTCTCCAAAACAAGTTGCTGTTGTGCTTTTTGACAAACTTGGACTTTCTGCATATAACAACAAAAAACGTTCCACTGGAATTGAGATTTTGGAAGAAATCAGGGATCAGCATGAGGTTGTTGATTATATCATTGAATACAGGAAACTTGCAAAACTTGTAAGCACTTACATCAATGTTTATCAAAATATTTGCGAGAAATTTGGAAATGTTGTTCACACGATTTTCAATCAAACATTGACAACAACTGGCAGGCTTTCAAGTTCCGAGCCAAATATGCAAAACATTCCAACACGCAATGAACAAGGAAAGAATTTGCGCAAAATTTTTGTTTCAAAATATACTGATGGGCAAATCATTTCTGCTGATTACAGCCAGATTGAATTGAGGCTTTTGGCAAATATGGCAGAAGAGGAAACAATGATTGATGCTTTCAAGCATGGTGTGGATGTTCACACAAAGACTGCGAGTGAGATTTTTGGGGTGCCAATTGATTGTGTGACAGAAAAACAAAGACGTGATGCAAAAGCCGTGAATTTTGGCATTATTTATGGAATTAGCGACTTTGGCTTGGCACAGAATATCAAAGCACCAGTTGTCAAAGCAAAGAATTATATAAATCATTACTTTTTGAGATACCCAAAAATCAAAACATTTATGGAAAAGAATGTTGAGTATGCAAAAGAACATGGGTATATTAAGTCTTATTTTGGAAGAATCAGACACATACCAGAGATTCAATCATCAAACAAAATTGTTGAAAAATTTGGAGAGAGAGTTGCAATGAATATGCCGTTGCAGGGAACTGCTTCTGACATAATCAAAATGGCAATGGTGAAAATTTTTGAGAAGATGCAGGGGATGCAAAGTCATCTTATTTTGCAAATTCATGACGAATTGATTGTTGATGCACCGGCAAATGAGGTTGAACAAATCAAAACTTTGTTAAAAACTTGCATGGAAGGTGTGTGTCAATTTGAAGTCCCACTTGAAGTTTCTGTTTCAAGTGGCAGAAATTTGTTTGAGTGTAAATAATTTTTCTAAATCGTTTGACTAATTGTTGGATGTTACGATAAAATAATTATGGTGATATAATGCAGTATACGAGGAAGATGGGCATAGATTATGGCAAGGCACGAATTGGGGTTGCATACAGCGACTTGTCAAACACGATTGCTTCTGCCGATCACATCTACAAAAGGCAAGAATTGGAACAGGATTTGCAGTACTTTGCCAAACTTGTCAAAGACAAGTCGGTTGATATGGTTGTTTTTGGATTGCCATTGAAAACTGATGGGACAGAAAGCGATATATCTTTGGAAGTGAGAGATTTCGCTGGTAAGCTTGCAAAGCTTGCAAATGTCGCAGTTGTTTTTCAGGATGAGAGGTACACATCTTTTGAGGCAGAAGAATATCTCAAAGAAGCCAAAATAAAGTGGGAAAAGAGAAAAGAACTTCTGGACAAGATATCTGCACAAATCATACTGCAAAATTATCTTGATGAAAATCCAAGAAAATAAAGGAGAAGATTATGGATAAGAAGAAATTGGAGCAAATTGAAGAAGTTGCGAAAGAAGCAAAAAAAGAAGCAGCAAGAGTTGATATTTTGGATGTGCTTTTGGATGAAGAAAACACAGATCCAATTGTTTTGACGGATGAAGCAGGCAAAAGATTTACATTTGAACAAGTTGCAATCATCCCATACAATGAAAAAGTTTATTGCGTTTTGAAACCGGTTGACAAAGTTGATGGTATTGCTGATGATGAGGCTGTTGTTTTCTATGTTGATGAAAGACCAACAGGATCAGTTCTCATGGTTGAAACAGACGAGAAGACAGCAATTAGCGTGTTTGATCAATATTACAACTTGCTTGATGAAGCCGGAGCAAAGAAAAAAGCTCCTGCAAAGAAGCCAGCAAAGAAATAAGAGCAATTTTGCTCTTTTTTTGTATAAAAAAATGCTCTTTGAACACAATAGTTCAAGGAGGTTAACTATGTTTGGAAGAAAAAAGAAAGAGCATAAAATGGCAAATGTTGAAATTCCAAGAGAGACCACAAGAAAAACAACAGAGGCTTGTGGTGGAAAGAAAGGAAATGGCAGATGCTGTGGAGAAAAAAACAGCTCAACGAAGAACTGCAAATAGTTGGCTCCAAAAAAATCCGTGAATTTCACGGATTTTTTATTAAACTTTTCCAGTCATCAGGAAAATCAATTTCAAGAGATATGTGTTCTTTTGTGCGAAAATGGGTAAAATCTACCTGTTTCAGAATTAAAAAGGTGTGATTGAATGAATCTTGTGTGCCATATATTGAATCACCAACAAGTGGGTGATTCTCACTTGACAAATGCACTCTGATTTGATGTGTTCTGCCTGTTTCAAGCTTTAATTTCACAAGAGTTATATTGTCTTTTTCTGAAATGACTTCCACATGTGTTTTTGCCGATTTTCCGTCACTTGAAACCACTCGTTTCATCTGGTTTATGCCGTTTTGTGTGATTGTGAGAATGCCTTTGTCTATTGTCATTGTTTTTATTCTAAAATTGTTGTGACACAAGGCATAATAGGTCTTGTTGAGTTTGGTTTTGTATGCCAAAACATTTTTTGCAACGACAACAAGACCTGCGGTTTCCTTGTCCAGTCTGTTCAAAATTCTCAAAGTAAAATTCTGGTCCTCTTTTCGTAAATATTTGGCAATTTGTCCGCCCAAATTGTCATTGATGTGAGATCTGGTTGGGATGCACGCCAAATTGTGCGGCTTGTTGACTATCAAAAAGTCATCATCTTCAAAAACAATATCCAAATTTCCCTCACATTCAACCAACTCGGTTGATGGTATTGGATTTTTTAGGATTTGTAAAATATCTTTGTCTGAAAGTTTTTGTCGCATACCGACAGGTTTGCCGTTCAACAAGATTGAATCGGGGCATTTGCGTAGGTTTTTTATGTAGTGATTTGAAAGCCCAGATGCTTTGAGAAAATGATATACGTCATTTTTTGATAAATCTTCTGTTGTTGTCACGATAAAGCTTTCAAATTTTTCCATACAAGTATATTATCATATAAATTTATTATTGTAAAATTGTTTGACTTGAAAAGTGTGGTGTGTTAGAATAGAGCCGTATATAAAAGCGATGATAAAAGACCAGTAGATGACTGATGTTTTTCACAGAGAGTCCAAGATTGCTGCGATTTGGATAAAAGCATGTCATTGAATTCACTTTTTAGCTGCGCCTTGAAGTGGTAGTAGGGGTTGCCGTTCACAACACGTAAGTTTGAAACAAGTTGCCTTTTGGCATGAAGTTAGGTGGTACCACGATAAGATTCGTCCTAATATCAGGGCGATTTTTTGTTTTTAAGGAGAAAATATGAAACAAAAACTGAACGAAATTTTGAAAAAAGGTCTTGCAGACATTGCAAATGCTGCTGATGTCAAAACTCTTGACGATGTGAGAGTGAAATATCTTGGCAAAACAGGCGAATTGACAGCAATTTTGAGGGGTATGAAAGATGTTGCACCAGAAGATAGAAGAGAAGTTGGTTCTCTTGCAAATTCTGTGAGAGAAAAGCTTGAAGGCGGAATCACAGACAAATTGTGCAAGCTTGAAAACGAAAAACTATTGGCTGACATGGAAAAAGAAAAAATTGACATAACAGAGCCTTCAAAAGGGGTTAAGAGAGGGGCTTTGCATCCACTTTCACGTCTAAACAACAAATTTATGGAAATTTGTGTTGAGATGGGCTTCACGGTTATTCAAGGTCCAGAAGTTGAGACTGATTATTACAATTTTGAAGCTTTGAATGTTCCAAAGAACCATCCCGCAAGAGATATGCAAGACACGTTTTTCATTACGGACAATATTTTGATGAGATCTCAAACATCAAATATGCAAGTTAGGGCAATGGAAACCATGAAACCACCATTCAAAGTGGTTTGTCCAGGAAGGGTGTATCGAAATGACAGCGACAGCTCACACTCGCCAATTTTCAATCAGTTTGAGGCACTTGTTATTGATGAAAATATCGGCTTGAAAGACCTTATGTTGATGATAAAAGAAATTTTAAAGAGGCTCTTTGGAGAAGGTGTGAAGATGAGAGTTCGTCCATCATACTTTCCTTTCACGGAACCAAGCATTGAAATTGATGCAACGTGTCAAATGTGTCAGGGGAAAGGATGTTCACTTTGCAAAGGAACAGGTTTTTCAGAAGTGTTTGGAGCTGGTGTTGTCAATCCAAAAGTTTTGGAGATGTCTGGAATTGACAGCAGCAAATATAGCGGGTTTGCATTTGGGCCGGGCATTGACAGAAGTGTCATGGTGACAAACAAAATCCCAAATATCAAGTATCTGTTTAGAAATGATATAAGATTCTTGAAACAGATGAGATGACAATATAAAGTGTAGTATGTAAAATATAATACAAAATGTTGTGTATTATTCAATAAAAATGAGGAGATAAAAATGAAAGTTTCATACAACTGGTTGAAAGAATTTGTTGACATTGATGTGTCTGCACAAGAGATTGCAGACAGGCTTACGGTGTCTGGATTTGAAGTTGAAGATCTTGTTTATATGAACGAACATCTTCACGATGTGTATGTTGGAAAGATTTTGAAGTTTGAAAAACATCCGGAGGCAGACAAGTTGGTTGTTTGTCAGGTTGATGTTGGATTTAAAAACGTTCAAATCATCACATCTGCAACAAATGTTTTTGAAGGAGCGCATGTTCCCGTTTCTTTGGATGGGGCAAATCTTGCAAATGGCATCCAAATCAAGCCATCAAAACTTCGTGGAGTTGATAGTGATGGAATGTTCTGTTCTGGTGAAGAGCTTGGAATTGACGAAAATTACATTGAAGGAGGCTCTTTCAATGGGATTTTGATTTTGCCTGAAAGCATGAAACCTGGGACAAAAATCGAAGATGCTTTGATGCTGAATGATGTTGTTTTGGATATCAATGTGACACCGAACAGACCAGACTGCAATAGTGTTGTTGGAATTGCGAGAGAGCTTTGTGCGATGTATGGCAAAACATTTAAAGAACCTGATTTGTCTTTCAAGTGTGTTGCAGGAGATGTGAAAGATTATGTTGACATCCAAATTGAAACAACAAATTGTGAAAGATACTGCGGTGCTTATGTGAAAAATATCAAATTGCAGAGATCGCCACTTTGGCTTCGCAGCAGACTTTTTGCGGTTGGAATTAAACCTATTTCAAATATGGTGGACATCACAAATTACATCTTGGTAGAGCAAGGTCAACCAATGCATGCTTTTGATTATAAATACCTTGATGGACACAAAATTGTGGTAAGACAAGCAGAAAAAGGCGAGAAGATTGAGGTTTTGAATGGCCAGACATACGAACTTGACAAAGATGTTATGGTTATTGCAGATGCGAAGAAACCTGTTGTTATTGCTGGTGTTATCGGTGGAGTTAATTCTTGCATAAGTGAAAACACAACAGAATCAGTTTTTGAATGTGCAGTTTTTGATCTCAAAAGTGTTCGTTTGACAGGAAAGAAATATGGATTGAGGACGGACTCCTCTGCAAGATATGAAAAGGGAGTTAACGTAAACTCTCCAACAACAGCCATCAGAAGAGCTCTGCATCTCGTAAATCAACTCGGCTGCGGCGAAATTGTCAATGGAATTATTGATAAATTGAACAGCAAAAAACAAATTGGTGTGAGTGAAAAGCTGACACTTTCATATTCAAAAGTATGCAAAATTTTGGGTATTCAGATTCCAAAAGAAAAGGTTTTGCAGATTCTCAATGGACTGGGAATTGAAAGTAACATTTCTGGTGATGTTTTGACTTGCGTGCCTCCATATATTCGTGAAGATATTGTCAATGAAAATGACATTGCAGAAGAAGTGATAAGAATTTATGGATATGACGTTTACAACAATGTTGAGGGGACAATGTTTGAAAATTCAACAATCACAATTGGCAAATATGAGCCAAGACTTGTTGTTGAGAACAACTTGAAAAATGTGCTTGTTGACAATGGTTTTTATGAGACTTTGAATTATTCATTATACACGGCAGCCGCATGCGACAAACTGCTTTTGGCAGCTGATGATGAAAGAAGAAATGTCATTAAGATTGCAAATCCAATCAGCGAAGATTTGTCAACGGTTAGAACAACAATGGCACATGCACTTTTGCTTGACATAAGCTACAATTTGTCAGTTGGAAACAAAGATTTGAGATTCTTTGAAGTTGGAAGGGTTTATCAACCAAAAGAGCTTCCATTGAAGGAACTTCCTGTTGAAAATAACAGACTTTCAGTGGCTGTGTGTGAAAATGGGTATGATTTCTTCAATCTCAAAGCGGTTGTTGAAAATTTGCTTGTTCCATTTGGAATTGAATATAAGCTTGAAAGATCAAAAGAGCCATATTTGCATAGTGGTGTGAGTGCAGACATCATTGCGCAAGACGGAAAAGTGATTGGCTGGTTTGGAAAAGTTCACAAATCTGTGCTCAAAAACTATGATATTGCACAGGATGTTTACTATGCAGAGCTTGACACAGACTATTTGGCAGCACTGCCAGAAAAGAAATATGAAACAAAAGAAGTTTCAAAATATCAGCCTGTTGAAAGAGATATTGCTGTTGTTGTTGATGAAAAAGTGACAAATGCGGAGCTTGTTGGGGCGATTAAGTCTGCTTGTGGCAAGATTTTGTATGATGTAAACTTGTTTGATATATATAGAAATGCGGCTTTGGGCGAAAATAAAAAGAGTATGGCATACAAAATTGTCCTCTTGTCAAACGAAAAAACTTTGACAAGTGACGAGGTTGCCACAACCATAAATAAGGTTTTGAAGAGCCTTGAATTTAGATATGGCGCAAAATTGAGACAAGTCTAAATATTGGGTGTGTTATTTCATATTATGTTGAATAATACACAAAATGTTGGTGGTTTATGATTTACTTGGATAATGCTGGAACAACAAAAATGGCAGAAGAATGCCTTAAAGTGTATCGCAAATATGCTTGCGAAGAGTTTTTCAATCCGTCAGCTCTTTCAAGTGAATCAAATCAAATTGCATCTTTGCTTGCTGAAACGGAAAGATTGTTTCTTGCAAAGCTTGGGGCAAGTGATGGAAATGTTCTGTTTACAGGTTGTGCGACAGAAAGCAACAATCTTGCCATCAAAGGCAGCATAAGAAAGGGCGATTGGGAATATGTTTTTTCAGTTGGAGAGCATCCTTCTGTCTATAATGTTGCAAAAAAGCTTGAAGCAGATGGGTATAAGGTGATCTTTTTACCTCTTGAAAAAGATGGGCGGGTAAATTTGCAGTATTTGGAGGAAGTGTTAAACGAAAAAACACGTTTGATCAGCATTATGCACGTAAGCAATGAAACCGGAGCAATCAATGATATTGAAAAAATATCAAAAATCAAGGAAAAGTTTGCGCCAAAAGCACTTTTGCATGTTGATGGAGTCCAAGCTTTCATGAAAATCCCTGTTGTTTTGAGAAAAACGGCTGTTGATTTCTATTCTTTCAGCGCACACAAGATTCATGGACCAAAAGGAATTGCTGGATTGTATGTAAAAAACAAGGGAGGGCTGAAAGAGTTGTTCCAAGGTGGAGGACAACAATATGGTTTGAGATCTGGGACAGAAAATGTGCCAGCAATTATGCAGTTTAGAAAAGCGGTTGAGCTTGTAAATATTGAAAAAAACTACGAAAAGGTGAAAAATCTCAAAAAATGTTTTGCTGAAATTGTCGCCGCTGGTGGAGTAAAATGTGCCGATTTTGCTGGTTCGCCATACATATTAAATTTGGTGTTTGATGGTGTGAAAGGGGAAACTATGCTTCATGCACTTGATCAAAATGGGGTTGTGATAGGGCTTGGGAGTGCTTGTTCTGCAAAGAAAGCAGGCAACAGAGTTTTGGAAGAAATTGGAATTGCAAAAGATGTGATAATTTCCAGCGCCAGAGTGTCGTTCAGTGCAAATCAATCCGTTGAAGAAATTGAAACTGCGGCAAGAATTGTCGTTGAAACTTACAAACACATAAAGGAAAAGGTATCATAGTATGAAGAGAGTTTTGCTGCTTAAATTTGGTGAATTGTTTTTGAAGGGCAAAAATCGTCACGAATTTTTAAAGTTATTAAAAAATAACATTTTGAAAAAATTAAACGGACATAAACTTGTTTTAACGGAAACACAGGGAAGGCTTGTCATCACTGATTATGATGTTTCTTATGAGGATGAACTTATTGAAAAAATTAAACAAGTTTTTGGGCTTATTGGTGTTACGGCTGCTGTTGAGTTTGAGACAAGTTTGCAAAATATTGTTGAATATGTGAAAGAACTTGACTTATCAGCAGAGAAGACATTTAAAGTTGAAACGAAAAGAGCTGACAAGAATTTTGAGATGACTTCAATGGAGCTGAACGGCTACATTGGCGAAATTATCCTCAATAAGAATCCACATATCAAAGTTGATCTATATAGTCCTAATATTATTATAAATATAGAAGTAAGAACAAATGGAAAATCTTATGTCTATACAAATTTGCAAAAATGTGCCGGAGGTTTGCCTTTGGGGAGTGCTGGAAAGGGACTGCTTCTTCTTTCAGGGGGGATAGATAGCCCTGTTGCTGGATATTTGATGGCCAAACGTGGCCTC
>Ga0310786_10005797_pt1 | contig 16637 bp, 32 predicted proteins | sample AusTroGonzalo_MG_FD_203881 | JGI IMG/M metagenome (GOLD analysis project Ga0310786, IMG submission 203881) | Bovine rumen microbial communities from tropical cattle in Woodstock, Queensland, Australia - Gonzalo_03 (v2) (version 2) | ecosystem: Host-associated > Mammals > Digestive system >... | reverse complement strand
TTAAAATATCACTCAACTGCTTTATCCCTCCTCCGATACATGTCTATCACTCCCGGATCAAACGTCGGAAGCAGCATCCACATACTCGGCTTGTATTGCTTCACGTCGATCTCGTTTCCTTTGGCATCATGCCATTTGCCCTTCGCCAGGATATATTTTCGGGACTGCGGCTCTTTGCCTTCCCGGATGAACCACAGGATGTACTCTCCACTATGAATCGGCGGATTCGTGGCCCAGTCCTCGACCTTCATGGGAAACCTGGTCAGATAGCTCTGGATACCGTGAATAGCCGACTGCAGCGCCTGACATATCGTCATAACAGCTGAATAGGCATTTTCAAGAGCCTCTGTCATGCGCTTAGTATCACCGATCGCCTTGTCAATCTTCTTGCGCAGCCTTTTCCTCATGCTTCAACTCCTCATCGCTGACATTGTTTTCCTTCACGATGTTCATTGTCTTCACCGTAGTCCGTAAGGCCTCAATCTGGTCGAGCAGAGGCTTCATAACCAGTGCAGCTAAAAGTCTGGAAATCGTCAGATCAGGCTCACTTTTCCTAAGACTTGAACCAAGCCAGACAAGATAGCTTTTATTTCCTTCATTACCGATTGCATCTTTAATCCGATCGGCAAGGTCAGTCTTAAACAAAAGCCTCTCGTAGATTCGACAACTTTCCTCGACCTCCTGATTGACATCTTTGATTTCCTTCAGAACGTCTTCTGGTTTTGGTACTGTTGCAGCTAGGAATCTTAAAATTTCAAAAGAATTCATTATGCCGTCACCTCTTTTGTCGTCTTGTGCCTGTCAGAACCCTTCAGGACGATCGTGCGGCCTTTCTTGAACCTGTTCTCGACGGCCGGACCGAAAGCAGCCACAACCTTCATTGGAATCTCGTGTGACAGAACCAAAGTCGGCTTCATTGCTGAATAACGATTCAGAATCAGATCCGCAAAAAAAGGATTCGAAGCCTGTGACCAGACAGCCGGATCCAGATCATCAATCACCAGAACATCGTATGCCGTGAACTGTCTCATCAGAAGCGCCACAGCCTTGTCCGTCCGGTTCTTGCCTGAAGACTGCACCAGATCCACAAGCTCACTGCTCCGGATCATGTAAGCCGACCTTGATCTCTTCACCGCAGCTGATACCAGCGCAGCACCAAGATACGACAGACCGTTTCCCTTGTCTCCGTAAATGGCCACAATCTTCAGCGCCGAATACGGATCCGATGCATACAAGGAATCAAAAAGATCCTCAACCGCATGAAGCGCGACCGAATCCCCGAAGGCCGTCTGCTCGCCGTCTTCCTTCCGGATCCTGAAATCCTCGAAGGTCGCATGCGCATTGTCCGCGGGAACTCCGTGATTCTGGACCAGCTTTTTCCTGAACTCATCAGCCAGCCTGTTCCCGGCTTCGGTCTTCATGCGCTCGTCCCGGCATTCCCTGCACTGGACCAGATCGAAGCGGCCCATCGTGACAACAGCTGTGAATTCTCCGTGTATTTCACATCTGAACTTCCAGCATTGCGCGTTAAGCTCCGGCCTCTTCTTGTTCTGCTCTATGACGAACAAACTGTCAGGCAGCCTTTCGATTCTGCTCACCATACAACCTCACCTCCCTGGACACCGCTGAAATCAGCGCTTCCGGTCGTCACAGCCAACGGAGCCTTGACTCCACCCCGTCTGCCGTAATCCTGTTCCTTGGCCAGCCATCTGTTCACAAAACCCAGAACCCCGGCCTTGGTCTTTCTCTGCCTCGGATGACCCTCGCACCAGCCGACCATCTTTCTCAGCTCCTGAAGAACATCGACAGCCGGATAAAGCTGTGTCCAGTTGTCGACCTGTTCCTGGGAAATGTCATAGAAAGTACCGTTATTGAGAGGGATCCGGACAACAGCCGAAGGACGGCTCTGAGCACCGTTTTCCGGTTGCTCGGAGCAAACTTCTTTATCCTTTAACTGGTTATCCACAGTATTATTATTACTTGGTAAATTATTAAGATTACTCTGCATGTCACCATTTGGTGACAGGGCCATGTCACCATTTTGTACAGCCATGTCACTTTTTAGTGCAGCCATGTCACCTTTTACTGACATGGAAGTGATCAGTGAAAGGTACTGATCGCCGTCACTGATTCTGAAGGAAGAAATCTTCCCCTTCGGCCCGATTGTGGAGTATTTCTCAAGTACTCCGACGGCCACGAGCTTGTCGAATTTCCTGGACATGTATCTGTCGGATCTGGTGATCATCGGAAGATCCTCGCAGACCTTGATGAAGCTCACCCAGAAATACATCTTGCCGTCATCCGGATTCGGGACGGCCTTCATTCTCTGAGTACCCTGATAGTCTATGAACCAACGCAGCAGAACCGCGTCCTCTATGTCCAATCCCAGCGCAAGAAGCCCCTGCTGGGAAAAGCCCATGATCTCAAGCTTCATCCTTTTTCTCCCTCCGGGCCTTCACCCTGGCTTTCCATATCGACAAGGCTCTTACGACACTATGCGTTCCGAAGTCCCTGATGTAATCCTCGACATGATCCTGATAATGCCTTAGAGCGAATCCAAACATGGCCATATTCAGAGATATATTAAGTTTCTTTCTTGCCATTTCTTGCCTCCATCATTGCGTCTGCGATTCTATACATAGCGTTTGCAAATAAATCCAGCTGATCCGGTATATGTGGGCTTTGGAATGCCAGAATAACCTTCATTGCCTCAAGTGCGAACCGGTCACGGAGGCTCATTATCTCCCCAGGCCCTTCAGAAGCCCCTATATGGCCTTCTTTTGCTTTCGGAATACATACCGGACCATCCTCAAAATTCACTGAGCGGATTTCTCTGACCTCATAGAAGTATTTCTCATTGTTCTCCATTTCCTTTCCTCCTCTAATGTCAGCTTTGCAACAGGCATATATGTCAACCAGCCGTAAACTTTCTGCAGAGCCTCTGAATAATCCTTCTTGCCATCCAGCTCTGCATCACGGATCTCTGCTTGTATCATTTCCATGAAGGCTCTCCGGTTAATCAGATCCGCACCGGAGATTGTGACGACTCTCTTAACAATCTGATCTTTCTCTCCATTCATCCGGAGCCTGATGCGCTCCCTGATATAGATCATCCAATAGTCAATCAGAACGTATACACCCACCCCGATGAGGGCAAGGCAGACCATACTTCCAACAAAAACTATCGCTTTAATCAGTATTTCATTCATATCAATTCCCCTTTAGGCAGACTCACCTTCTCGATACGGAAGAACCGCCGGATCCGCTGCTTCTTACTCAACTTCGAATAGAAGACATCAATCCTCACATCCAGAACATCAGCGCATTCCTGACCGGTTCCGCATAAGAAAGCCGTCTTGAGATAGTCATCGGCACAGATCAGATATAGGCTCTTCGCTTTCCTCATCGTAGATCCCTCTGTTCGCTCTCGGAATGTCGGTCAGACATGCCCTGCACAAATCAAGGCTTTGAGATTGCATCACTTGGCCCGAAGATACTTCCTTCGCAATGAAGACAACCTGTGTGTATTTATCCTTGCCCATCAGCCTCTTATGGCATCTGTCACAGATCACTGTTCTTATGGTCACTATCTTCATTCTTTCCCTCCGGTACAGGTAAGGACAGCCAGATCCTCAACCGATCCCTGCCCTTGTTTCTCTGACAGACAGGACACGCCAAGGCGTTTTCCTGAAGCCGATACAGAGTATCCAGCAATTCATCGTCAGACATCTGACGTATCCTGTCCGCATTTGTCATTTCAGCCCCTCGTATTCCTTCAGATACGATTCCATTTCCTTCTGCAGCTCTAGAACACGCTTCTTGGCCCTTGAGGTCTTAAGCTGATACAAATCCTCGATCTGCATTGATGCCGGAAGACGAAATGCGCCTGTATTCTTTACACTTTCAGGCGAGACACATTGATAGGACTGACAACCTGTGGCGCAGAGAAAAACGGCAAGGGCAAAGATCTTCCGGTTATCCGCACCCTCCATCGGATTATGGTTCGGATAATACTCCCCTGTAACGAAACATCTGAGCGCCCGGTCATTGTCTTTGAGAACCTGCTTCGCCAGAATCACCCTTTCATCATTGTCGGGGAATCTCTCATCCTTGTGATTCTTGGCCATGTATGCGTCCACATGCTCGAAGGCCATCTTCTGCAGATTCACATACAGTTCCTTCAGGTCATTTCGGTAGAGCTTCTCCAGCTCTTTCTTCCTCTCGGAAATATCTGATTTTTCTTCCGGATCCTTTTCTTCAACCCTTGCCCATGCGATATTGCCGTAGATATCCATCTTCTTTTCGGCATATATCTCCGTCTGGGTTTCGTTGTATGACCAGGAATCTTTGTCTTTCGCAGTGCGGATCTTGTTCTTATTCAGAAGATCGATGCGCTTTTTGTCCCGAGAATACTCACTGGCATAAACACTTGTGACACCTTCCTTCTCCATGAGAGCAGACAGCTTCTTGCAATAACACTTACCATCAGAACAGCTGCCGTCTGAACCCTCGAACAGAATATTGTCTGAGGCCAGGTTCTTCGGACAGCTGGCGCATGCCGGCTCCATTTTCATAAACACATCAGGACAGTTTTCGAGGCTGTAACCTCTGCCGGACAGATATTCTTCACGGACATAATCAGCGTCTTCGCTGAAAGATGTTCCTTTGAGAGACCCCCACACCGCTTTCTGATCATTCGGATCCATGACCGAATACTCCTCGGCCGCAGCTGCATCTATTTTCCCTTCCAGGAAGTCATTTCTGACCTCCGGAATCAGATTGTTCAGCTTGGATCTTCTGATTAGTTTTCCTTGGCTGATTCCCAGCATTGCGCAAATGACGTTATTGGAATAACCATTGCCTTGTAATGTTCTGATCTCCGCAGCTTCATCCAGAGGATGCAAGCTCTTGCGGTCAAGATTCTCCAAGGCCCGAGCCGTCTCCGCCTGTTCCTTTGCGATGATCTCCACAGGAACTTCTGACAGATTGAAATGAACCGCACTTGCGAGGCGCCTGTGTCCGGCCACCAGAATGAAATCTTCTCCGGATTCCGGATCCGGATAAACAAGAAGAGGGACAAGAACTCCCTCTTTCTCGACCGACTGGATTATGGTCTTGTCCGAGTTATCTCGGTTCTGACCGTCCAGCACTTTGATTCTGCTTGTTAGTACCTTCATGATTCTTCCTTCCCATTAGGTTTTATTTGCTCTTGGGTCTACGACCCCGTCGTTTATGATCCTTGCAGACGCTGTCAGGAGAATGGGTCCGGCCATCCTTCGAACACTTATAGCCGGGACGCTCCACCCCGTTGAAAACAAAATGCGATTTACGTCCCCGGAGACAGTTGCCGCAGCTATCCTTACAGGACGAGTCGGCTGCAGCTGACGAATCCGCACTTTCCGGGACTGCATCTACCCCCCCATCAGATGGGGTCTCCTTCTCTTTGTTTTTTCTCAGAGCCGCCTGGATGTTTATATTGCGCATCTTTGCACCGCAGTTAAGACATTCAGGATCGTCCTGTTTGTCATGTAGCTCCTTCCTTCCACAGGCCGGACACTCATATCCGAACAATTCCATGCCTTTGTAGATAACCCTAATAAGTGCCATTTATTCCCCCGATTTAAACCATCGTTTGAAGCGCTTCACTCCCTCGCCTCCGTCAATGTCATGTCAATCACGCTTTCGGCTGTGATCCAGACTTCCTTTCTCATTCCTTTCTTCCTCGTCATCAAAACGCCCTGGCCCATCCTCCGGGATTTCCCTGGCTTTCCCCGGCTTCGACACTTCCCGGATGTACACCCAGGATCTGTGCATCATTTCCATCCACTCGGCCATCGTATGGCCTGACCACAGCCACTCAAGCTGCGCGTCATGCTTCAGATTAAAAGAGAAGTCCGCATCGGAATGCGCCTTCTCATGACACTTCGGACAAAGCTCGATCACAAAATCATGCTTCTCGGACATCCTTCTCAAAGGCCCACCGAAAATGTGATGGATCTGTGTCACCCCGTAAGAACCACAGACCTGACATCGGTGAGTCTTCTTACGGACCTTGTCCCTCTTCACTGTTCTTCCTTTATCTGGAAGTTGATGTTCCATCCGGTTGAGTCAAAGTTCCGCTGAATCGAGATCCCGTTCACCTTGTATGCCACAGGCATGGTCATGTTGCCGTTCTTGGACTCCACCAGAAGCGTATTGATCACACGGCTCGCCCATTCATTGCGGGCAGCTGCGGAGACCAGGAGCAGCTCCTCTTTCTGTTTCTCTTCGTTACGTACCATGTCTCCTCCGTATTGGGGGTCCCGGAGTCGAACCGGGTCCGCCGTGCTGGGCAATGCACCGTTACACCAACCCCCTGTGTCCGTCTTTCCGGACCGCCAGCACATTTTCTCAGTTCTCAGGCAACGCCTGGATGGCGCGACAGGGAATCGAACCCTGTGGGATAAGGAAAGAAATCACAATATGGAGCTTCCCGGATCCATCCCACGCCGTTTGCCGGCTCCGGGAGTCAAACCCGGAACGGAGGAGAGGTACTTCCCTCCGCATATCCATACCGACCCGCCGGTCTGTCCCGGCTGTCAAAATTCCATCAAGTGCAACGCACTATGGCTGCTCCAGGAGTCGAACCTGGCAGGTTTTCAGGATTGGGGTGGGAGAAAAGACCCTGAGCCGCCGCAGCCGTTTGCCCGTCTTTCCGGGCCGCCAATCTACTTGTCTAAAAATCGAAGGGAAACTCCCTTGTCGTTATTGGGATCCCCGGAGTCGAACCAGGTCTGCTTCTGCCTTTAGGGAACATGCGCAGCATCCAATAATCCCAGAGTCGGCGGCTCGCACCGCCGTGTGTGTCTTGCATGCATAGTTGTTAAGCTGTGTTGATTCCCTCTCCGACCTCCTGTGTCTCCTGCTTTTTATGAAACTCGATGATGGTGGATTCCCACCAACGTCTGCAGCTCCCGATGTCAAAATGAGGCGCGAACCTTTCCGGATGCGCCTTCATAGCCGATTGGAATGTGGTGTAACAAACGCCGAGGAGAGTTGCATACTGTCTCATGCTCAATGCACGGTCAGCCATTCACAACCTCCGCGTTCTGTGTTTTATCAATCTCGCGAAGAACAAGCTGACCAAGCCAACCCTGAAGAGTCATTCCTTTGGACTTTGCGATCTCTTTCGCCCTTTCCCTCTGCTCCGGTGAGATTGAAACAAACAGTGCTAAACTCGTACTTTTATGATTCATGTTTAAAAAATTAATCGTACTTTTACTATTTGTCAATATTTTTATGATACTTTTATCGTACAAACATGATTTCTGGGTTACCCTTATGGCATGGACGGATATACATTGTGGAAAAACTTTGACCGTTTAAGACCAGAGGGTGACTTGAAAAAGTTCGCAAAAGATCATGGTCTGGACTATGTGCTGATGATCAATCAAAGATCTGATTGCCGTATCCCAAAACTAAAAGATGCTATTAGTTATGCAAAGGCCCTGAACGTATCAGTTGAAGAATTATGCAATGGGAAAAGACTAAATCCGGAAACATTAGATCCACGCATCAAAGCCATCGCAGATTGCCTTGCTTCAGATCCGGAAAAGCTCGATGCCGTTGAGGTTCTTCTCTTCGAAAAAAAACATGGCAACTCTGGAGTAATGGTCAGCTGAAACAGGAAGTATGAGTGTGTACATTTTTGCGCACGAATATCGAGCAAAAAGAGGGTTTTTTGAGTGAAATTGGTAGGTTTTCGTCATAATTGAACTGGGTTGTGTCGATATGATACCCCGTCAATCGTGTCCGAGTCCTACCCCTGCTAAATTTAACTTGCTATAACATAGTTATTTAGCTGTAAAAATTCTCACTCAGAACAGCCTTCTGTGTACAAATTGAGTCACAAAGGAGTGCATGTTATGGGAAGATTGAGAGCAAGACCTGGCCGTTATGTCTTATTCAGACGCGGGAAATATTGGTATTACTGGACCTATGATGATTACGGAAAACGGCTGCGTTTTTCCACCGGAGAGCGCCGAAAAATGGACGCCGAGGATGAATGTGAGCGCCGTAAGAATCTTGGTTGTCTGATCTACTACTATGAACCCAAGAAAAAGCCTGCAACCCTGGCTGAATACGCAGAGGGTTTTTGGGACTATGACACAAGCCCTGTCATCCAAGACAAGATCCAGCGTGGAGGCCGGTTCTCCAAGAAGCTGGCCATCACTTATCAGGGTTATTTCACAAACCACATCAAGCCTGTCCTCGGACACAAAAGTCTCGCTGACATAACTAAACAGGACATACGCAGCTGGCTGCTTTCTCTTCCTCGGAAAGGGCTGGCCCGCAAATCAGCGAACAACATCTTCGGATCACTTCGGGCCATCCTCACTCAGGCTGTCGATGAAGGGATTCTGGATCACAACGTTGCCTCCCAGGTAAAGCCCTTGATCGCTCCCAAGAAACGCCGGGGAGCTTTTACCCAGGAACAGGTCCGCCTCCTCTTCTCCACCCCGTGGGAGAACCGGTATGCATATATCGGATGCTTTCTGGCATCCCGGACCGGAATGAGAGTCGGAGAGATCCGCGCCCTGTCAACTAACCAGATCCACCCGGATCACATTCTTGTCGATGCATCATGGTCTGACAACGAGGGCCGCAAATGCACTAAATCAGGCTTCGGCAGAAAGATACCCATTACAGACGAGATATATGACCTCCTGAAGGAAATAATGCCACCACGGCCCGGTTTGTTGTTCACACGGGACGGAATCACCCCTGTCGGCCAGAACTGGTTCACATCATCGCTGAGGCGCCGTATGGACATTCTTAACGGAAAGCTGCCGGAGAAAGATTCCGGAACAGAAGGATACATGTTCGACTATATGAACCCAGAGGAGAAGCTGTCCTTTCATAGCTTCAGACATTATCTGAACACCCGCCTCATTGCTGCAGATATGCCTCAGAACAAGATTCAGGCCATAATCGGCCATGAATCACCTGAAATGACAGAGCACTATGCACACCTTGAAGTGGAAGACCTTCAGATCTTCAGAAAGGTTCAAATGGCCATATAAAAAAAAGGCCCACCAGGCGGCAAAACCTGATGGGCCAAGGGAAGGAAGAAAAGAATGCGCAAGCCTTATGGCCTAATTTACTTTCTTCAGTATGATGTCTAATTCTTCAAGCCACTTCTGGTAATCATAGGAGAACTCAGAATAAGAGTTTTCCACGAAGTTAAGAAGAATGTCGGCATCTTGTTCGGACAGGCCGTATAGGCCGTCCTTGTATGTCCAGTGAAGAACCGGGAAAGCTGGAACCTGCGGTGGATCCGGAAGAGCTGCAATCAGCGCCCTTCTGTAATCCGCGTCATCTATCAGTTCAACCCTCGTTCTTGTCTGACAACTTGTTGAGACGATCAAGACGAGACTCAGAATCAGTAGGAGCAGAAGTCCTCTTTTTCTTATTGTCTGCCTTATCCTTTTCGATTTTCTTGATATTGTCATAAGCATCCCTCAGAGAATCCATATCTGTATGCAGAATGTTAATCTGCATGGACAGAGCTTTGTTGTCTGCCTTGAGTCCGTCTATTCTGACTTCAAGTTCATCTATCTTCCTCTGCTTTATGGTCAACATGACAATAAGAACAATCATCACCAGGAGCATTGCAATAACAAGATAGAACATTACTTAATCTCCTTCTCCTCCTCTTCAATGACATCCTTACCTATCTTGATGAGTTCCTTATCTCTCTCTGTCTTTGCAATTGAGAAATGGTCAAGAAAGTTGATGATCTTAGAGACAATTCCGTCATCTTTAGTATTCGGTGTCAGCTTGACGATGACCGATGCCAGTACAACAAGTGTGAATAAACCAGTGCAGATGAATGACCAGTTTTCTTTGATGAAGTTAATCATTGTGCTTCTCCTTCTCTTCGGACATCAACCTTGAGAACCATACAGGTTGGTCAATGTCCATTTCTTTTAAAAATTTCTTAAAGAGACTGGTCATATACCAGTCACCCTTGAGGGTTGTGAAGTAATACTCAGCCAGCGTGAAGATTTCCTTCCTCTCCTCAGGGTAGTCGGACATAAGCAAGAGCAATTGCGTGCGACAGTTGTCTCTCTCCCCTTTATCCAACTTCTTCAGAATCTTCTTCTGCATCTCATTTCTGTTATCCTTCCTGGTGATGAGGAACTGGATAAAAGAATAAAATCCAACCGAGCCTAGAGCCGTGACCGCAATCTGCAGAACCACATTCATAGGCTTGCTCCTGATGTGTGTTTCATTTTTTGTCTCCCGGAAAACACGAATAAAAAAAGACCCCATACGGAGTCTTTGTTTAAGATCTAAATTCAAAATCGAACCGTCACCAGTTCTGCGCGTGGTTATACATTTCCATGGCTTTCATATGCGTCTTTCGCACATAAAGGCTTGTAGTCCTCACCGATTCATGGCCGAGAAGTCCCTTAATGAGAACAATGTCTCCGGTTGCCTCGAACATCTGTCTGGCGAAGAACCTTCGTAGATCATGCGGACTGAGGCTGAATTCGAGTCCGTATTTCCTTTTGATCCGTGCGAAACATGTCCTCACATATTTCTTGTCAGCCGGAACAACCTTTTCGTCATCGCCCTTGTCCTTGGTGTATGCATAAAGGGTCTCCCGGAGAATGTGGCTGAAGAAGACTTCCCGGTACTTCCCGCCTTTTCCCAGTATCGAACAATGACCCCGTCTCAGATCCCCGAAAGTAACCTGGACAGCTTCTCCGATTCTCATGCCAGTTGCCGCAAGCAGCTTGATGACCACATACCATTTGTAATTGCCGTCACGCAGCAGATTGTCCACCAGAGTATGATAATCATCCAGATCCATACCATTGCTAACAAATGGCTCATCGTTAATGCGCATGTCCTTGATGAAGAAACCAAGTCCCGCCCACTTCGCATATACATTGAGCGAGAACACCAGAATGTTGATTGTCTTTGGCTTTTTACCCTCATCAATAAGCATCTGGCGGTAAAGCAAACCGTTCTGGAGGTTCACCTCGGTGAATCCATGCGCCCAGTAGCTTTTCATCCCATAGAGATATGTCCGCTTGGTGTCTTCGGAATAGTCCTTGTTGTTGATGAACGTTGTGAACTCGTCGAGCTTCAGAGCTGACGAACCATTGGTAAGTGTAAGGTTCTGCATCTTTCTACTCCTTGCGTTTTCTCCACGCATGGTGTAGAATGGCTCAGTCTGAAGTGCCAACTAAGACAGGGACCCAAGCACACATGCGAGGGTCTTTTATTTTCTCCCATCAATTATCTGAAGTCAATCATCCTTGATTCTAAAATAATGATTCTAATTTCAGAAATCCGTTTTTTTTGACATTAGAAACGGCTTTCTATTTCTAACGTTAATTAGTGATGCTATAAACGCTATTAGAAGTAACACAGCGATAGCCGAATGGCAGAGTGGATATACCTACGCAATCGGTGACTACTGTATGCACAACGGATATCTATACAGAAGTATTACCAATGGTTCGCATGGTTCATGGCACGATGAATATTTTGAGATAGTCACACTTAAATCAAATCGTGACTCAATAAATGCTATTAGTGAGACTACGCTGTTGGGAACTGTAACTAGTGGTAGTGGAACATCTTTATCTGAAAGCATAAGCAATTATAGATTTGTTGTTGTAGAAGCTGGTGTAGAAGGTGGCATTGTAAAGGGGGTAAGAGTAATTCCTGTATCGCTTATTTCCTTGGGTGGGAGTAATCAACAATTTGCCATCTCTGAGGCATTTGTTGGTACTAATTATGATTATTTTTGTACTTTTGGTTTTGGTTCGGACGGAGCAAGCGTTTCAATCTTCGGTTGGGCTGTGAGTGGATGGTCTAACCTTCAACTTAAAATTTATGGAATGGGCAAGAAATAACGGCAAGGCCTAATCACCTTGCCGTTATAATTCCAACAAAGTCGCAGTTTCTTGGGTCAATGTTATACATTTTCCCGTTATATTCTGTACAAAGATATGTACCATAGAAATTATGTAGAATATGGTCTACAACAAGGTCAGTACCTTTCGGCACTGGTTTGATGTCTTGAGCCAAGGCTGTTTTCCAGTCTTCTTCTGGAGCATCTTTGCTTGTTCTTACCATAAACTTTTTTTCGGCTTCATATGTAAAAATCCCATTGTTAAAATTTATAATTGCTGTCATGTACTAGCCTCAATTACTGTCTTAGCGTTCTCAATATAGTCAATTATCTCTCCAACACTAACCGACTGTCCTTCATCGCATATACGATTAAGCCATTGCAGAATCTTGTTGGTATCTTTAAGGTCACCGTGGGTTGGTACTTTGACAAGAGGACAACTCTCACTTTTTTCCGCATCTGGGTATTCATTATCATATAATCCAACAGTGAGATGATAATGACAGACTTTTGTTAGCCAACACTCATGAAATCTTAAATCATCATCATACCACCAACAACCTTTTGGCATTTCCATGCCCTTGATTAAAATATCACTCAACTGCTTTATCCCTCCTCCGATACATGTCTATCACTCCCGGATCAAACGTCGGAAGCAGCATCCACATACTTGGTTTATATTGCTTCACGTCGATCTCGTTTCCTTTGGCATCATGCCATTTGCCCTTCGCCAGGATATATTTTCTGGACTGCGGCTCTTTGCCTTCCCGGATGAACCACAGGATGTACTCTCCACTATGAATCGGCGGATTCGTGGCCCAGTCCTCGACCTTCATGGGAAACCTGGTCAGATAGCTCTGGATACCGTTAATGGCCGACTGCAACGCCTGACATATCGTCATGACAGCTGAATAGGCGGTCTCCAGACGCTGTGTCATCTTGTCGATATCACCGATCGCCTTTTCAATCTTCTTGTGCAGCCTTTTCCTCACTTTCAACCTCCATATCCCTGTATCCTCTTTCTCAGTCGCTCAGACCTTCGGTCTTCATGATCTTCTGTTGCAATCCATCAGGAATACAGGCATTTCCCATCACAGTCTTCATGTTCTCTTTAACGAATGTCTTGCAATCCAAAGGTTTTTCACTGTCTTTTAGAGGTTCTCTTCCTTTCCAGAAGTCTTTTGCCCAGAAATACCGGTCATAGTCCTTCAGCCAATCGATCCAGCCGTTCTCACAACCTTTGCCCAAGCAATAGAACATAGGGATGAAGTCCGGTTCAATTAACCTGCAACTGCCGCAGAACTGAGGCATGAGGGATGCAAGAAACCCTGCGAGTTCCTCGTCGGTCATCGAACGTATTCTGTCGGCATTGCTGATGGTGATATCACGGCTATCCCCCTTTACCATCACGAAACCTCCGCCGGGGTACTCCCCGATGACATATCCTTGTAAGAGACGCTCGGCCTCGTCCATGTTTTTCCCATCCCATCCGTGGGAAAGCAGCCAAAGCTTCACGAACTTCTCGCGATCTTCGTCATGTTTTCTCTGCTCTTCATCTGTCATCTGTCGGATTCTGTCAGAGTTAGTCATCTTTCCTCCAAAATGTTTCATTTTTCCCTCAATCGTGAATATCCAGGATTGTGAGATACTCGTTGTTCTTACGTGCTTCGGCCATTATGGTCTTGTATTCATCCTCGAACTGTTCCCTTGTATCAACCCAGTCTTCACCGTTCCAGTGTTCTTTTGTAACGGCGGAACCGTCTGATTTTACGATACCCCAACAGGCCATTTCACTGTCGTCGCTGACATACTCAAGAGGAGAACCATCACAGATGATCTTTGTAGGCCGAGGGTTCGGCAGAATATATCTCAACAGTTCATTCTCGACGATACTTTTAATCTTCCAGTCGTAATGCGCTTTATTCCGCTCCAACAACATGTCCCGGATATTGCAGGTGAAGATTTCAAATAGATCGTCGTGCGAAACATACACATCTTTCCCGATGGTCCTTTTAATGCTTTCCGGGATTATTCCGACAATAGAGCCGGTGTATCTGCCGCCGATGTTGAAATAATCATGCGTAAAAGCCTTCTTGTAGTTCGCATCCTCATCTTCGTCGTCCCATCTATAAGGCTCCATTGTCTTGTCGATTTCCGTCATAGAAGGTTTCTTCTTTGTCAAAAACAGAATCTTGTAATGCACTATTTCTCCTCCATAACTTTTCCCATGCCTTTTAGGGTGGTTATGTATCCCTGTTCAAATCTCTCCCACTCGTCATCAGGGATCGCGCCGCAGTCGTGTTTCTCCTGAAGATTATAGAAACACTGATCAAGGTATCTGTGGTTGTGCCAGAACTCAAATAGCCCCATGCTCCCGGCATGCTTGGGTAATGTTCCTTTCAATTCGACTTTGCGTCTCTCCCTCCATTCCCGAATGTAGCCGTAGAACTTTCGCATGGACTCGTCCTTCATCTGATAGCCCCTATAACGGAACTCTCGTATGATGATCTCGCTATAGATAAGAAAGTTATCAGAACCATACTCCAATATCCTGTTCACCAACACATGATTAGGAGTCCCATTCTCGGCCAGATTCTTGGCAATGCACACACACTCACGCCACTGCGAGAGAAGTTGCTGACGGGGTAAGAAAGGAATCAGATCAATGTGCCAGAGTCTCATTTTTCCTCCAAAATGTCAGACGCAGCTTTTAGCGGTTCTTCAGGCTTCCAAGTATCACTCCGTACAATGGTATCCTTAATGTCAATCAGAACCTGTTCCCCGTCAAAAGTCATTTTCTTAATCAGGGAATCTTTGAAGATACCTTCAACAAGAAGCCCGGCTTCTGTATATCTTCCAACGATCAGGCTCTTGTTGAACGGCAGAAAGCCGTACTTATTCGTGCCGATGAACACATCATTTTTATACCCGAATCCGTTCTCAGCGAAAAACTTAATTACATCAGCTTCCTTCATTCTTCACCTTCCTCCATTTCAGTGCATTGTTTCCGGCCTTCGGCGGAGCTGTTTCGGATACAAGAATCTCCCAGAGCTTGTCGAGAGAAATGCCAAGAGTATCCGCAACTGTTTTAGCGTTCTCAAGGGATACATAAGTACGTCCTCTGCCTTTTCCTGTCTCCATCTTGAAGACAACCTCAAGGGAAACACCTGCTTTTGCCGCAAGATCTTTCTGTGTCCACCCCTTAGCTGTCCTCAGCTCTCTCAGTGTCATCATTCTTCTCCTTTGTGTTTATTTGGAACCTACCAGGGAAACCTTCATCCAGGGGAAGAGATTTCTCCACTGCGTTCAGCATCTCCTTCGAGGTCCATACGCTGCGTCGGAGCAACTCATCCAGCTGTCGTGCGGTCATCCCGAATTTCGCTGCCACGTCATCCTGATTCATGTTGTACTCACGGATTCCCTTCCACAGGGTCGTCATAAGCCTCCTGTTCTCCGAGAGCTCAAGATAATAGCCCAGAACCTTCTTCTCGTCCCAAGGAACGAGAAAGAAATCCTCAACTTTTACGCGCAGTCTTTTATTTAACGAACTGAAAAGACGACACCACTTCTTTGGCATCTGCTCCCAGTTATTATTGAACTCGCGTATTAGCCATCTACAGTAACTGCCCGATAATGGTACAAACGACGGTGATACAGCAGGGACATCAACCGTGCGCCCGTCCCTCTCTGCCAATGCATGTAAAGCAATGTATGCGGAGTATCCTGCATACTTTAAAATATTCTCTCTGGTCTCCATAGTCTTCAGTTTCTCCTACGGGGTAATGATTGTCAATTAGTTTCTTAAAATGTTTTGAGTATGTTTTAGTTTGTTAAGAAGCTTCTTCCCCACGTCTCAGCCTCAAGCTGTAAAGCGTTTCCGTTCATACAGAATCCGACGCAGCTTTTAAGGGCTCTTGTATCAGGGTCCCAAATTGCAATTTCGGTTTCATCTGGAAGTTTGTCCCACCATTTCTTCAGCGCACCTATAGTGATAGATGGAAAATCAAGATGAAGCATACCGTCATTGATCTCTGAATTATATTCCATTTTCAGTTCGCTTATATGAAGAGGAGCTCCTTCCCTTATTTCTCTCGCGTACTGATAAACTCCTTCAGAAATCTCAGAAAAAGTATTATCTTCAGACTCCAATCTCTTTTTCCTGATTTCCTTTCTGTTTGTTCCCGTTGCTGACAGAAAACCATCTTTATCTATTATTCCATAGTAGTGCTTCATTTTTTCCTCCAAGTTTTTCCAGCGTCCATTTAGTCATCACATACAGGGATCCAATTCTTTCCTGTTCCATAAACGTTCTTGCTCAGAGCAAAAATCATTTTTCCGTTGCTTTTTACTTTGGGGTCAAGCTTGCTCGGCTCGATACTGATGTAGCCGTTCTTGATACATTCCCGCTCAAGGGTGTTTCTTCCTTTGTGCGTCTTGGCGTACTCAGCTGTGCGTGTCTTTGCCCATGCAATGTAGATCTCTTTTTCTGCTTTTACAAAATCCTGATAGTACGAATCAAGGGTTTTGTCCGTGGCCATATCATCATCCTCAATATTTTCAGTATCGCCCGCAGCGAGGGCTATAATCTCTCTTTTTTTGTCGTGCATGCGCATAATCACTTTGCTGTCGCATCCATTAACAGAATAATCCCATACCAACTCGATAAAATCCTGCTTGCTTATCATAGTTTCCTCCAAAGTTTTTAGTGTTCTTTTAGAATCCAACG
>Ga0310786_10005796_pt1 | contig 16639 bp, 14 predicted proteins | sample AusTroGonzalo_MG_FD_203881 | JGI IMG/M metagenome (GOLD analysis project Ga0310786, IMG submission 203881) | Bovine rumen microbial communities from tropical cattle in Woodstock, Queensland, Australia - Gonzalo_03 (v2) (version 2) | ecosystem: Host-associated > Mammals > Digestive system >... | reverse complement strand
CCAGCTACCGAACGGAACGCCTCCGGATGCCCTCCGCAACCTTCTTCCTGACCGTTGGAAAAAATCCGAGCCGGGTGAATGACCCCGGCTCTCTTTACCGGCCTACGGCATTGCGGAGACGCTTACCGTTCTCCTTTGCGCGACACAGACGTAGGCGCTGCTTCGTCTGTGTCGCGAGCGTTTTGGAGCCGAAAACGGTCGATTTCGCCTCGTGACACAGATGAGAAGGACCAACCGTCTGTGTCGCAAAGAGAAAATGAGATTTCCGAAGATGCAAAGAGTGGGTTTGTCCAAGCTGACCTTTGAGATTTCGGAAGATGAAAGATGAAAATCGTTGTCCAGGTGAATGGCCTCCAGTGAGCGTCTGAGGGTCGAGAGTGTGGACAATGCGACCCAAATGATCCCGTTGAGCCGGTCGAACGGCGCCAGATGCCATCTATCGGCCATGATCCAGGACAACGATTTTTGAGTTGCCAGACTATCTGGGAGCGTATTTGACCGGGCAAGGTCCCGGCCATGAAAATCGACCTTTTTAGAGATGGCTCGCGAAGTTCTTTTTCTCGTGAAGAATACGAACTACCTTGATTTCGTTCTCTGAAGAATTAAAATTGCCTTATCTTCGAGCTCTTTGATCAGTTCTTCTTTCGTCATCACAGTATATCCACTCATCTCTCCTTCAAGAAGAGCATCATCGAGCTGCATCAACGTCTTCTCTCTTTCTTCCAGAAGTCTGACTCCGGCCCTGATGACTTCGCTGACATTATTGTATCGCCCAGAAGTAACAGACTCCTGTACAAAGGCTTCCAGATGCGATCCAAGTGCTATGGTTGTTGTCTTCATGCTTGCAAATATAAGAACTATTCTTATATCCTGCAAACGAACTTCACAATAAAGCGGCCTTTTCATTGGCCAGACAAAAAAGAAAAAGGCGTTCCCCAAGTGCCGGACGGAACGCCTAATTCTTTAACCTAAAACTTAACCTATGAAAAAACTATTCGATTGAAAGGTTAAGCAAAGGCTGTGCCAAACTTTTTTTACCAGGCTCTGCCCGAACCCGCTGATGCAGACTTTTTAAATCAATCCGTCGGGAATGTCGAGCGTGAGGATGTCGTCGTGGATGCTGACGATCAGGTCTTCGTGGATGGGGAGCAGCACTTCGCCGTGCTCCGTATCGACCGTAATGATCGTGTTGCCGCCGTAGTCGCTAAAATCGACGACCTCGCCGATGATGCGACGGGTGCGGGCGTCGCAGACCTGCAGACCGACCAGCGTGTCTTCCTCTTCATCTTCCTCTTCGGAAAGTGTCACCTCGCGTCCGACTAACTCTTCAGCCTCGGCGAGCGTATCGATGTCTTCGAACTTGACGATCAATCGTCCGCCACGGGCTTGCGCCGATTCGATGAAAAAAGGAACCGGCAGTCCATCGAAGGTGATGAATACCGGTTCCTGACTCTTCAAATCCTGGGGATCATCGGCAGTGAGGCTCAACACCACCTGCCCGTCGGCACCCCAAGATTTCAACACTTTCATCCCGAAAACTAGGCTTCCGGAGCTTCGGCGGGAGCTTCTGCAGCAGCCTCAGCTTCTGCAGCGGCGGCGGCAGCCTCTTCGGCAGCAGCCTTGGCAGCGGCCTCGGCGGCAGCTGCGAGCTCAGCTTTCTTCTTGGCGATGGCTTCGGCACGCTCTTCGTTGACCTTGGCCTCAGCCTTGATAGCAGCCTTGGCGGCCTCAACGGCTGCGTTGGCAATGCTCTGCTTCTTCGTAGAAACCTTGGAGTCTTTCTGGGACTTCCAGGCTGCGAAGCGGCGGTCAGCTTCCTCCTGGGAGAAAGCACCCTTGGCGACGCCACCCTGCAGGTGTTTTCTCAGCAGGACACCCTCGTAGGAGAGGATACGGCGGGCCGTGGTGGTCGGCTGGGCACCTTTGTTGAGCCAGTCGAGTGCTTTGTCACCGTCGAGGACGATGGTAGCGGGATTGGTGTTCGGGTTGTAAAGGCCGATCTGTTCGATCAGACGGCCGTCGCGCGGTGCGCGTGCGTCAGCAACGACAATGTGAAAATACGCGTAGTTCTTTTTGCCGTGACGCGAAAGGCGGATCTTAACTGCCATTTTGCAATTGCTTTAAGTTAGTAATCAGTTCAATAATTGTAACTTCCCTATCTTCTCGAGAAAGGGCTTGCAAAGATACGGATATTTTTTGAAATACAAATTTTTTATAAGGCGTCCACCACCCGCGGCATGTGCTTTCCGTTCGATCCCTTGATGAGGATGGTGCAGCCTTCGAGCGGGTTCTCCGTCACGTAAGCCTTCAGCGACTCGATGTCGGGGAACGATTTGACCTCGGCGGTCGTTTCTTTCAGGGCCTTTGCTGCGCCGGCGAACTCCGCGCCGACCAGAAAGACTTTCGGGGCCGTTGCCACGGCTTGCTCCAGCACCGTCAGGTGCTCGGCCGCTGAATCTTCGCCCAGCTCGAGCATGTCGCCCAACATCAGCACCTTATTGCTGTAATCGGTCCCGGCGAAGTTGTTCAGCGCTGCCTTCATGCTGGAAGGGTTGGCGTTGTAGGCATCGATGATCAGCGTGTTGCGCTCCGTCTTGACGAGCTGGCTGCGGCTGTTTGAAGGCGTGTAAGCCTCGATGGCCGCGACCATGCTGTTGAAAGGAACTTCGAAATAAGTGCCGACGGCCAGGGCGGCCATCACGTTGTCGGCGTTGTAGTCGCCGATCAGGCGTGTGGAGATTGTCAAGGGTTTACCCTCCCGCTCCATTTCCAGGGTAAGATAGGGGGATTCCGCCGTGGCGGGAAGGATGCGGACGCCCTGTTCACGGACGCCATATTTCCGGGTACACAGACCGGTGCGGTGGGCAATCATCTCGCACAGGTTCGGGTTGTCGGCATTGTAGAAAATCATGCCGCCTTTTTGGCGCAGATGGTCGTAGAGTTCACCTTTCGTCCTCTTGACGCCTTCGAACGAGCCGAAACCTTGCAGATGCGCCTTGCCCACGGTCGTAATCAGACCACAGGTGGGCTGGACGATCTTCGTCAGGTCCGCGATTTCGCCCGGGGCGCTGGCTCCCATCTCGACGACGGCCAGCTCCGTATGCTCGTTGAACCGGAGCAGGGTGAGCGGGACGCCGATATGGTTATTGAAATTGGCCTGGGTAGCCACGACATTGTATTTCCGGGACAGGACCGTGGTTACCAGTTCCTTGGTGGTCGTCTTGCCATTGGTCCCCGTGATGCCCACGACCGGAATGTCGAACTGATTGCGGTGATAGGCTGCCAGCAGCTGGAGCATGTCCAGTGCGTTCTGCACCACGATGCACTTGCGTCCCTTGTACGACGTGCCTTCCAGCAGGAAGCGGTCGACGATGGCGTACTTGGCCCCGGCCTTGAGCGCGTCTTCCGCAAAGTCGTTGCCATCGAACTTTTCGCCCTTGAGCGCGAAGAACATCACGCCTTCCTTGATCTGACGGCTGTCCGTCGTGATTCCCGAACACTTTTTGTAGAGTTCGTACAACTCTTCAACTGATATCATAGGTATAAATTTTATTTCTTTCCTGTAGATCCGAAACCGCCGCTGCCGCGCTGGCTGTCCGCCAATTCTTCCACGGCCTCCCATTCCACCGTTTCGTGACGGGCCACGACAATCTGGGCAATCCGCTCGCCCGCTTCGATGGTGAAAGGATCGTTCGACAGATTGACCAGGATGACTTTGATTTCACCCCGATAGTCCGCATCGATGGTTCCCGGCGCGTTGACGATGGAGATGCCGTGCTTGGCGGCCAGTCCGCTGCGGGGGCGCACCTGCGCCTCATAGCCGGCGGGCAGTTCGATATGGAGCCCGGTCGGAATCATGGCCCGCTCCAGCGGGGCAAGCGTCACGGGCTGCTCCAGATTGGCCCGCAGGTCCATGCCTGCGGAGAAAGGAGTCGCGTAGGACGGGAGGTCGAACGGAGAGTGATTGACAATCTTTACTTTCATGCGACGGATCTTCTTTTTTGCAGCACAAAGATAACAAATGCCGCCCCGATATACAGCAGGACAAAGGCGGAATGTACCAGGATTTTCAAGCCCAGTCCCATCTCCGGAAGCAGGGAGGACAGGCCCCAGATACTCAGGCCGGCGACAACCAGCAGCAGCACGACACCCCAGTTGTACGGAATCGGATAATGCTTCCGTCCCAGGGCGGCCGTGAGAATGAGCATGGTAAGGTAACTGGCGATATGGCCCCAGGCCGCGGCATGATAGGAATAGCGCGGCATGAAAATAACATTCACGATGATCGTGACCACCAGGCCGGCCAGCGTGATCCACACCGCATAGCCTGTTTTTTCGGAGAGCTTGTACCAGATATTGACATTGAACAGGATGCCCGTGATGACATAGGCCATCAGCATGATGGGCGTAATGTCGAGACCCACACGGAAGTCCTTGCCCAGAATCAGGCCGATCTCATCCATGAAGAGCATCAGCACCACGAAGCCGAACATGCAGAAGGCCGTGAAATAGTTGAGCACGTCGGCATAGATCTTCTTGCTGCCCTTGTCGCGTTCGCGCTGGAAGAAGAAAGGCTCGGCCGCATAGCGGAACATCTGTACGAAGAGTTGCATGATCACGGCCAGTTTCACGGCAGCCTGGTAGACACCCAGGTCGGCCCGCCAGTTCACGGGGTCGGCATTGCAGAAGCGCATCAGCACACGGTCCAGCACGTCGTTCATGATGCCCGGGAGACCGGCAACCATCAGAGGCAGGGAATAGATCAGCAGGCGGCGGATCAGCGCGCTGTCGAGCCGGAAAGTAAGCTTCAGCAGCTCGGGTGCAATCAGGATCAGGCACACGATGCAGCTGACCAGGATGGCGAAGATGGGATAGGTGAAGTCGGGCGTGGCGCTGACGAAGCGGGTGAGCCAGAGGCATGAGCCCTCTGCGAAGCGGGCGGCCAGCACCAGATAGAGAAGCAGGTTGACGCAAAGCTCGGTCAGGATCTTGACGGTCTTGATGACGGCGAACTTCAGGGCCTTGTGCTCGTGCCTCAGCTTGGCGAAGAGGATGGCCGTGGTACAGTCGATCAGCAGGATGAGCCCGCAGTAGACGATGATGTTGCTGAAGCCGGCATAGCCCATGGCCGTGGAGATGCCGCTCGAAAAGAGGGCCACCACGGCGAAGAAGAAGGCACATACCCCGAACACCGTCACGAAAGCATTGGAAAAGACCTGATTCGGGTCGGCTCCTTCCTTCGTGGCATAGCGGAAGCAGCCCGTTTCGAGGCCGAGGGTCAGCATGACCTGCAGCATCGCGATATAGGCCATGAACTCCGACATCACGCCGAAGTCAGACTGGGTCAGGACGCGGGTATAGAGCGGAACAAGGGCGAAGTTGATGATCCGGGCCAGGATGGTACTCAGCCCGTAGATGGCAGTTTCGCCGGCCAGTTGCTTGATGGGATTTGCCACTTGGATAGAGTTTATCTACAAAAATACGAAATAATCATTAATTTTGGGATATGAAACGTTTATTGATTTATGCGACGGCCGTACTTCTGCTGCTGGCCGGCTGCAAAGGAAACAAAGAACAGGTGCCCGCTCCGGACGAAATGACGGCCGAAGAGGCACAGACTACGGAAACAACGCAAGAAGAAACTACCATGAACGAGACTCCTGCTGCTCCCGCCGACAAATGGGCGGAACTCGGCGATGAACCGAAACTGGTCATCAAGACCACTGATGGAACGATGACCGTCAAACTCTATGCGGACACCCCGCTGCACCGTGACAATTTTGTAAAACTGGCCAAAAAGGGATACTACAACGGAATCCTCTTCCACCGCATCATCAAGGGCTTCATGATCCAGGGCGGTGATCCGCTGACCAAGGACTCCACGCAGGTGGCCATGTACGGCACCGGCGGACCGGGCTATACCATCCCGGCCGAGATCCTGCCCAACCACACGCACAAGAAAGGTGCGCTGGCGGCTGCCCGCCGCGGCGACCAGGCCAACCCGGCCAGGGAATCTTCCGGCTCGCAGTTCTACATCGTGCAGGATGCCGAAGGCTGCAAGCACCTCGACGGGGAATACACCATCTTCGGCGAAGTGGTCGACGGCCTGAACGTGGTCGACAAGATTGCCGCCGAGCGGACCGACTTCCGCGACCGTCCTCTCCGGAAAGTCGAAATTATTTCGATTACTCCTGCGGAATAATCACCTTGAGGAAAAAGTTTGGCACACCCTTTGCTTAACCTTTCAATCGAATAGTTTTTTCATAGGTTAAGTTTTAGGTTAAAGAAATAGGCGTTCTCCCATCTGGAAGAACGCCTTTTTCAATTACAGCCGGAGGCGTTTGCTCAGGCGGGTGTCGGCGGAGGAGGCGCCGAGCAGGAACTTGGCGCGGCCTTTCGGCGTGACGAAGGCGTGGGCGTCGCTGTTCCAAAGTTTCAGCTCATCGACCGGAATCACCAGTTCGACTTCTTTTTTCTCTCCTTGCTTCAGTGCGATACGGTCGAAGCCGCGCAGGCGGAACCGGGCATCGTCGCCCGGGAAACGGATGTAAAGCTGGACCACTTCCTCGCCGTCGCGCGAACCCGTGTTCTGCAGCCGGAAGCGAACGACATAGCGGCCATCCTCCTTGCGGACTTTCATCTTCGAATACTTGAACGTCGTATAGCTCAGGCCATGGCCGAAGGGGAAGATGGGCTTGCCCTTGAAATACATATAGGTGCGTCCGTGACGGATGTCGTAGTCCAGCATGTTCGGCAGGTCGAGGATGTCGCTTACCCAGGTCTGGGTAGTGCGCCCTGCAGGATTGTAGTCGCCGAAGAGAACGCTTGCCAGCGCGGTGCCCGTCTCCTGGCTGCACTGCGTCATGTGGACGATGGCGGGGATATGCGCGGCCGTCCAGTTGATGGCAAAGGGGAAACTGCTGATCAGCGTGACCACCGTGTTGGGATTGGCCTGCCAGACCACCTTGATCAGGTCTTCGGTTTCCAGCTGGAGGGAGCGGCGGTCCATCGCCTCCCGGCCGTCACCGGCCACCACGCCGTAGGCCCATGGTGCCTGGACGGACTGTCCGTCCCAATCGGGGCTGGTAGCGGGATGATTACCCACGCAGACGATGCAGATATCGGCCCAGCGGGCCAGCTCCTGGGCGGAGCCGTCGGAGTCCCAGCGCTGGAAACGCACTTCGGTCTGATTGCTGTCCACGGCCGCCTTGATTCCGTCCAGCGGGCTTATCCGATAGGACGGCAGTGCGCCGTACCAGTCTTTCAGGACGGTTTCGGCCCGGTTGCCGAAGACGGCGATCTTCTTGACGGTCTTTCGGTCGATGGGGAGGAGATTCCTGTCATTTTTCAGCAGAACGATGGATTTCTGTGTTACCAGCAACGCCTTGTCCTTGAATTCCTGCCGCTCCCAGGGCAGGTCTTCTTCACTGCCGAATTCCTGCACATCGTAAGGGCATTCAGCATCCATCAGGCCCAGCCGCAGCATCGTGCGCAGGTTGGCCTTGGTGCGTTCGTCGATCACTTCTTCCGTGAGGAAGCCGGCATCCCAGGCAGCTTTCACCTGCTCGAAACGGGAGTCGATAAAACGCGAGAGACCGGCGTTCAGAGCCATCTGGATGGCCTCGTTCACATCCTTGGCATGGCCGTGCATGGTGGGAAGGTACAGGAACGGCAGGGCGCCGGCATCGTCTACCAGCGTGCCTTTCATGCCCCATTCATTAATCAGGATATCCTTGATGAAGCTGTTGGCGATGCAGGGAACGCCGTTGTAGGCGTTGTAGGCCGTCATCAGCGACATGGCCCCGGCCCGGGCGCCTTTCCAGAAGCCGTAGCTGTAGTATTCGCGGAAGAGCTTTTCGTCAAAGCGGGAATCCGTCTTGTAGCGGTTGTCTTCGTTGCTGTTGGCCAGGAAGTGCTTCATCAGGGAAGCGCCGCGCCAGTACTTAGGGTCGTCGCCCTGGATGCCGTGCACCTCGGCTGCCACCATTTCTCCGACCAGGTAGGGGTCTTCTCCGAAACTCTCCTCTGTGCGGCCCCAGCGGGGGTCGCGGGCCAGGTCAGCATTGGGTGCCCAGAGAATCAGGCACTTATAAGGTGCATCCTTGGAATAGAAGCGGGCTTCGTAGGACATCACGTCGCCCACTGTCCGGGCCATTTCGCGGTCCCAGGTCTCGCCGATGCCATAGGCCTGCGGAAAGGCCGTGCTGTGGGTGTACTTGGGCTTGGGACGGCCGGGCCAGCCGCCGAACTGGCCGGCGTTGCCCAGATTCGGGAGTTCGGCATCGCCGCCGCGGACGATGCCGTGGATGGCTTCGGTCGCGCCGGGGTTCGCGATGCCCAGGCGGGGCACGCCCTGGCCGACGATCGTGGCGATTTTTTCATCGATGGTCATCAGCGAAATGGCGTTGTCGAGCCGCGCGTCTTCCGACAGGGCAGTATTCTGGAAAGGGTACTCAACGTCCTGGGCCGGCAGCGAAACCGCCGCTAGCAGCAAAGTCAGGCTAAAAACAAGAAGATGACGGATTTGCATATCTGTGCGTATTTGCACAAATATACAAATAAATCTTTAAAGGAAGAGATGCCCGGTAGCCGGGCATGACGTCTCTGGCGCTAGCGGAGACCCGTATAATTATGGGGAGTAATAGCGTGCAATTCAGCTTTTACTTCTTCTGAAATGTCCAGACCGTCAATGAAGTTGCTGATAGCTTCGCGGGTGATGTGCTCACCGGTGCGGGTGAGTGCCTTGAGCGCTTCGTAGGGCTTCGGGAAACCTTCGCGACGCAGCACGGTCTGGATGCCTTCGGCGACGACCGCCCAGTTGTTCTCCAGATCCGCAGCCACTTTCTCCTCGTTGAGGATCAGCTTGCCGATACCTTTCTCCAGCGAACGGATGGCAATCAGCGAGTGGGCCACGGGGATGCCGATGTTGCGCGACACCGTCGAGTCGGTTAGGTCGCGCTGCAGGCGGGAAACCGGCAGCTTTTCAGACAGATAGTCGTAGATTGCGTTGGCGTAGGTCAGGTTGCCTTCCGCATTTTCGAAATCAATGGGATTGACCTTGTGCGGCATCGTCGAGGAGCCGACTTCACCCGGCTTGATAGCCTGCGAAAAGTACTCCATCGAGATGTAGAGCCAGCAGTCGCGGCTCAGGTCCACCAGGATCGTATTGATGCGGCGCAGAGCGTCGAAGATGGCGGCCAGGTTGTCGTAGTGGTCGATCTGCGTGGTCGGCCATGAACGTTTCAGCCCGAGCGAGGTGACGAAGTTCTCGGCAAAATCGTTCCAGTCGATGTCGGGATAGGCCACGAAGTGGGCGTTCATGTTGCCCGTGGCGCCGCCGAATTTGCCCGGATACGGGCGGGCTTCCAGCTGGCGGAGCTGCTCTTTCAGGCGGACGACAAAAACGTTCAGTTCTTTGCCCAGACGGGTTGGGGACGCCGGCTGCCCGTGTGTATGGGCCAGCATCGGCACGTCGTTCCACAGGTCAACCCTTTCGGACAGCATGCCGATCAGTTCGCGAAGCGCGGGAAGATACACTTCGGCGAGGGCATCCTTGAGCGTCAGCGGAGTAGCTGTGTTGTTGATATCCTGCGAAGTGAGGCCGAAATGGATGAATTCAGCATGGCTCTCCAGGCCGAGGCCGGCGAAGCGTTCCTTCAGGAAATACTCGACGGCCTTCACGTCGTGGTTGGTCCGCTGTTCGATGGCCTTGATGCGGGCGGCATCTTCCGGCGTGAAATCGCCGTAGATGGCGCGCAGTTGTGGAAAGACTTCGGAATCGACGTCCGAAAGCTGCGGGAGCGGCAGTTCGCACAGGGCGATGAAATACTCCACTTCCACCAGCACGCGGTAGCGCATCAGCGCGCATTCAGAAAAGAAAGAAGCAAGTTCCGACGTCTTTCCGGCGTAGCGGCCGTCGACGGGAGAAATGGCCAGCAGCGGATCCATACAATATGTCGTGTTTTAGAGTTTGCGTTTGACCTCGACGATCTGGTAGGCCTCGATCATGTCGCCGACCTTGATGTCGTTGAAACCGTCCACGCTCAAACCGCAGTCGAAGCCTGCGGCGACTTCTTTCACGTCGTCCTTCATGCGCTTGAGCGAGCCCAGCTGTCCGGTGTAGACCACGATGCCGTCGCGGATCACGCGGACCTTTGCGCTGCGCGTCAGCTTGCCGTCGCGGACCATACAGCCCGCGATCGTACCGACCTTCGAGATCTTGAAGGTCTCGAGCACCTCGGCATTGGCGGTAATTTCTTCTTTCTCCTCGGGCGCCAGCATGCCTTCGATACCGCTCTTGACCTCGTTGATGGCATCGTAGATGACCGAGTAGAGACGGATTTCGATCTGCTCTTTCTCGGCGAGCTTGCGGGCATTGGGCATCGGGCGGACCTGGAAGCCGATGATGATGGCGTTGGAGGCCACGGCCAGCAGGACGTCCGATTCGGAGATGGCACCCACGGCCTTGTGGATTACGTTGACGTGGATCTCTTCGGTCGAGAGCTTGATCAGGGAGTCGGAGAGGGCCTCGATGGAACCGTCCACGTCGGCCTTGACGATGATATTGAGTTCCTGGAAGTTGCCGAGCGCGATGCGGCGTCCGATCTCTTCGAGGGTGATGTGTGTCTGGGTCTTGATGCCCTGGATGCGGATGAGCTGCTCGCGCTTGTTGGCCACGTCGCGGGCTTCTTTCTCGTCTTCCATGGCGTTGAGGGTGTCACCGGCGGTCGGCGCGCCGCTCAGGCCGAGCACGGAGACCGGCGTGGAAGGGCCGGCTTCCTTCAGGCGCTGGCCGCGCTCGTTGAACATGGCTTTCACGCGGCCTGCATAGCAGCCGGCCACGATCGGGTCGCCCACGTGGAGCGTGCCGCTCTGCACGAGCACGGTGGCCAGATAGCCGCGGCCCTTGTCGAGCGACGATTCGATGATGTTGCCCACGGCCAGCTTGTTCGGATTAGCCTTGAGCTCGAGCAGGTCGGCTTCGAGGAGCACTTTCTCGAGCAACTGCTCGACGTTGATGCCTTTCTTGGCGGCGATTTCCTGGCACTGGTACTTGCCACCCCAGTCTTCCACCAGGATGTTCATGTTGGCCAGCTGTTCCTTGATCTTGTCGGGGTTGGCGCCGGGCTTGTCGATCTTGTTGATGGCGAAGATCATCGGGACGCCGGCTGCCTGGGCATGGTTGATGGCTTCGACGGTCTGCGGCATCACGGCGTCATCGGCCGCGATGATGATGATGGCCAGGTCGGTGACTTTCGCACCGCGGGCACGCATGGCGGTAAAGGCTTCGTGGCCCGGGGTATCGAGGAAGGTGATGTGCCGTCCGTCGGGGAGCTTCACGTTGTAGGCACCGATATGCTGGGTGATACCGCCGGCCTCACCGGCAATCACGTTGGTCTTGCGGATGTAGTCGAGCAGGGAGGTCTTGCCATGGTCGACGTGGCCCATGACGGTGACGATGGGCGGACGCGGGAGCAGGTCTTCTTCCTTGTCTTCTTCCTGGGCAATGGCGCCCTGGATCTCGGCGGTCACGAATTCGATCTTGTATCCGAATTCTTCGGCCACGAGGACGAGCGCCTCGGCATCGAGCCGCTGGTTGATCGACACCATCAGGCCGAGGTTCATGCAGGCTTCGATGACCTTGGTGACAGGGGTGTTGTTCATCAGGATGGCCAGCTCGTTGACAGTCACGAACTCCGTCACTTTCAGCACGTTGCTGGTCATTTCCTGGCGAACCTGCTCTTCCTGCATCTTCTGGGAGATCTCCTCGCGTTTCTCGCGGCGGTGTTTCGAAGTCTTGGTCTTGGCGTGGACTTCGGTCATGCGGGCGTAGGTCTCCTTGATCTGTTTCTGGATCTCGTCGCTGTCGAATTCGGGACGGACGGCTTTGAAACGGTCGCCACCCTTCTTGGCGGCCTTGCCCCGGCCGCCGTCTTTCGGGGCATTCCCGGCCTGGCGGCCCGGAAGGTTGTTCTTGGGATTGCTGATGTCGACCTTGGCGGCACCCTTGTGGATGCGTTCCCGTTTGTTCTTGTCTTTTTTGCCGTGTTCCGCCGGTGCGGAAGGTTTTTTCTCGAACTTGGAGAGGTCGATGGTACCGACGGTCTTCGGACCGGCCAGCTTTTCGACACGGGTCTCGATGTGCTCGATGACGGGACGCTCTTCGCGTTTCTCTGCCTTCCCTGCTTTTTCTTCGACAGTTTCTTTCGGCGCTTCGGCTTTCGTCTGCGTTTCGACAGGTTTTTCTTCTTTTTTCTCCGGCTCGGGCTGCGGTGCCTTCTCGGCTTTCTTCTTCGGTGTCAGGTCGATGTGACCGACAATTTTGAGGTCGCTCTTGGGCGCTTCGGGCTGAGAGGGAGCCTTCTTTTCTTCCGGTGCCGGGGTTTCGGTCTTGCGTACTTCCGGTTCGGGTTCAGCTTTCGGTGCGGGAGATTCCACCTTCTTCTGCTCCGTGAACACGTTGGTCTTGATGATGACTTCCTTGACCGGCTCTTCTTCTTCGGCATTCGAGCGGTTGCTGTCGACGTCGGTGATCTCTTTCAGCTTGATGGAGACCTTCTGCGACTGCTCCTTGATCAGTTGCTCCTTGCCGAACTCCTTGGCAACGAGGGCGAAGACATCCTCTGAAATCTTGGATGTCAGGGTAAGTTCGTCGTTGATGCCTTTTTTCTTCAGAAAGTCGGTCAGCGTAGACAGACCGATGTTGTAGTCCTTCAGGACCTTGTTGACTCTGATGCTTCCTTCTGCCATATTGTTATCTCCCGTTTTGTTTTACAATTAGTTTTCAAATTCAGCGCGCAGGATCTTCTGCACGTCGAGCACCGTCTCCTCTTCGAGGTCGGCACGCTGCATCACTTCCTCGACCGGCAGGGCGAGCACGCTCTTGGCCGTGTCGCAGCCGATGCCCTTGAGAGCCTCGATGATCCAGTCGTCGATCTCGTCGGAGAAGTCGTCCAGCAGCACGTCTTCTTCGTCTTCCTGGCCCTGGTCTCCCAGGCGGTACACGTCGATCTTGTAGCCCGAAAGCTGCTCGGCCAGCAGGATGTTGCTGCCGCCGCGGCCGATGGCCAGGGCGAGTTCGCTGGCTTCCAGGTCGATATGGATGTTCTTGTGCTCCTGGTCGATCCGGATGGCCGAAATCTTCGCCGGAGAGAGGGCGCGCTGGACCAGCAGCTGGGTGTTGGTGGTCCAGTTGATGATGTCGATGTTCTCGCCGCGGAGTTCCCGCACGATGCCGTGGATACGGGATCCTTTCACGCCGACGCAGGCACCCACCGGGTCGATGCGTTCGTCGTAGGATTCCACCGCCACCTTGGCGCGCTCGCCCGGCATGCGGACCACTTTCTTGATGGTGATCAGGCCGTCGAAGATTTCCGGAACTTCCTGTTCGAAGAGGCGTTCCAGGAAGAGGTTCGAGGTACGCGACAGGGTGATGACGGGCGAATTGTTCTTCATTTCCACGCTGGTGATGACAGCCTTCACGGTGTCACCCTTGCGGAAGAAATCGGACGGAATCTGCTCGCTCTTGGGGAGAACCAGTTCGTTGCCGTCCTCGTCCATTACCAGCACTTCCTTCTTCCAGGCCTGGTAGACTTCACCCACGAGGATGTCACCCACCTTGTCCACATATTTTTTGTAAAGATTGCCTTTCTCGATGTCGGTGATGCGGCTCGACAGGTTCTGGCGCAGGTTGAGGATGCCGCGGCGGCCGAAGGTCGACATCGGCAGCTCTTCCGGATACTCCTCGCCCAGCTCGTACGAATCATCGATCTTCTGCACTTCTTCAAGGGAAATCTCCTTGTTGGGATCCTCCACGGTCTCGACGACGGTCCGGTTGCGGATGATGGAGATGTCGCCCTTGTCGATGTTGATAATGATATCGAAGTTGTCGGCGTCGCCGTACATGCGTGCCAGCTGGGTGCGGAAAATGTCTTCCAGCACGCTCATCAGCGTGGGACGGTCGATGTTCTTGAGCTCTTTGAATTCAGCAAAGGTGCTGATCAGATTGACTTCCATTGTATGTATGTTTTATTTTTCTGTTCTTTCGTCTAGATGCCAGCCGATCCGACCATCAGCGAGAAATCTTCCTTGTCGCGGTCGAGTTTCGACTCGATGTAGCGGCTCAGCGCCACGCAGTCGTCGATGGCCACGCCGCCTTCGCGGCTGATGATTACTTCGATGTCATTCTCTTCGCTCACAGTGACTTCCACAAGCGAGAGATCCGTGCCCTGCAAGTGTTCCTGCGCGATCTTTTCGATGGTCTGTTTCAGAATCATATGACTTATGTGCAATAAAAAAGGAGACTTCCGTCCCCTCAAATCGCTGCAAAAATAGTAATTACACCTGAAATGGCAAATTTTTTGTGGGAAATTGACTACTTTTGTTGAAAAATCTGATGGAAATTACAGCCCGGACAATAGCGGATCTTTTGGGTGGCGAGGTCGTCGGCGACCCCGCTGCCGTCGTTACAGGCCCGGCCCGCATCGAACAGGCGCGGAAAGGAAACGTCTGCTTCTATGCCAATCCCAAATACGAACACTATATCTACGATACGAAAGCCAGCGTCCTGCTGGTCAACCGCACCTTTGAACCCAAACAGCCGGTTCCGGCCACGCTGGTCAAGGTCGACGACGCCTATGCCGCCGTTTCGACCCTGCTTGATTATTTCAGCCAGCTGCGGCACGCGAAACTGCGGGGAAACAGTTTCTGGGCTCGTCTCTCGCTGAAACGCTCGATCGCCTGCTCGGCCCGCATCGGAAAGGGAACCCATATCGGTCCGCAGGTCTATATCGGTCCGCATGTGAAAATCGGCCGCAACTGTATCCTGCACCCCGGCGTGCGGATCTTTCACGACTGTGTGATCGGGGATGGCTGCATCCTCCACGCCAACGTGGTGATCGGGGACGACGGTTTCGGCTTCGCACCGATGGAGGACGGCTCCTACCGGAAGATCCAGCAGCTGGGAAACGTAGTCCTGGAAGACAACGTGGATATCGGCGCCGGCACGACGATCGACCGTGCCACGATGGGCTCCACGCTGATCCACAAGGGCGTGAAGATCGACAATCTCTGCCAGGTCGGGCACAATGTCGAAATCGGAGAGAATACGGTCATGGCGGCCCTGTCCGGCATCGCCGGTTCGGCCAAGGTCGGCAAGCGCTGCAAGATCGGCGGCCAGTCCGGCATCAACGGGCACATCACGGTTCCAGACGACACGGTCCTTGCCGGACAGAGCGGCATCATCGGTCCCGTCCGGAAACCCGGCCTGACCCTGATGGGTTATCCGGCACTTGAATATGGCACCTATCTGCGTGCCTATGCCAAGTTCCGTCAGAGTGGCGCATCCGATAACAAAGGCGGCCGATGAAGCAGCATACCCTTGGACAATCCTTTTCTTTTTCCGGCATAGGCCTGCATACCGGCAAGCCTGTCCAACTGCGTGTTTCACCCGCACCGGCCGGCTTCGGCATCTGTTTCAACCGGACCGACCTTGGGGCAGCCACGGTCCCGGCCCGCGTGGAATACGTGGCGCAGACGCGCCGCGCCACTTCGCTCTCCTGCAAGGGGGTGAAGGTCCTTACGGCGGAACACCTGCTCGCCGCCCTGTGGGCCATGGGGGTGGACAATGCCCTGATCGATCTCGATGCGCCGGAGGTTCCGATCCTCGACGGCAGTGCCAGACCCTATGCCGAGGCCATTCAGGCCGCAGGCCTGATAGAGCAGGATGCAGAAAGGGATTTTCTGGTCATCGAAAAGCCTTTTGTCTATGAAGACCGGCGCAGCGGATCGCGCATCGTTTTCGAGCCTTCGGTTTCGACGGTATTCGACGTGACCATCGACTTCGACTCGAAGGTGGTGGGCGTCCAGCATGCCGTTTTCGACGAATCGACCGATTTCGCCAGCCAGATCGCACCCAGCCGCACCTTTTGTTTCCTTCATGAGATCAAGTGGTTGAGGAGACTGGGACTCATCGGCGGCGGAAGTCTCGACAACGCGCTGGTCATCGATGAGCCGAACGGTTATTATGGCGGTGGAAAACCCCTGTTCGACAACGAACCGGCCCGCCATAAGCTGCTCGACCTGCTGGGAGACTTCTCGCTGGCCGGCCGTCCCATCCGGGGCAGGATCGTGGCCTACAAACCAGGACACAGGGTCAATACACAAGCTTTGAAACATTATCTCGCTACGTTATGAACGAAAATATGGTAAATATACATCCCGGGGCCCGTATCGGCCGCAATGTCGTGATTTCTCCGTTCACGACGATTGCTGAACATGTGGAGATTGGCGACGACTGCTGGATCGGCCCCAACGTGACGATTTTCGACTACGTCCGCATGGGGAAGGGCTGCAAGGTGTTCCCCGGAGCCGTGATCGGTGCAGTTCCGCAGGATCTCAAATTCCAGGGAGAGGAGAGTTGGGTAGAGATCGGCGACGGAACCACGGTCCGTGAATGTGCGACCATCAACCGGGGTACGGCGGCAAGCGGCAAGCTGCTGACGAAAGTGGGCAGCGATTGCCTGATCATGTCGTATGTGCATATCGCGCATGACTGCCGGGTGGGCGACCATTGCATCTTCTCCAGTTTTTCAGCCCTGGCGGGCGAGGTGGATGTCGATGACTGGGCCATAATCGGCGG